>ERZ808042.105-NODE-105-length-77940-cov-8.891913_pt1 | contig 77940 bp, 83 predicted proteins | sample MGYA00380193_ERZ808042 | MGnify/ENA primary metagenome ERZ808042 (study PRJEB31490, sample SAMN06133401) | mouse gut metagenome | isolation source: M1_2 | host: mice | place: China: Chengdu | collected 2015-05 ...
GGACAGGGTCATGGCGCCCGCAAGGAGCATTGCAAAGAGTTTCCGCGTTTTCATGTTCATTCGTCCTTTCTATGATGATTGATTTTGTCAACGCGGCGCGTCCGCCGCGAATCTCAACGGAAAGGTATTCCTCAATAGACCCGCGCCTCATACACCGCGGGGGAGAGCCCGCCCCAGGTCTCGGGGAAGCGCAGGCGCAGGGTCGAGGTTTCCACCGGGGCGGAGAATTGAACCACCACCAGCCGCTGGTGATTTTCCCGAGTGCTCCACACCGTCCGCCAGCCGCCGTCCTTCTCCAGGACCTCCACCTGGATGGACTTGACCAGCCGGGGCGGCATCCCGGCCCGGGGGGCGTAGTGGTGGCTGTCCTCCCAGTGCTGGGCCCGGCTGCTGGGCAGCTCCATGGTCAGGTCCGGGTCCAGATACAGCCGCAGCTCCCTCAAAGTGACGGGGGCAGGCCAGTCCAGCCGGAGCCAGGGGTCCTGGTCGGCCGGGGCGGCGCACCACTGGTTGGGCTGGCCCCAGGGCCGGGAGCAGCCGCTGAGGACCTGCCCGGGGGCGTACAGCTCCTGGGCGTCTCCCGGGCGGTATTGGACCGCGGGCGGCGCGTATTCCGGCCTGCGCTCGTGTCCACACAGAAAGCCCACCCGTGGCTCCTCCGCCAGGGCCAGCCGGACGCCGGGCGCGTCGTCGAAGCGGAGGATGCAGAACCGCCCACCACAGCTCTCCGGCACCACGAGCTCCACCGTCTGTTCCCCAGGCCCCAGGTCCCAGGCCAGGGAATCTTCCTCTCGTCCCGGGAGGAACCGGTTGGGAAGCATGGCGGACTGGAGGAAGGCCGTCAGCCGGGTCCGCGTTTGACTTCGGAGGGTAAGCGCCACATGTCCTCCGGCCACGCCGGGGAACACCGCGAAGGCGCCCTTCGTCAGCTCCAGGCCGGTATCCAGCGGGGCCGAGCCGCCGTCATGGAAGCTGCTGGCCGATACCCGCGCTTGCGGAGCCAGATCCATTTTGTCCGCCGACGACACGCCGGGGATAAACATGTCCTCCCGGAGCAGGGTCTGGCGGACCTGCTCCACCTGGTCCTGGGACAGCTCCGCCGGGGGGCGGCCTTTGACGACGCAGGCCGCCGCCAATGTGCCCGCCGCCTGGCCGGACAGGGCGCAGGTGTTCATGATCCGGCTGGAGGCGAAAGCGTCCCGCTCCGTGCCAATATTCCGTCCGGCGAACAGCAGGTTGGGCACACTGCTGTGATAGAGGCAGCGCAGGGGAATCTGGTAGACGTGGACGGGAATCTGGACGCAGCTGTCCGCCTGGGGGTCCAGGATGCCCCCAGCGGGGTGGAGGTCCATGTACCAGCCGCCGTAAAAGGCGCCGTCGGGGAACTGCCGCCCCTCCAAAAGGTCCCGCCGGGTCAGAAGGTATTCCGTCTCCAGCCGGCGGCTCTCCCGCTTGCCGGGAAGGCTCCCGATCCAGTCCAGAGTGTAGTAGTCCGCGTCGAATTTCCCGCTGTTTTTGATGTAGTTCCACACACCCAGCACCAGCCGCTTCAGCTCGATGGCGATGTCCTGGGCGGCGGCGATGGTGTCGTGGGCGCCGCCGTACTCAAACCACCAGCAATCGCTCCCGCTGAGGCGTTCATTGACCACCCGGCCCCCGCTGCCGATCAGCCGCTCCACCTCCCCCAGGCCGTAGGCGTAGGCGGGGGGGACAAAGGGGACGGGGTGGTCCTCTCTCCGGGTGAAGTACAGGATGGAGCTGCCCAGCAGCTCACCGTCCGTGCCCTGGCCGCCGCCCTCCACCCGCCGGGTCCCCAGATAGAAGGGCAGGCCCGCCCGGGCGCCGACGCTGCCGTCGCCGGTGGCGTCCACATAGTATTGGGCTCGCACCCGAAGCCCGCGCTCCGTGCCCTGCTGTGTGCCGAGAAGGGCGGTGATCCGACCGCCGTCCCGCTCCACCTCCGTCACGTCCGTGTTCAGCAGCAGCTGGAGATTGTCCTGGGCCAATACGGCGTCCAGCAGGATTTCATCCCAAAAGACCGGGTTGGCGTCCGGGTTTTTGTAGAGGTTTTCCAGCTTCAGCAGTCCCCAGACCCCCATCTCCTCGGCGAACAGGTTTCCCGCCCCGGCGGCGCCCCGGGTCCAGACCCGGATCTCACTGCTGGAATTCCCCCCCAGCACCGGCCGATTGCCGATGAGCGCCGTCCGAACGCCCAGCCGGGCGGCGGCCAGCGCCGCGCACACCCCGGCGGGTCCCCCGCCGATGACGGCCAGCTGCGTGTCTAACTCCCACATGCTATCACCTGCCTTAATATTTATCTTCAATATTTTGAAGTCCTGCTGTTCGGATTTTTCAAGATTAGTTGACCGCATTTTCCTTTATACTAATAAAAACAGTGAAAAACCAATAAATTTTCCCTCTATTTTGGCAGCCGTCTATCGTTTCTGCCTAAATCATATCAGGAGAATTTCTGACGCGCAATAAATAATCCACACAGTATCTGGATTATTCTGCACTAATATTGACTTTCCTTCTTGTTAGGCGTAAAGTATATTTTGGTAAGTTGTCTGAAAAAGGAGGGGGACGGATGGGCAGCTCCTATGAAAAGATCCGGGACTATCTCTCGTATCTCCATGACCGGCACAACGTTCAGGTCTGTATTAAGGACTTTTGTGGGTTTATCCCCATCAATAAGGCGCTGGACGAGGCGGTGCGCCCCTTTCTGGCCCACACCAACGTGTTCTGCATGTACATGAAATCCACCCAGGAGCACTATCGGGTCTGCCTGTCCATGATCCGGCGGATGTACGTCAAGTGCAAGCGGGACAGGGGAACCTATTTCGGGCTGTGCCACGCCGGGCTGGGGGAGTATGTGGTCCCCATCTACAGCGGTGACGCTCTGATTGGCTGCATCAATGCCGGGTTTTTCCAAGTCAACGAGCGCAGGACCCAGGCCCGCATCTACAGGGCCTGCCGCCACGCTCCCGCGCTGGACTGCGGGGAGGCGTTGAAGCTGTACGGGGAGGGGGTGCAGACCGCGGACGTGGATGTAGACAGCATGCTGATTGGCTTAGAGCTGCTGGCGGAGTACTTGGGACAGACCTACAGCATTTTGCAGAGCACCCACAGCGCGCCCCCGTCTGTTCGCAGCTACCTCACCTCCAGTGAGGACACCATTTTGACCCACGCCATGGAGTACATCCGCCTGAACGCGGGCGGCCACATCTCCGTAGCCGCCCTGGCTCAGTTTTGTCACTGTAGTGAGTCCTACCTCAGCCGCATTTTTAAGCGGCGGACCGGAGTGAACATCAATGTATATGTGAACAAAGTCCGTATGGAACTGGCAAAAAATCACCTGCTGCTGTCCAGAGAGAGTGTGGGCGAAATTGCCTCCCGGGTGGGGTTCAACGATCCAAATTATTTTTCCAGGGTTTTCACTCAGATGATTGGTATTTCTCCCACAGAATTTCGGAGGCGGTTCCAGCAGGAGCTGCCGTCGGACAAGGCAATCAGCGAACGCTGAATCGCGGAATGAACGTTCAATATAGAAAAAGGGCCTGAATGCGCCTCAAATAGAAGGATATCCAGGCCCTTTATGAAAATTTCTATGACTATATTTTCTTTCACGATGTGATCGTCACTTTGCCGCTATCTTGGCCGGCTTGAGCGAAAACCTCGTTGCAAAACTGTTCAGCCCATTATATAATTAAGAAATAAGAAAAACCTGCCATGACAAGGGAATTTCGTGTGGTATTCATTTCCTGAACTGTCAACGGCCCGCGGGTTTGCGTGAAAAGAGGTTTACTATGAAGCTGCATGAGCTATTCGGCCAAAGCCGTACCATTTTCTCCTGCGAGGTATTCCCCCCAAAGAGGACCGCCCCGGTGGACAGCATCTATAAGACCCTGGACGGCCTGAAGGATATACGTCCTGACTTCATCAGCGTCACGTTTGGGGCGGGAGGCTCCCAGGTCAACCAGAGCACCCTGGAGATCGCCTCCCTCATCAAGAACCAGTACCACATCCCCGCCATGGCCCACCTGACCTGCGTGGCTGCCGGTAGACAGGACGCGGACCATCTGCTGACCGAACTGAAAGAGGCGGGAGTGGAAAACGTCCTGGCCCTGCGGGGAGACGTGAGCCCGGATTATCCCCCCAAAACCGACTTCAAGTACGCCAGTGAGCTGGTAGCCTACATCCGGAAGCGGGGGGACTTTGGCATCTCCGCCGCCTGCTACCCGGAGGGCCACCCGGAAAGCCCGGACCTCGTCAGCGATATCCGTCATTTGAAGAAGAAGGTGGACGCTGGAGCTCAGCACTTAATCAGCCAGCTTTTCTTTGACAACGACGATTTTTTCCGCTTCTTGGAACGGGCCCGTATTGCGGGCATCAACACGCCTATTGAGGCGGGTATCATGCCGGTACTATCCAAAAACTCCATCCTGCGCATGGTGTCCACTTGCGGGGCCAGCATCCCCAGAAAGCTCACCCGCATTTTGGCCAGGTACGGTGACCACCCAGACGCCTTGCGTGAGGCCGGCATCGCCTACGCCATCGACCAGATTGCCGACCTGATCGCCGGCGGCGTGGACGGCATCCACCTGTATACCATGAACAACCCCGACGTAGCAAAGCAGATTGCCGGGAGCATTGCCTCCATTCGCAGCATCTAATCAAAGCTGTCCCAGCGGGAATGCGGCTGTCGTGGGATTTTTAAGGATTTTATCGAAACGGTTTTCATATTCAAATCACTAAAAATGTCAGTAAGCGTCAAATGGAATGGAACTTATACAGCAGAAAAGCAACCGGCCATCGCAATTTTGCGGTGGCCGGTTGCTTGCAGAATGACCGTACAAATAGTAATTTTTCACCCTATTAAGCTGGTCCCCCGACCGATTTCAAATCCGAACCTTTAACGTCGTCTACAGCTAAACAAAAAAGGCTCTTCGGTAGAATGCGTGGGTGGCAAATTATGCGAAGGCCCTCCATAGCAGTGGCTTCCGGTATTTTGATTGATGCATAAAGCAGGGCTGGAAACAGCACTGAGCCACAAGGCAGCCAAGGGGGCTAACGCCCCTCTCTGCCAGGTGCTGCCTAATCCCAATTTTGAGACCCACGCAAACTACCGAAGCACCACAAAAAATGAAGATATTTTACAAGCCAGCAGAATCCTACGACTGGTATAATAGGATGGACAAGGAGGTACACCCTACTCCTACCCTAATTCACCCCCGCACTTTGTTGAGATACCGATAGATGCTTGCCGGAGAGGAGTGGAGCGCCGCGGCCACATGGGCTACCGCCCCCTTGAGCCGGAAGATGCTCCGCTGGTCCAGCTGAGCCACTATTGAGATCTTTTCCTCCTGGGTCAGCCGGTCAGCTGGAACACCGCCCGCCTCCAGCAGCTCTTCCAGCACGCTGTCTGCCGCCGAAATCACCGACCCATCAAACCGCTCCAGCTCATCTTCGGCGTTTTCCAGGATGTCGCTGCGGATGGCGATTTTATCCTCCATATAGGTATCTGGGTGGATGAGCTGGAACAGGTGGTTGGTGATGGCCTGGAACTCGCTGTCGTCAAAATTGAAGCACAGCATCCCGGTCAGCTCGCCCTGCCGGTCCCGGATATAGAAGGTGGAGGAGCGCAGGGGCCGGCCATCCCTGGCAATGCCATTGTAATTGATGCGATAGTCCAGCCCGTCAGCGTTATCGGCAATGGCCCGCTGGGCCGCAGAGGTGGGCGCAGAATCCAGATCCCGGCCGCTGATATCCCCGCGAACAATCGCCACCAGTGAGCATTGACCGCCCTGAATGTCATGAAGGGTGATCTCATAGGTAGGACCCACCACATGCCCCAGGAATTCTACCAGCTTGACAAACTGTTTGAGTGTGGAGCGGTTCATTGCCTCACCCCATTCTTTCGGAAATCCTCCAATGATTTATTATTATATCATGGGACACAAAAAGAAGCAATAATCAAAAATTTTTATAATGAGATAAAAATTATCATCCAGCCAGCAGAATATCAAAATATCAAAAGAATATTTAGGCCATTTAGTCCGTTCTTCACAAATACAGCTTGACAATGCCGGTGCGTAATGATAAAATAATTCTCGTATAAGGTGCCGTCCGCCAGTCAGGTGCTGCTTGATGACCGGGGTATCCTCACATTCAGAAGGAGGTTTTTACTATGGAAAAGTACCCGTTGAATGTCCCTACCCCCCAGCATTGTGCCTTTGCGGTGCGCAAACTCCCCGTCGTCACTGTGGAACAGCGTGAGCGCGCCCTGAAGGCCACCCACTATAACGAGTTCGCGTTCCCCGCGGGCATGCTGACTGTGGACATGCTCTCCGACTCCGGCACCACGGCCATGACCAACCATCAATGGGCCGGCCTGTTCCTGGGTGATGAGGCCTACGGCCGCAACACCGGTTATTACGTGCTGCTCGACACCTTCCGCGATATTTTCGAGCGCGGCGGCGAAAAGAACTGGAAGAAGATCATCGACCTGGTCCGCACCGACTGCCAGGATGTGGAAAAGATGATGGACGAGGTCTACCTCTGCGAGTACGAGGGCGGCCTCTTCAACGGCGGCGCCGCTCAGATGGAGCGCCCCAACGCCTTCATCATCCAGCAGGGCCGTGCTGCCGAATCTGTGCTGATGGAGCTGGTCAAAAAGATCCTTTCTGAGCGTCATCCCGGCAAGGTGTTCACCATTCCCTCCAATGGACACTTCGACACCACAGAGGGCAACATCAAGCAGATGGGCTCCATCCCCCGCAACCTTTACAACAAGGAGCTGCTGTATGAGATCCCCGAAGGCGGCCTCTACGAGAAAAATCCCTTCAAGGGCAACATGGACCTGGAGAAGCTGGAGCAGCTGATCCAGACCGTGGGTCCCGAGAATGTGCCCCTGGTCTTCTCCTGCATCACCAACAACCCCGTCTGCGGTCAGGCAGTCGCCATGGCCAATATCCGGGCCGTCAGTGAGATCGCCCACAAGCATGGCATCCCCTACGTGCTGGACGCCGCCCGCTGGGCCGAGAACGCCTATTTTATCAAAATGAACGAGCCCGGCTATGAGGACAAGTCCATCGCTGAGATCGCCACCGAGATGTTCTCCTACTGCGATGCCTTTACCATGTCCGCCAAGAAGGACGGCCATGCCAACATGGGCGGGATGCTGGCCTTCCGGGACAAGGGTCTGTTCTGGAAAAATTTCTCCGACTTCAATCCCGACGGCACGGTCAAGACCGACGTGGGCGTTCTGCTGAAGGTGAAGCAGATCTCCTGCTACGGCAACGACTCTTACGGCGGCATGTCCGGCCGCGACATCATGGCGCTGGCTGTTGGCCTCTACGAATCCTGCAACTTCCACTACATGGACGAGCGCATCAAGCAGGTGGAGTACCTGGCTCAGGGCTTCTACAAGGCCGGTGTCAAGGGTGTGGTGCTTCCCGCCGGCGGTCATGCCGTGTATATCAATATGACCGAGTTCTTTGACGGCAAGCGCCCCCATGAGGCTTTCGCCGGTCAGGGCTTCTCCCTGGAGCTGATCCGCCGTTACGGCATCCGCACCTCCGAGCTGGGCGATTACTCCATGGAGTATGATCTGAAGACGCCTGAACAGCAGGCCGAGGTGGCCAACGTGGTCCGATTCGCCATCGACCGCAGCCGGCTGACCCAGGAACACCTGGACTATGTTATCGCCGCCGTCAAGGCCCTTTACGAGGACCGCGAGAACATCCCCAATGTCCGCATCGTCTGGGGCCACAACCTGCCCATGCGTCACTTCCATGCCTTCCTGGAGCCCTATCCCAATCAATAATCGGGAGAGGACGGCCCATGTCTGAAAGGAGACCTACGTGGAAAACATTGCCATATTGGGATTTGGCTGTGCCGGCTACCACTGCGCCAAGACCCTCCGTGCCCATGGATTTCAGGGGAATATCCACATTTTTTCCGACACCGACCTCCCGCCCTATAACCCCATGCTCACCACTTATTTTGCCGGGCATCGGCTCCCGTGGGATGGACTGTTTCCCTTCGGCAGCCTGAGCGGCATCGCCAGTTCCCTGCGCCTGACTCTTCATACCAATTCGGCGGTGGAACGGCTGGACTGCCAGGGCCGCACCGTGCGTCTGGCCAGCGCAGAGGTGTTCTCCTTTGACGCAGTGCTCATCTCCACCGGAGCCCGCGCCTTTGTGCCGCCTCTCCCCGAGCTGCCCCCAAAAAACGTCTATGTCATGCGCACCCCCGCCGATGCGCTGGCCCTTCGGGAGCATCTGGACCGGGGGGACATCAGGCAGGCGGTGGTGGTTGGCGCCTCTATGGTCGGTATCAAGGCGGCCGAGCTGTTCCAGCGTGCGGGCTGTCGCTGCATCATGGCCGACCTGGCCCCCTCTCTTTTCCCTCTGGCCGCCGTTCCCGAGGTGGCCCGGGAGCTGGCCCGCCGGGTGGAGGAGAAGGGCGTTGAGCTAAAGCTCGGCGTGGGGTTGTCCGCCATCCGGGACACGGGGCAGGGTCTCAATGTTCTCCTTGGCGAAGAGTGCATTCCCGCCGATGCCGTGGTCCTCGCCATCGGCACCCGGCCAAACCTGGATTTCCTGGATGAGACCGGGCCCAGGGTGGATCGAGGGGTCCTGGTCAATGAGCGGATGGAAACCTCCATCCCCGGCGTTTACGCCGCAGGAGACTGCGCCAGCGGCTGCGACATCCAAAGCGGCCGTCACCAGATCATCGGTCTGTGGGCCAACGCCGGCTGTCAGGGAACTGCCGCCGCCGAGGCGATGCTCTCCCTCCCGGTCGCTTACCCCGGCACCCTGCCCCACAACATCACCCATTTCATGGACATGGACTTCATCGGATTTGGAGACGTTCATGCCCAGGGGGAGGTCATCCGCTACCGCAGCAGCGATTTTTTCCTTTACGCTGTCCGGCGGGAGGGGAAGCTGGCCCTGGTCAACATCATAGACAACCACATCATCAGCGGCGTCATCAAAAGCTTTATGTCCCGCAGATTCCTGGGCTGTCAAGAGCCCATTGGCGCCATGCAGCGGGTCATCCTCCTGCGCAGCGGGCTGAACGAAGACGTCATTCATCTGCTGGAAAGCGCCGAAATGGAAGGAGGCCTTGCCCATGGATAAAAAGGAGCGCCTGCTCAAGGCCAAGATCCCCGGCCCCGAGACAGGCATTGAAGTAAAGCCCACCATTTGCGATATCTGCTGTCCCTCTTTTCACTGCGGCATCGACGCCTATGTGAAGGATGGAAAGGTCGTCAAGATCGAAGGCACTGCGGACCATCCCGTCAACCACGGCCTGCTCTGTCCCAAGGGGCTGTCCAATCGCCAGTATATCTACCGGAAGGATCGGGTCCAGACCCCCCTGCGCCGGACCGGCCCCCGGGGAGCGGGGACCTTTGAGCCCATCTCCTGGGAGCAGGCCTATGCCGAGATCGCCCAAAAGCTCAACACCATCAAGGCAGAGAGCGGGCCGGAAAGCGTTTTGTTCTACTCGGGATACTCCAAGTGGTACCGCCCCTTCCTTCACCGGCTTGCCTATTCCTTCGGCTCACCCAATTTCCTCACCGAATCCAGCAGCTGCATGACCTCCACCTTCCTCAACTGGTGGGTCACCACCGGAAACCCCATGTGCTCCTCCGATGTGCAGAACGCCGGCGTGTTCCTAGGCTGGGCCTTCAATCCGTACTATTCCCGCCATCTGGCCGCCCTCAATGTGGAAAAGCGGAAAGCGGAGGGCATGAAGGTCATCATCGTAGACCCCCGCATCACCCCCGCCTCCCTCAAGCTGGCCGACATACACCTGCGTCCCAGAACGGGCACGGATGGAGCGTTGGCCCTGGGGCTTGCCCATATCCTGATCCGGGACGGGAAAACCGACCAGGATTACATCCAAAAATATGTCCACGGCTATCCGGAGTTCGCCGCCTATGCGGCGCAGTTCACGCCGGCCCGGGTGGAGGAGTTCACCGGCGTTCCCGTCGGACAGCTGGAGCAGGCCGCCGCCATGATCGCCGGCAATCTGCCCCTCGCCATCAACGAGAGCGCCGCCCCCCTGGCCCACCACCGGAACGGCTTCCAGAATTACCGGGCCATCATGGCTCTCTCGGCCATCCTGGGCTGCTTTGACCGCAAGGGCGGCCAGATCCCGATCCAGTTCAGCTACAACTATCTTGCCGGCGGTTTCCCCACCAGGGAAAACCAGTTCGTCATGGCCCATTACGACCGGGTAAAGGCCCCCGCCGTGGGCGCGGAACGGTTCCCCATCTGGAACGACTTCATCCACGAGGCTCAGGCCAACGACCTGTCCCGGCAGATTGAAGAGGGCCGGCCTTACCCCATTCGGGCTATGTTCGGCGTGGGCATGAACTACCGTATCTCCCCAGACGACGAGAGGCTGAAGCGGAATCTGCAGAAGCTGGACTTTTTAGTCAACACCGAGCTGTTCCTGACCGATACCTGCAAATTCTGCGACATTGTCCTGCCCGCCTGTACCTCCTTTGAGCGCAGTGAACTCAAAAGCTATGGCGGAGGATATCTCCTCTACACCAAACCGGTCATAGATCGACTTTATGACTCCAAGCCGGACGTGGAGATCCTCTGTCAGCTGGCACAGGCCCTTCAGCTGGACGACGAGCTGCTCCCCCTGGGGCCTGAGGCCTGTCTGGAATACATCCTCCGGGACCTTCCTGTCTCCCTGGAAGATTTGAAGGCCGCAGACAAACCGGTAAAGGTCCCCGGTATCCCCCCCTATGTCCCCGGCACGATGCTGGAGCATGGACTCAATACCGCCAGCGGCAAATTTGAGCTCTATTCCCTGGCCATTGCGCGGCACCCCGGGTTCGACCCCCTGCCCACCTACCGTCCGCCCTATGAGGACCGCCCGGATGAGGACCTGCCCCTGGTGCTCTCCTCCTCCCCCCGGATGCCGAATGCTCTGCACTCCCGGCTCCACAAGGTGCCCTGGAATCGCTCCCTTCGTCCGGAGCCCACGGCGGACCTCAGCCTGCAGGACGCCGCCGCTCTGGGCATTTCTCGAGGTGACCTGATCGAAATATCCTCCCACCGGGGTTCTATCCGGGTCAAGGCCAATCTAACCCACAAGGCCGAGCCGGGCGTGGTCTGCCTTTATCACGGCTATGCCGAGGCGGACGTCAATACCCTCACCGACAACGAGATTTTGGACCCCTATTCAGGATTCCCCACCTACCGGGAAACCCGGGTCCGCGTAAAAAAGGTGTAGCTTATGGAAAAGATGATCTTTGATTTCGATCCTTCCAAATGCACCGCGTGTCAGGCCTGTGTCATGGCCTGCTTCGACCAAAACGACATTGATGTCGAAAGCGGCCAGCACCCTTTCCGCAGCGCCTCCGAATTGGAGCCCCAGGGCCAGGGGATCCCCCGGTTCAGCTTTCTCTCCGTTGCCTGTATGCACTGCAGCGACGCCCCCTGTGTCATGGGCTGTCCCTCAGCCTGCCTCTACAAGGACGCCGAGAGCGGATTGACCCTTTTCGATAACGCCAACTGCATTGGCTGCCACTCCTGTGCCATGGCCTGTCCCTTCGGCGCACCCTCTTTTGACGGGGATGGCAAGATGGTCAAATGCGACGGCTGTGTCGAGCGGCTGCGCCGGGGCATGGTCCCCGCGTGCGTCCGCGTCTGCCCCAGCGGCGCCCTTACCTGCGTACCCGAAAGCCAGTACCACCAGCTTCAAAGTGAAAAGTCCCTCCGCGCCCTGTCCCAACAGCTTTTGTTGAGCGGCTTTCCCACCCTGTAAATAGACGGTCCGTATCCGCGCCTTTTAAAAAGAGACACGAGAAAGGATAGTTTTGTATGAGCGAAAGCAAAAAGTTGGAGTTCCGGTTTGGGCTCTTTGGAAAATTGATCCCCCTTTTGGTAGCCATCGCCTTTATTATCTATGCCGCCGTCAACGGTTCCAACGTCAACGGCTATGTGGTCGCGTTCTTCATGGCTGTGATCCTTGGCACCGTTGTCGCCAAGGATGAGAAGGCCTATGGCCAGGCTATCGTCTCCGGCCTGACTAAGCCCATGTTCCCCGTCATCGCCCTGGCCGTCATTCTGGCCGCCATCTCCGGCAAGCTGATCTCCGGCAGCGGCATGGTCCAGACCATTGCCGCCTACGCCGTGCAGGCCGGCTTCACCGGGAAGCTGTTTGCCGCGGCCACCTTCCTGATCACCTGCCTGCTGGCCTTCTCCACCGGCACCTCGGTGGGCACCTATATGGTGGTCATCCCCATCTTGTTCCCTGTGGGCGTCATGACCGGCGTTTCTCCCGTCTACATGATTGGCGCCATCGTCTCCGGCGCAGCCTTCGGCGATAACCTGGCCCCTATCTCCGACACCACCATCGCCTCGGCCACCACTCAGAACGCCGAATTGGGCAAGGTCGTGCGCACCCGGCTCAAGTATTCCATCCCTGCCGCTCTGGCCGCCTTCGTCTGTTTCCTGCTCTTCACCAAGACTGAGGCCGCCTCCGCCGCGCTGGAAGCCGCTCAGGTCGCGCCCAAGCCCCTCTCTCTGGTGATGCTGGCGGTGCCCATCGTCATTATCACCCTATGCCTGATGCAGAAGCATCTGATCACCGCTCTGGCCTGGGGCGCCATCGCAGGCATCGTCGTCGGCCTGGTCAGCGGCATCTATACTTTCTCTTCCCTGTTGAACTTCCCCGGCGGTTTTGCCGTGGCCGGCCTGCTCACGGAAGCCATCACCGGCTGCATGGGCACCGTGGCCATGCTGATCGCCGTGTTTGCCCTGCTGGGCGTCATGGAGGCCAGCGGCCTGTTCGAGGACATCGGCAGGGCCCTGACCGGCTTTGCCAAGGGACCTGCCAGCACTGAGGTCACCATCATCGGCTGCGTCGGCCTGCTGAGTATGATCACCGGCGTCATCTCCGTGGCTATCGTGGCTATGGGCGATCTGGTGAAGGATCTCGGCGAGAAAAATGACCTGGATCCCTATCGCCGGGCTAACCTGATGGACTGTACCGGCTGTGTGTTCTGTTTCCTGGCCCCCTGGACCGTCCACTGCGTCATCCCCGCCATGAAGGCCGCTGAGTTCGGCGAAGCCTTCGCCGTGGCTCCCGCCTCGATCCCCCTCGTGAACTTCTACTCTCTGTCCATGCTGGTCATCCTGGTCGTCTCTGTGATCACCGGCTATGGCAGGAAGAGCAAGTAGGTTTTCTTTGACAAAAGCCTTCAAACAGGATAGGGTCGCAAAAATACCGGGTGGCAGGTTCACCCGGTATTTTTATCGCCGCCCTCAGATAGCCTGGAACCGAGGTGAGGTTGTACGGAAAGTGCACACAGGGCGCTGATGAGCGTCCTGCTGGACACGGTCTACACCCGAGGACTTGTGTCAAAAGCTGGGTGGCAGGGTTATAGGTATCAACTGTAAACGTCAAATAGGGACATACCGGCAAGGGAGAAAAAGGAACCGGCAGCCGCAGTAAAATACGGCAACCGGTCATTTACACAGATTCTGTACGGCGGGGCTCCAGGGCAGGCAGTCTTGAACCGGGATGCCGAAAGGTAGGCGCTCCAGAAGAAATTTGAGGTACGGGAAAGGCCGCAGCCCATTAGCCTTGGCTGTTTCCACAATGGAGTAAACGGCCGCGCTGGCATCAGCGCCCTTCGGCGTGTTGGATAACAGCCAGTTCTTCCGCCCCACTGCAAAGGGGCGTACAGCCCGCTCCGCCCGGTTGTTGGACAGCTCCAGCCGCCCGTCCAAGAAAGACGTTCATCAGCCAGCCCTCCTGGTTCACGGCATTGGTCAACGCCGCGCCGAACATACTTTTCGGCACGGGATTCTTCTCGTATTCCGTTTTGGCCCAGACAAAGAATTTCTCCGCCACTGGTTTGGACTGTTCCAGACGGGCCTGGTGCCGCTCCTGGAAAGAGAGATTTTGTTTCGTAAAACCGCTTTCCAGCCGGAACAGCTTATCGCAGTAGTCCACACCGATCTTTGCCGGGGATCTGTCCCGCAGCTCTTGGGGCAGGCTTTTCAGCGTATCGGTAAACTTTCTGCGCATATGTGCCCAACAGCCCACCACTGTGATCTCCGGCGGCAGCTTGCAATGGCAGACCTCGTACCCATCGGTATGCAGCAGGCCGGTAAGCCCTTCCAAAAAGCGGCCGGCACATTCTCCCGCCCGGCTGGGCTGATAATCGTACAGCACCACAGGATGCCGGGTGTCTCCCGAGGTGCGGTATACCCACACATAGCTCCTCTGCCGGGCCTTTCGTCCCGGCTCTTTCAGCACCATCAACGTGGTCTCATCGGCGTGGAGAATCTCATTGGACGGCAACTCCCGCCGTAACATCTGGACGAACTCCGCAAGCCACCGTTCGTGGGCTGCCATAATCCAGTTGGCCATAGTCTGCCGGGAGATGGGGACGCCGATCCGGGCCAGCTCCTGCCGGTACAGGGGCAGCGCCCCGCCGCACTCCGGGCATACCCGTTCCTTCTCCGACAGCTCATGGGCCACCTGCTCCACAGGCAGGCCGGAGAAGTCCATCTCCCGTTTCCCCACCCGCTTCCGCCGCTGATACGTGATTTGCTCCAGGCCAGGCTCCGCCACTTTGGGAGCCGCCAGCTTCTCCGCCTCGTTGAACAGGCTGAACTGCTCCGAGAGCACCTGGGTCTGCTCGCTGGACGTGCTAAATTTCTGCCCCCGCGTCAGGCGAAGCTGCTGGGTCAGCCACTGCGTCGTCGCAAAGTCCGCTTAGTTCCGTTTCCGCCTACGGCGAAAACTGCACACGCTCCCTTGCTCCTCTTTTCCCCGCCGAGCCCGCCTTCGCTGGGCTTCGGCGGGGCCCCTTTGCTGCCAGTTCAGAGACGCGATCTCGGCCTCTTTTTTTGTCAGCAGCGCCTGCCATTCGGCGGCGTCTTTCCATCTCTGTTTCATATTATGATTATACATCAAAAGGGCTGTGATTTCAAGTATCACAGCCCTTTTTGTGTCTTAATCAGCACAATGGATCTGCTCAGAAGATACTCGAACTCCTTCTCGCTGATCTCCAGCGTTTCCCCTGTCTGTCCCTTCGGCCAGGGATAAGTCCCGCTCTGCGCCCGCCGCTTCTCCTGCAAAAATCCCTGCCCGTCCCATTCGATATACTTTAACATGGAACCTGTCCCATCCCGGAATACGTACACGCTGCCGTCATAGGGATCCAACTTTAAATGATGCCGCACGATGGCCGTCAGCCCGTCCAGCCCTCTTGCTGACGATCTGCAACCCGTTGATATGACTGACTTTCTTGAAGTCCTATAATTACACTCCGACCAAAGCAACATTATCCGAACTTGTTTCCCAATTGGGAACGGGTTCGGGTTTGTTGTTTATTGGGATTGAACGCCCCTGCTAATGCCACTCTACCATATCGATATCAGTACTTGCAGCTTATAGCCTTTCTCCACTATCTGGCTTGGAATGAGTTCTCTCAATTTGCAATGACATAGGGCGGCTCGACTTAAATCAATGGTCATTTGTAAAAATATTTATATTTTCCCAAATTTTTACGGCTTTACGGCCTCTGCTTGAGTGGGCGCAAATGATATCCCCCCTTGAGCGCGGCGGAATTGAGTGGATACATGGGGAAAACCTATTGACAGGCCAGCTTTTCAGGCCCTATAATAGACACAAGCATCTTCCAGAAAAAACGGCTTTAGCGCAATTATGTAGAGGTGAAAAGAGATGAAAAGCATTCGTAAAAAAATTACAACATGCTTGATGGCAACCGTCCTGATCGCTTTGATTGCCGTAGGCGCCGCCAGCAGCGCCCTGAGCTACCGCAGCACCGTGGCCACGGTGGACCAGCTGATGAGCGAAACGGCCACTCTGGCGGCTCAGCGCGTGGAGCAGGAGCTGACCGCCTACAAAAACGTGGCCATGGACACCGGCTGCATCCCCCAGCTGTCCGATGACGGCGTGGAGCTGGAGGAGAAGCGGGCCATCATTGACGAGCGGGTGTCCATGCACGGCTTCCAGCGCGGCAATATCATCGGCGCCGACGGCTACAGTATCTTCGACGGCAAGGACTATTCCGACCGGGAATACGTGCGGCAGGCCATGCAGGGCAACATTTACGTGTCCGAGCCGCTGATCAGCAAGATCACCGGCGAGCTTTCCATCATGGTGGCGGCGCCCCTCTATGCGGACGGGACCCGGGGGGGCGACATCGTGGGCGTGGTCTATTTTGTGCCCCAGGAGACCTTCTTGAATGATATCGTCTCCTCTATCCAGATCGGCGACAACTGCCGGGCCTACATGATTAACAAGTCCGGCGACACCATCGCCGACATCACCCTGGACACCATCACCACCCAAAACGTGGAGCGGGAGGCCCAGAGCGACTCCTCCCTGAAGAGCCGCGCCGCCATCCATGAGGCCATGCGCCAGGGCAAAACCGGCTTCGGCTCCATCCAGGCCAGCGACGGCCCCCGCTATCTGGCCTACGCCCCTGTGAGCGGCACCGACGGCTGGAGTCTGGCCGTGGCCTCCCCCAAGTCCAACTATTTGGCGAATACATATTTCGGAATCCTCATCAGCGTGCTGGTCATCGTGGTGTCCATGATCGCCTCCACTGTCGTGGCTGTGCGGCTGTCCAGCAGCATCAGCGTGCCCATGCGGGCCTGCGCCGCCCGGATGAAGCTGCTGGTGGAGGGCGACCTGAAGTCCCCTGCCCCCGAGGCCGTGGGCGAGGACGAAACGGCGGAGCTGAGCCGCTCCACCGCGGCCATGGTGGCGGGGCTGAACACCATCATCGACGACATCAGCTATCTGCTGGGTGAGATGGCCAACAAGAATTTTGACATTCAATCCCCCCACCGAGACGCCTATGTGGGCGGCTTCCAGAGCATCCTGATATCTATGCGCACTTTGAAGCTGGAGCTGAGCGGCACCATGCGGCAGATCGATTCCTCCGCCGGCCAGGTCTCCTCGGCCAGCGGTCAGGTGTCCACCGGCGCTCAGACGCTGAGCCAGGGCTCTATGGAGCAGGCCAGCTCCATAGAGGAGCTGGCGGCCACCATCAACGATATCTCCACCAACGCCCAAAAAACCTCCGCGGCCGCGGAGGAGGCGGGCCGGTTCGTCGGTCTGGCCGGAGCTCAGCTTGGCACCAGCGTAGAGCACGTCAAGGAGCTGAACGCCGCCATGGAGCGCATCTCCAGCTCTTCGGAGGAGATCTCTAAAATCATCGCGGCCATCGAGAATATCGCGTTCCAGACCAACATCCTGGCGCTGAACGCGGCCGTAGAGGCCGCCCGCGCGGGCTCCGCCGGGAAGGGCTTCGCGGTGGTGGCCGACGAGGTCCGCAACCTGGCCTCCAAGTCCGACGAGGCCGCCAAGGCCACCAAGGAGCTGATCGAGAGCTCTATCACGTCCGTCTCGGAGGGCAGCCAAGTGGTGAACCGGGTCACTGAGTCTCTGGAGCGGACCAATGAGCTGGCGGGTAACGTATCTGTTCAGATGAATGTGGTGGTGGAGGCCGTGGAGAACCAGACCACCGCCCTGGCCCAGGTCACCGAAGGCATCGACCAGATCTCCTCCGTCGTGCAGACCAACAGCGCCACCGCCCAGGAGAGCGCCGCCGCCAGTGAGGAGCTGTCTGCCGAGGCGAACAGCTTGAAGCAGCTGGTGGATGGGTTTACCCTGGCTTCTGATTGACCAGCCGCGTCTTTTTATCGACACAAGACATAACGGGTAGAAATCCCCCACCGCGGCCCGCTTCGCCGGACCTGCGGTGGGGGTTGCCTTCACTTTGCTAACATTGAGGGGTACGATAAGCTGGGCCGGGTTCTGGGCTGCGAGGCGGCGGAAAGGAGCGCCCCCAAGGACGAGGGGGCCTCCGCGCCTCTCATTCCCTGCTTTTCGGGGGATTCGTCCCGTTCTTTCCCCTCGGAACCCCTTCTTTTGCAGAAATGCCCTATTGCATTCCCCCGTAAAAAGCTGTATAATACCAGCAGACAACAAAAAAGGCAGGCCGGAAGGGTGCTACCAACACCCCCCGGCCCTATGCAGGAGAATAGCCCTCTCCCACACAGCAGATATAACTGCGCCCATTTTTCATTATACCTCTTTCTATGCTTTTTCGCAAGGGGGGAAATGAGGCTGTGCGTTTGTAGCGGTGTAGGGAATCGTAATCCCTGCACCGCTTTTGTTGTCTCATGGGGAAAGCCCACGGGGGCCGGGAAAAGGAGTACCACCCCCAAAGGCTGAACCGTTGAGGACAACTGCCGCTTAAGCGGCGAGAGAAAGAAATTGGTGCCTCTTTCTTGAAACAGAGCTTTGTAAACATTTTCAGAAAGGAGGACAAATTCTATAAAAAGTCCCGATAAAAATAGAGGACTACACGACAAATTACGCGCTGAGAGGCTCATGCGCAAAGACTACGGCAGGCGCAAGCATATGAACTGGCGATTCCTTTTTGTATGGCTTGTGCAGATGTCAGCCGCCGCAGTGTTCTTTCTGATTTCGCTTGGTGCATTCGTATTGTGCGGGTGGGGCCTTCTTTCCCATTTGGGGTGGATGCCTGGTCCGGAGGGAGTACCCGCATTACAAAAGCTTGAATTGCAAATTCGAGGCCACGAAATATATTACTATATCAAAATGGCGGTAGATTGGTTCAACGCTTTGTGTACCAAAAATTACTCCTATTGCACCATCCTTTTGCTTATCTTCTTTCTCATCCTGATTGAGGCCTGGGCAGCGCTGCTAAACAGGCTTACGGCGGCTCGTGAAATCAGGCGTTATGATATTTAATGCGCCGGATAGCAGGTACATATTCTGATTTGATTCCGTCAAACCCGGAAGCCCTTATTTTCAGGGCCTCCGGGTTTTCCTCTCACAGCCGCTGCGGCTAAGGGCGGCACAGCAACAGGGAGGCGTGGGGCGAAATTTTTCTGCAAAGGGTCTTGACAAGAGCGGTTAGCAATAGTAAACTAAGGCTGTTCTGAGGTTAGTTTGCGCTAACTACATGACAGAGGGAGGGGATGAGACAATGCCGCTGACAATGGCAAGGGCGGGCGAAACGGCCACCATCCGCAGGATCTCCGGCAGGGACGAGGTGCGCCGACGCCTGGCGGAGTTGGGCTTTGTGGTGGACGGCCACGTGACGGTGGTCAGCGAAACCGCGGGGAACCTGATCGTGCAGGTGAAGGGCAGCCGGGTCGCGCTGGACAAGGCCATGGCAAACCGAATCATGGTTTAACAGGAAAAGGGGGAGCGCAGTATGAAAACGCTGAAAGATGCAAGGGTGGGCGAGACGGTCACGGTGGCGCGGCTCAACGGGGCGGGGCCCGTGAAGCGCCGGATCATGGATATGGGCATCACCAAGGGCGTGGAGATTTTCGTGCGCAAGACGGCCCCCTTGGGCGACCCCATGGAGCTGAATGTCCGGGGCTACGAGCTGTCCGTCCGCAAGGGCGACGCGGAGATGATCGAGGTGGAAGCGTCCGAGCCGTCGTGAGCAGCGCGGATGGACCGGAGCGAGGGGCGGTGCTTGCCAGTGGCAAGCGATTACCGCCGACCGAGCCGAAGGCGAGACCCGAGTGGCGGGGCCGCAGGCCCCAGAGACCAGCCCGAGACGAAGGGAAGCCGCGCGTCGCGAACAGGCGAGGTGTGACAACAGTAAGCGAACGCGGCGGAAGGCCGCTGTTATTTGCACCACAAGTTAGTCATGACTAACATTTGAAAGGAGAGAACCAAATGGACGTCAAAATTGCCCTGGCGGGCAATCCCAACTGCGGCAAGACCACCCTGTTCAACGCCCTCACCGGCTCCAGCCAGTATGTGGGCAACTGGCCGGGGGTCACGGTGGAGAAAAAGGAGGGACATCTGCGCGGCCATAAGGATGTAGTCATCCAGGACCTGCCCGGCATCTACTCCCTGTCTCCCTACACCCTGGAGGAGGTGGTAGCCCGGAATTACCTGGTGAAGGAGCAGCCGGACGCCATCCTCAACATTGTGGACGGCACCAACCTTGAGCGCAGCCTCTACCTCACCACCCAGCTCATCGAGCTGGGACTGCCGGTGGTGGTGGCGGTGAACATGATCGACCTGGTGCGGAAAAACGGCGACGCCATCGACCTCGATAGGCTGGGCCAGGCCCTGGGCTGCTTGGTGGTGGAGATGAGCGCCCTCAAGGGCGAGGGGGGCATGGCCGCCGCGGAAAAAGCCGTAGTCATGGCGCAGAACAGGCGGGCCGGCGAGCTGCCCCACGTGTTCACCGGCAGCGTGGAGCACGCTCTGGCCCATATCGAGGAGTCCATCCAGGGGCGGGTGACGGAGGGCTATCTCCGCTGGTACGCCATCAAAATTTTTGAGCGGGACGAAAAGGTGCTGGAGGAGTTGAACCCCTCCGCTGACTTGAAAACCCGCTTGGAGGAACACATCGCCGACTGTGAAAAGGAACTGGATGACGACGCCGAGAGCATCATCACCAACCAGCGGTACGCCTACATCAGCGGCGTGGTGTCCAAGGCGGTGAAGAAGAAGGCGGCGAAGCACAGCCTGTCCGCCTCCGACAAAATCGACCGGATTGTCACCAACCGGATTTTGGCCCTGCCCATCTTCGCGGTGGTCATGCTCCTGATCTACTCCATCGCCATGGGCACCTCCCCGGCGGCGCTATTCGACGGCTCCGGCGAGGCCTGGGGCATCGGCATCGGCACCTGGGGCACCGACTGGGCCAACGACACGTTCTTTGGCGAGCTGGTCCCCAGCTGGTTTGGCGGCGCCCTGACCGCTCTGGGCGTGACGGATGGCACCTGGCTCTATGGCCTCATCATCGACGGCATCGTAGGGGGTGTGGGCGCGGTGCTGGGCTTTGTGCCCCAGATGCTGGTGCTGTTCCTGCTGCTGGCCATTCTGGAGGACGTGGGCTACATGGCCCGAATCGCCTTCATCATGGACCGCATCTTCCGCCGTTTCGGCCTGTCCGGCAAGAGCTTCATCCCCATGCTGGTGGCCACCGGCTGCGGCGTCCCCGGCATCATGGCCTCCCGGACCATTGAGCAGGACCGGGATCGGAAGATGACCATCATGACCACCGGCTTCATTCCCTGCGGGGCGAAAATGCCCATCATCGGCCTGTTTGCCGGGGCGGTGTTCGGCGGCTCGCCTTGGGTGGCCACCTCCGCCTTCTTCATCGGCATTGCCGCCGTGGTGGTCTCCGGCATCATGCTGAAGAAGTTCAAGGCCTTCGCCGGGGAGCCCGCCCCCTTCGTCATGGAGCTGCCCGCCTACCACGCCCCCTCCGCCTCCAACGTTCTGCGCTCTACCTGGGAGCGGGGCTGGTCCTTTATCAAGCGGGCCGGGACGGTGATCCTGCTGTCCACCATCGTGCTGTGGTTCCTCCAGGGCTACGGCTTCACCGAGGGGGTTTTCGGACCGGTGGAGGACAACAACTCCTCCCTGCTGGCTGCCGTCGGCAGCGCCATCGCATGGATTTTCTACCCTTTGGGCTGGACGGGCGACATGGCCTGGAAGGCCACCGTGGCCTCCTTTACCGGCCTGATTGCCAAAGAAAATGTGGTGGGAACTTTCGGCACCCTCTACCACTTTGCCGGGGAGGTCAGCGAGAACGGCGAGGAGATCTGGGCGCTGGTGGGGGCCGACTTCGGAGCCCTTACTGCCTACAGCTTTATGATCTTCAACCTGCTGTGCGCCCCCTGCTTCGCCGCCATGGGCGCCATCAAAAGGGAGATGAACAACGGCAGGTGGACCGCCTTTGCCATCGGCTATATGTGCGTCTTTGCCTATGTGGTGTCCATGATCGTCTACCAGCTGGGGGGGCTGATGGCCGGGACCGCCGGCTTCAACCTGTGGACTTTGGTGGCCCTGGCCGCCCTGGCCGGTATCCTCTACCTGCTGTTCCGCAGGGGGTATCAGGGGGAGGAGCGGTCCCAGCCGCTGGCCTCCGCGGCCGCCGCCGCGAGATAATGGAAGGGAGCGTCTGACAATGCCCGCTATCGTAGGAAACATCATCGTAATCGCCGTACTGGCTGCCGTGGTGGTGCTGGCTGTTCGGTCCATTCGAAAATCACGCAAATCCGGCGGAGGCTGCAACGGCGAGTGCGGAAACTGCCGGGGCTGCCACTGAGGGCGGCATAGGAGCGGAGAGGCGTGGGCGGAAAAACTGCCCGCGCCTCCCCGTTTCGGACGTCATTGCCATTGCTATTTTTCGCAGGATGTCGTATACTGTCCCTATTGAGGTGAGTTTGATGAATGTAAAGACCATGCTGGCCGCCCTGCGGGGCGTGACGGCTTATAAGGACGTGCTGGCCCAGCCGGTGATGGAGGCCGCCCTGCGGCTGCTCACCAGCGCCGCCCAGGGGGACGGCCTGGGGGGGCTGGAGGCGTACACCGACCTGTTCTACCGCCTGCGGCTGGAGGGCCAGCCCGGCCTGGGCCACTGGCTGGGCCAGGCCCTTCGGTGGTCGGAGGGCCCCTACCCCCTGCTGGCCCAGCGGAGGGAGCGGGACCCGGCCCTGGAGCAGGCCGCCAAGCTGGATGTCTCCGCCTTCGAGCTGCTGGCCGGGGTGGACTGCGACCGGTGGCTGTCCCACCTGGGCAAGCTGCTGGACAGCGACTATCAGGGGGTGCTCACCTCCCTGCCCCGGTGGCAGAGGGGGACGCCCTTCTCCTTCGACCAGCTCACCGCCGCCTATCAGAAGGAGGGGGCGGGCCAGTTCGCCCGCTACCGGGCCTTTGTGTGGGAGAGCGGCGCCCTCATCCCCGTGGAGCGCCCCGACTGCCCCTCCTCTGAGCAGCTTTTGGGCTATGATGAACAGCGGGCCGAGGTAGAGCGCAACACCCGCCTGCTCATAGAGGGAAAGTACGTGAACAACGTGCTCCTCTACGGCGAGAGCGGCACGGGCAAGTCGGCCACGGTGAAGCACCTGCTCACCCTGCCGGGGATGGAGGAGCTGCGGCTCATCGAGGCGGACAAGGAGAATTTGGGCGGCCTGCCCGCCCTCATCCGCAGGCTGGAGGGGCGGCGGCAGAAATTCATCGTCTTTATCGACGACCTGACCTTCGACCGGGACGACCCTACATATTCCGTGCTGAAAACCATCCTGGAGGGGGGCGTGGAGCGCCGGCCCCAGAATGTGGCGGTGTACGCCACCTCCAACCGCCGCCACCTGGTCCGACAGACCATCTCCGAGCGGGCGGGGGACGAGATGGACCGCTCCGAGACCATCCGGGAAAAGACCTCGCTGGCCGACCGGTTCGGGGTTCGGGTGCTCTTCCAGGGGCTGAACAAGACGGAATTTCTGGCCCTGGTGGACATGCTGGCGGACCAGAACGGGGTCACGCTGGAGCGGGAGGAGCTTCACCGCCAGGCGGTGGCCTGGGAGCGGTTCCACGGCGCCCAGACCCCCCGGACCGCCCTGCAATTCATCCTGTCGCTGTAATTCAGGGTGGCGTATGGACAAAATGCCATACGCCACCTGTTTTTCACCGTAAAAGGGCTGACGCCATCTCCAGTGGCGGCTTTTCCAGGGAAAGCTGGTGGACCGCCACCGGCCTTTGCGGTAAAATCAACTGGAAAGGAGGTCGATCACATGACCTTTGGAAGAAGGCTTCAGCAGGTGAGGAAGGCGGCGGGGCTGTCCCAGGAGCAGCTGGCCGAGCTGGTGGGCATGTCCCGCCAGGCGGTGTCCAAGTGGGAGACGGATCAGGCTGCGCCGGACGTTGACAAGCTGGCCCTGCTGTGCGGGGTGCTGGGAGTGTCCGCCGACGAGCTGCTGGGGAGGGACGCCCCGTCCCAGCCGGAGGGCCGGGGGGCGGGCCTGGAGGACTGCGTCAGGCTGAACGCCGCCAAGCGGTGCTTCACCGCCGGGTGGATCACCGCGCTGGCGGGGGCTGTGCTGCTGGTGGCGGAATTTCTCGCCCTTTTTGCCATTCAGGACGCGCAGATCCGGCTGGCGATAGACCGCGGCGGCGGATATCTGCCCCACGCGATCCAGTACGCCGCCGTGCCGCCCATGCCGGCGGTCTTTGGCGTCACCATCGCCGTCATCGCCGCCGGGGCTCTCCTGGCGGCAGGCAGCCTGCCAGCCATGAGCGGGAAGCGCCTTTTTAAAGGCCGCAGCTCCTCGTGACAAGAAAGGCCCCCGGCGTAAAACGCCGGGGGCTCTGTGCTATTTTCCGTTGTCTGGCTCGCGGTCCGCCGCGTACCGCTTGATGCCGTGGCTGTTTTCCACCGGCCCCCACTCGGGCAGGGGCAGGCGCTGCATGGCCCCAAACACGTAGTCCTTCAGCTTGGGGTAGTCTTTGGACAATCTCGCCACCAGCTCCTTTACCTCCTGCCGCCGGGTGTTGCCGTCGGCGGGGCAGGGGTTGTGGACCACGGGCAGATGATAGCGCTGGGCGGCGCTGCGCAGCGTCCCCTCCCCGCAGTAAAGCAGGGGCCTGATCTGGGTGATGCCTGTGCGGTCCAGATAGGTCACCGGCTGGAAGCAGGACAGCCGCCCCTCGTAGAACAGGGACAGGAAAAAGGTCTCCACCGCGTCGTCAAAATGATGGCCCAGGGCCACCTTGGAAATGCCCAGCTCCTTCAGGGCGTTGTGCATGGCCCCCCGGCGCATTTTGGCGCACATGGAGCAGGGGTTTTTCTCCTTGCGGTAGTCAAAGATGATGTGGAAGATCTCCGTTTGGATCAGGTGATACTCCACCCCCAGCTCCCGGCACAGCTCCGCCACCGGGGAGAAGTCCATCTCCTCGGGGCCTGGGTGGACGGTGACGGCGTGGAGCTCAAAGGGGGCGGGGTAGAACTCCTGGAGCTTTGCCATGGCGTACAGCAGCACCAGGGAGTCCTTGCCACCGGACACTCCCACGGCAATCCTGTCGCCGGGCTGGATCATGGCGTAGTCCTCCACGCACCGGCGCATATGGGATAAAATGAGCCGCATATCAGGCGGCCTCCCTTCGCAAAAGGAAAATATGAAAACGAGATTTCAAGAGTATCCAACCGAAATCAAGAGATTAAAAGAGCATTTTTAAAATATTTCAAAAAAAGTCCCGGTTTTGGTTGACAGGCCCGCTTTTTCGCATTATAATACACCATGCTCCCCGTTGTAAAGGGGAGCATTCCCATGCTTCGTACAAATTTGAGATAAATGGAGGAAACCAGAATGTCTACCTTTATGGCAAACAAGGGCAACATTCAGCGCAAGTGGTACGTGCTGGACGCTGCCGGCAAGCCTCTGGGCAAGACCGCCGTCGCCGCAGCCACCATCCTGCGGGGCAAGCACAAGCCCGAGTATACCCCCCACGCCGACTGCGGCGACTTCGTCATCGTCATCAACGCCGACAAGGCGGTGCTCACCGGCAAGAAGCTGGAGCAGAAGTACTACCGCACCCACTCCGGCTATGTGGGCGGCCTCAAGGAGACCAAGTACCGCCTGCTGATGCAGCAGCGGCCCGAGCTGGCTGTCCGCCTGGCGGTGCGCGGCATGATGCCCCGGAACATCGTCACCAAGGACTCCCTGACCCGGCTGAAGATCTACCGCGGCGACAGCCACCCCCACGCCGCCCAGAAGCCCGAGACCTGGACCGTGGAATAAGGAGGTAACGGATCATGTACAAGAGCAAGAAGCCTTATCATTACGGCACCGGCCGCCGGAAGTCCTCCGTGGCCCGGGTCCACCTGTTCCCCAACGGCACCGGCTCCATCACCATCAACGGCCGTGACATCGAGGAGTACTTCGGCCTGGAGACCCTGAAGATGGTGGTCCGCCAGCCCCTGAACACCACCGGCGTGGTGGGCAAGGTGGACATCACCGCCACCGTCACCGGCGGCGGCGTCACCGGCCAGGCTGGCGCCCTGCGCCACGGCATCTCCCGCGCCCTGCTGGAGATGGACCCCGAGTTCCGCCCCGCCCTGAAGGCCGCCGGCTTCCTCACCCGCGACCCTCGCATGAAGGAGCGCAAGAAGTACGGCCTCAAGGCCGCCCGCCGCGCGCCCCAGTTCAGCAAGCGCTGAGCCTGTCCTCGAGCTGTTCAAAAACGCCGCCCACTGGGCGGCGTTTTTCTTATTCTCAAGGCGCGGGCGGGGGCTATCCTCCCCCGGCGCCCAGCAGCCCCGACTGGGCCATGGACACCATGTCCCCTCCGGCGAAGATCAGGTGGTCCACCACGTCGATGCCGGCCTCCGCCAGCAGCCGCTTGAGCCGCTGGGTGGTGTCCACATCCGCGTGGGAGGGCACGGCCACCCCGGATACATGGTTGTGGGCCAGCACCACCTGGCTGGCGTTGCAGGACAGGGCGGCCTCCAGCACCTTCCGGGTGACGATGTGCACCGCGTCCACGACGCCCTGCCCCAGCTTGCGCACGGCCAGCACCTTGCTCTTGCCGTCCATGCACACCAGGTAGGCCACCTCGTCCCGCTGGCCGAAGAAATAGGGCTCCAACAGCTCCTTGAGCTGCCATATGTCCACAATCTGCCCGTCAAAGCTGGCGTTTTCCGCCATGCACCTGGCCGCGATGGCGGGGACCAGCTCCAGCAGGACGGCGGTGCTGTCCCCCACCCCCGGCACCCCGGTCAGCTGGTCGTGGGTGGCGTGGAACACGCCGCCCAGCGAGCCGAAATGGTCCACCAGCCGGTGGGCCAGCGGGTTCACATCTCCCTGGGGGATGGCGTAGAACAACAGCAGCTCCAGCAGGCGGTGGTCCCCCATCCCCGCCGCCCCGCTGCGCATGAACTCCTCCCGCATCCGCTTGCGGTGCCCGGTGTGGATGCCGGGCGGGCGCTTCTCCCCCTGCCTGTCCGCCATAAGGGGTCAGCCCCTGGGGCCGTACTGGGCCAGGTAGTCCTCCATCCGCCCCAGCATGGCGTCGTCGATGTACACCTTCCCGTCCACCGGCCTGTTGTGGAGGCAGGCGATCACGTCCCGGATGGTGACGATGGGGTGCACCTGGATGCCGTAGTCCTGGCGCAGCTCGTCCAGGGTGGTGCAGTCCCGGGTGCCCCGCTCCATCCGGTCCACGCTGACGAACAGGGCGGCGAATTTCACGTCGGCCACAGACTTGAACAGCTCGATGGTCTCCCGCACGGCGGTGCCCGCCGTCACCACGTCCTCGATGATGGCGATCCGGTCCCCGTCCTGGGGCTTGTAGCCCACCATGGACCCGCCCTCCCCGTGGTCCTTGGACTCCTTGCGGTTGAAGCAGTAGGGCAGGTCCCGCCCATAGCCCCGGTACAGGGACGACGCGGCGGCCACCGCCAGGGGGATACCCTTATAGGCCGGGCCGAACAGGGCGTCGATGCCGTCGGGCATGTGCTCCTGGACGCAGGCGGCGTAATAGTCCCCCAGCCGGGCGGCCTGGGCGCCGGTCTTATAGTTGCCGGTGTTGACGAAATAAGGGGTCTTGCGGCCGGACTTGGTGGTGAAGTCCCCAAAGGTGAGCACGCCGGAGCGCACCATAAAGTGGATAAATTCCTCCCGGTAGGTCATAGGACGGTCCTCCTTGTTTTTCTCTTTTGGCAAGAAAAGTATAGCACCTTTCCCCCCATCCGGCAAGGGATTTCCCACGTCCCCGGGCAAAATAAGACGCACGGCGGACCGGTCCGCCGTGCGTCGTTTCAAAACAGGCCCACGATATACAAAATAATCCCGTAGATGACGCTCGCCGAGATGCCGTAGGCCAGCACGGGGCCGGCCACGGTGAACAGCTTCGCCCCCGTGCCGGTGACCAGGCCCTCGCTTTTAAACTCCAGCGCCGGGGACACCATGGCATTGGAGAAGCCGGTGATGGGCACCAGCGTCCCAGCCCCGGCGTGCTTGGCGATGTTGTCGAACACCCCCAGGCCGGTGAGCAGGGAGGCCAGGAAGATCAGGGTGATGGACGCCCAGGCCCCGGCGTCCTCCTTGCCCGCCCCCCAGCTCTGGTACAGGGCCAGGAGCCCCTGGCCCCCGGCGCAGATGGCCCCGCCCACGCAGAAGGCCCAAAGGCAGTCCTTCCACAGCGGGGAGGGCTGGGCCCTGCCGCTGACATACTGGTTGTACTGTTGATTGGTCATATCCATAGCGCTTCACCTCCGGAACAGTATGCCCAGACGGCGCCAGCTTATCCTGAAATCCCCTCCGGCCCGTCCCGGGGCGCCGGGGCGCCGTCCTCCGGGAGCTGGTCGACGCACAGGGCAAAGCAGTCCTGGTCCACGCTGAACAACAGGCTGTACTGGGGGGCGCGCTCGCTGAACTCCTGGTTGTACTCCCAGGCCTCCAAAAAGCGGTCCTCCTCCATCTGATAGGCGCTGGAGTCGTGCTCAAAACAGGCCGAGGCCCGCTGGATCAGGTTTTGGGCCAGCTCCCGGATGGCAAAGCGGGCGATCTCGTTCATGGAGTAAAACTCCATACCGAACATCAGCCCCGCCGCCCGGACCATGGGCTCCTCGCCGATCACCAATATAAACCGCAACCTCCGGTCCGGACGGATGCGGTAGGTCATCTCATAATACTGGGCGTCCTGAATCACGTCCCTGGTGGAAAATTTCCCCACGAACTGGACCTTGAGCCCCAAAATCTCCTGGAGCGGTCGGATGATGACCGCCTGGACCAGGGACAGCTCGTCGTCCATGTCGGGGGGCGTGAGCTCCACCGGGAGCTTTCCGGTGATGGCACGGTCCTCAATGGCGATGTGTCCCGTCAGCCACCCGATGCACACCCCGATGAAGCGCTGCACCGCCTGGGTGGAAAAGTCTGTGGCGTAGAGCTCCCGCTCCAGCGCCGGGAGGGTCTCCCATCTCATCCTGTCGTGAATCCGCTTGTGGGCCAGATAGCCGGGGTATCCAATCTCCCGCATATAGGCCTCCTCCTGGGCAAAGTGCCTGAGGGCATAGGCCTTGAAATATTTGATTCCCTCCACACACGCAAATCTGCTCTCATGGCGCTCCACGTACAGCTCCATGATCTTCTCCACAATGGAAAAGAGCCTGCGGTGGGCCTGGTCTACCACCTCTACACCGATGTTAAAGCGGTCCTGCCACTGAATCTGCCGCATATCTACATCCCCTCTTTCCGACCGCCCGCAACATCAGGCGGAACAGGGTGCCGCGCGCAGATTTTCTTCGCGCGCAGCGGCCAGCCGCATGTGGGTCCGGGAGAAGCGTGGATACAGCGGCGTTCGCTCTTCCCGCACCCCGCTGACTAACCCCATTCTATGCTCTGTGGGGAAAAAGGGCGCATGAGCCAAAAAAAGGGGCCGCCCTCCGGGCGGTCCCCCTTCATCTCCGCGGGTCCAATACGGCCTGCTCGTCACCAATCCTCGAACTCAAAGGCCGGGCGCCGCTTTCTCTGCTTTTTCCGCTTCTGGCTTTGTATCTCCGACTCCGCCTCGTCCAGCAGCTTCTCCAGGGAGCGCACATTGGTCTCCCCCTCCACCTCCACGACGCTGTATTTGAAATTGCAGTTGTGGCAGAACACCCGGTCGTCGTCCCGCTGGAAGGTGGTGAGGATCTCCGCCATCTTGCGCTCGATGAGGTGCTTGACGTTTCCGGTGAGGACCAGGCAGAATTTGTCGTCCTTGACCCGGGCGAAGGTGTCGCCGCTGCGGAAGTTCTTCCGGACAATCTCCACGAAATTCTGGATGTAGGCGTCCCCCACCTCCCGCCCGAAGGAGGTGTTGATCTCCGCCACCCCCTCCAAATCCAGATAACACAGGGTGACGTCCTGGCGCTCCCGCAGCACCTGCCCCATGAACTCCTCCAGGAACTGGCGGTTGCGGATGCCCGTCTCCATGTCCTGGTATATCTCGTCGTTGAGGTGGCGGGCCTTCATCTTCTCCGCCGTGACGTCCATGACGATGTGGATGCAGGAGGGCCGCTCCTTCCACTCGATGGGGAAGGAGATGACGCGGTAGCAGCCGCCCCGCTCCTCCTCCAGCTCCCAGACCTGGTAGCGCTCCAAGCCGTTCCACTCCAGTAGGCTGGGCCGGATGGGCAGGCGGTGGCGGCACTGGGCACAGTACTCCCCCTCCTCCCCGCCGCCCGAGGTGTGCTTGTTGCAGTGGAGGATCTCCCGCGTCTCCTGGTCCACCACCAGCATCCACTCGTCCCTCTGGTCCAGCAGCTCCACCAGCATCTCGGTGTAGCTCTCGATGATCTCCGCCCTGCGGCGGGCGCGCCGGATCTCCTGCTGGAGCTGCTCCTCCCGCTCCCGCAGCCGCTGGGTCAGCTCGCTGACGTTGGCGGACTCAGCCGCCTCGTTGACAGGCGCAACACGCTGAGCATCCCTCTCCCCGCCCCTTTCAGCCCCGGCGGGAGGCCGGGCCGCCGTCCGCTCCGGCAGGCCGGGTCCACTGATGTTCTGCTCCATACTGGATACTTACCCTCCGTTGTGTCATACTTCACCCCGCCAAACCGGGGCTTCTGGGCAGCATTATACCATGGGCCGGCACAATATTCAATACGCTAGTTCACCCCGGTGGAGCCAAAGCCGCCCTCGCCCCGGGCGGTGTCATCCAGCTCCTCCGCCGGGGTAAACCGGGCCGTCAGATAGGGGACCACCACCAGCTGGGCCACCCGCTGACCGTCCTCCACCACCCGGTCCTCCCCGCTGTGGTTGTGGAGGGCCACCATCAGCTCCCCCCGGTAGTCCGCGTCGATGACCCCCACCTTGTTGGCGGGGGCAAGGCCCTCTTTCGTTGCCAGCCCGGACCGGGCGCACACCAGCCCCACGTACCCCTGGGGGATGGCCAGGGCCAGGCCGGTGTGGATGAGGACGGTCTGGCCGGGGGCGATGGTGACAGGGCCAGCCGTGAGGGCGTACAGGTCCGCCCCGGCGGCGTCCGGGGAGCCGTAGGCGGGCAGCTTGGCCCGGGGGGCCAAGAGTTTGATGGAAACGGGAGCGGTCATGGTGTGGCCTCCTTACACTGTGATAGGTTGAATGGTCATGTCCCCGTCCCACAAAACGGGCTGGTGAGCGGCGACGCTGGCGGGGACGTTCAAAATCCTCTGGTTGGAGGAGCCCCGGAAGCGCAGGTTCAGGTCTTTTTTCGTCTCCACAAAGGGGCCGTCCACCAAAATGTCCAGGAGGGAGAGCATCTCGTCGGTGCTCTTGCATCGGGCACGGCTGGGCCTCCACAGCTCCTCCTCCAGCACGTAACCGGAATAGCACCAGATCTCCTTCTGAGGGTACTGCTCCTTCACCCGGCGCAGGAAGGGGAGCAGGGCGCGCTGGTTGTCCGGCTCGAAGGGCTCGCCCCCCAGCAGGGACAGGCCCTTGATGTGGGCGGGGGAGAGGGCCTGGAGGATCTTGTCCTCCTCCACCTCGGTGAAGGGCCGGCCGTAGGCGAAGTCCTGGGCCTCCTCGTTGAAGCAGCCGGGGCAGTGGTGGGTGCACCCGGACACGAACAGGGACACCCGGACGCCGGGGCCGTTGGCCACGTCGGCCCACTTAATAGTCGCAAAATTCATAAAAAGTCTCCTCTTTTCGCCTCCGGCGGGGGTTACTTTCTCTCACGCGAGAGAAAGTAACCAAAGAGCGCGCCTAGGGGCTGCGGCCCCTAGGTTCCCTAGCGGGGACGCCCTATACGGTGCTCGGTTTGATATCCTTCCGGCGCGTGCGGCCTTCGACGCTGGTGCTTCTCTTTGTGCTGCCGCCGGTGTTTGGGTACTGAAAATGGTGCGCCTTGTTGACTGCGCCTCAGGGGCGGACCGTTCGGGTTGAGGGGTGTGAAACGGGGCGGCTGGGTGACCGCCCCGTTTGCGTTTGTTTTTAGAGGTGCAGGACGCGGGATGCGATCTCCTTAGTCTTGCCCTCGTTCCAGAAGTTCTCGCCCAGGTAGCCGCAGGTCCGCCGGGTGACGTTCATCTTGGCGTGGTCCTTGTTGTGGCACACGGGGCACTCCCACTCGTTGTCCTCGTTGACGATGATCTCCCCGTCGTAGCCGCACACCTGGCAGTAGTCGCTCTTGGTGTTGAACTCGGCGTACTGGATGTTGTCGTAGATGAACCGCACCACATCCTTCAGAGCCTCCAGGTTGTGGCGCATGTTGGGGATCTCCACGTAGGAGATGCAGCCGCCGGAGGAGATCTTCTGGAACTGGCTCTCGAAGGAGAACTTGGAGAAGGCGTCGATGTCCTCCCGCACGTCCACGTGATAACTGTTGGTATAATATCCCTTATCGGTTACATCGGGGATAGTCCCAAACCGCGCCTTGTCAATGCGGGCGAAGCGGTAGCACAGGCTCTCCGCCGGGGTGCCATACAGGGCGAAGCCGATGTTGGTCTCGCGGCGCCACCGGTCGGTGGTCTCCCGCAGGTGGTTCATAAGGCGCAGGGCGAAGTCCTCACCCTCCGGCTCGGTCTGGGAGCAGCCCTTCACCAGCTTGGTGACCTCATACAGCCCGATGTACCCCAGGGAGATGGAGGAGTACCCGCCGTACAGCAGCTTGTCGATGGTCTCGCCCTTGTCCAGCCGGGCCACGGCCCCGTACTGCCAGTGGATGGGGGACACGTCGGAGCGGATGCCCTTCAGGGCGTTGTGGCGGCACATCAGCGCCTCGAAGCACAGCTGGAGCCGCTCCTCCAGCAGGGGCCAGAACTTGTCCTCATCCTGGCCGGAGAGAATGCCGATCTGGGGCAGGTTGATGGACACCACGCCCTGATTGAACCGGCCCTCGAATTTATAATTGCCGTTCTCATCCTTCCAGGGGGACAGGAAGGAGCGGCAGCCCATGGGGGAGAACACGTTGCCCTCGTAATGCTCCCGCATCTTCTTGGCGGAGATGTAGTCGGGGTACATCCGCTTGGCGGAGCACTTGACGGCAAGCTCGGTGAGGTAATCGTACTCCCCGCCGGTGAGGTTGTTGCACTCGTCCAGCACGTACACCAGCTTGGGGAAGGCGGGGGTGATATATACCCCCTTCTCGTTTTTGATGCCCTCCAGCCGCTGGGTGAGGATCTCCTTGATGATGGCGGCGTTCTCCTCCATATAGGGGTCGCCCTCCCGCAGCACCAGGAACAACGTGACGAAGGGGGACTGGCCGTTGGTGGTCATCAGGGTGTTGATCTGGTACTGGATGGTCTGCACGCCGCTCTTCAGCTCGTCCTTGGTGCGGGCCCGGGCCAGCTTCTCAATGGTGGCATCATCCAGTTCCGGGGCGGTCTCCCGGGTCTTGCGGACGTACTTCTCATAGGTCATGCGCAGATACTTGCCCAGGTGGCTCACCTCCACGCTCTGCCCGCCGTACTGGTTGGAGGCCACGCAGGAGATGATCTGGGTGACCACGGTGCAGGCCACCTGGAAGCTCTTGGGGGACTCGATGAGCTTGCCGTTGATCATGGTGCCGTTGTCCAGCATGTCCCCGATGTTCACCAGGCAGCAGTTGAAGATGTGCTGGACGAAGTAGTCCGCGTCGTGGAAGTGGAGCACGCCCTCGTCGTGGGCCTTGGAGATGTGCTCGGGCAGCAGGATGCGCCTCGTCAGGTCCCGGCTCACCTCGCCGGCGATATAATCCCGCTGGGTGGAGGCGATGGCGGTGTTCTTGTTGGCGTTCTCCTCGGCCAGCTCCTTGTTGTCGTTGCGGATGAGGGACAGGATGGACTCGTCGGTGGTGTTGGCCTTGCGCACCAGGGCCCGGGTGTAGCGGTAGATGATATACGCCTTAGCCAGCTCGTACTTGCCTGCGGCCATCAGCTTGGTCTCCACCATATCCTGGATATCCTCCACCAGCAGGCGCTTGCGGCCCCGGGTCTCGGACACGGCGTCCGCGATGGCGTCGATGGACCCCTCGTCGATGCGGTAGGGCTCGTCCACCGCGGCGTTGGCCTTCTGAATGGCCTTTACAATTTTTGAGCGGTCAAATTCAACGATGGAATCGTCCCTCTTGATGACTTTCATTGCCGGCACCCCTATATTGTGTCATTATTGCGCGTCTTTTCCGTCCGTATACAATATCTTGTGTGGCGTTCCCGGATGGGCGCCTATTCATAGTACTATATCTTGTGGTAAAAGTCAACAGCGATCTCTACATCCGCCGGGAATGGTTTTTTGCGCCAGTCCCGTTTTTGGGACTTGTCCCCCCACGCCCTGTGGCCGCGAACCGGCCCGGGGCATAGACTGGAGTGCACCCAGGCGGGCAGTCTGTCCCCGTCCCCGCACCTGATTCCGGCCCCGGCGAAGGCGGCGGGTCCTCCTGGGCCGGGCCGGTGAAAGGAGCGTACTCATGAGTCAGATTTATTGGAACGAACCCCCAAGGGGCTACGCCATGACCGCGGAGGAGTTCGCCGCCGGGGCCTGCCGGCGGCCGGCCCCCCAGCCCTGTCCGCCCCAAACGCCCGGCTGCGGCTGTGACTGCGGCCCCGCCCCCATGCCCCCCACGGACTGCGGGTGCGGCTGCGGGACCATGCCCGGCTGTCCGGACAACAGCTGCGGCCAGGGGCCGGAGCACTGCCAGCAGATGGTGTGCTGCTGCCGCCCTGTCCCCGGCTCCAAGCCCCAGCCCCCCCAGGTGGAGGAGGGCTGCTGCTGCAAGCAGAGCTTCCGGGCTGCCCTGGGCCTTTTGTGTGACGAGGGCATCTCCAGCCTGCTGGACTTCGACACCGCGGCCTTCATCACCAACACCTACACCGCCGGGACCACCCTGACCTGCGGCAAGCCCTCCGCCGGAGATACCGCCGGGGATGATACCGAAAGCGCCGCCGCCCAGGCGGACACCGACGATACCGGCGAGTCCGGCGACACCGGCGACACCGGCAAGCCCACCCCGACCCCGCCCTGCTGCCCCAGCGGGGCGTCCGACAACCTGGGGACCCTGTCGGGCAGCTTCCGGCGGTTCTCGCCGTGCAGCTGCGACCTGCTGGACATCGAGGCCCAGCTCTACACCGCCCAGGGGAAGGACTGTTCCTTTACGGCCAGCCAGGTGTCCCTGTGCCAGCTGGACGCAGTGGTCATCCAAGCCGCGAGCGCCTGCCCCGAGGGCGACCTCACCGGTCCCGAGGTGACGGCGCGGAACTTCCGCTGCCTGCGCCAGCGGCTGGCCCAGCGGCTCAACCCCTGCGGTGACCCCTGCGGACAGAGCTGCTGCTCCTGCGCCTGCGACGGCCGGGACTGCTGCTGCGCCGCCGGGCTGCTGTCCACCCTGGCCCAGAACAACCTGAGCCGCCGGGTGTCCCTGGCGGCGGGGCCGCTGCTGCTCAACAACGTGACCCTGCTGGGCACCGTGGGCAACGTGCTGGTGCTGGCCAACGACTGCGACAACCGGCTGTACTTCGTGTGCGTCAACAGCGTGCAGTTCATTGGGTAAGAGCGTTTACGCCCCCTCCGCCGTAGCGGAGGGGGCGGTTTTTATTTGTCACCGTCTTTTATATACGACGATTTGAGGGTCGGAGCCGTTACAGCCATATTCGCATACCAGCAGATAGGCGTTATCGGCGGCAAGGCCATAGCACCGCCCGCTGTCCTCCCGTTCCACCTGACAGCCCAGGTATATGCCGTTGTCCTCCAACAGCTTGACGCGCTGTCCGCCGGGAAGCTCATATTCCAAATTGACGTAACAGCCAAGCAGTGGAAACAACTCCGTGATTTGGGGCATACCTGGAATATCAAGGGCGTTAAATTCATCGGTCAGTTTCTTTTTGTATTGGGAAAACGCGGTTTCCCCGCCGTCTAAATAGCACTTTGCGACGATGCAGTCCACACCGAGCGGACACCCTCCGGTTTCAGCGCACCCTTTACAGAGTTCTCTCTTTCCGCATTCTCCGCAATTTGCTCCGCAGAGAGAAGCCATATGTATCCCTCCCGTAAATTTTATGCTGCCAATGACATGATAACATATCCGCGGCCCAAAGGCAAGAGAAAATTTGAAACGAATGTTTGACAAGTGGGAACAGACGATGTATACTATCCCCAAAGGGGGGAGCGCCATGGACCGGGTCATCTATCACTGCGACTGCAACAGCTTTTACTGCTCGGTGGAGCTGCTCTCCCACCCGGAGCTGCGCAGCGTCCCCACGGCGGTGTGCGGCGACCCCAAGAGCCGCCACGGCATCATCCTGGCCAAAAACGAGCCCGCCAAAAAGTTCGGCGTGCGCACGGCGGAGACCATTTGGCAGGCAAAGAAGAAGTGCCCCGATCTCGTGCTGCTCCCCGCCCACCACGACCTGTACCGGGCGTACTCCAAAAAGGTCAACGCCGTCTACGACCGCTTTACCGACCTCATCGAGCCCTTCGGCATCGACGAGAGCTGGCTGGACGTGACGGGCACCCTCCACCTGTTCGGCGGCGACCCAAAGGCCCTGGCCAACCGCATCCGGAACACCGTCCGGGAGGAGCTGGGGCTGACCATCTCTGTGGGGGTGTCCTTCAACAAGGTGTTCGCCAAGCTGGGCAGCGACTACAAAAAGCCGGACGCCACCACCGTCATCTCCCGGGAGAACTTCCGGCGCGTGGTCTGGCCTCTGCCGGTGACAGACCTTTTGTACGTGGGCCGGGCGGCGGCCAGGGTGCTGGGGCAGTACGGCGTGTCCACCATCGGGGAGCTGGCCGCCTTTGACCAAAAGGCCCTCACCGAGCTTTTGGGCAAGCAGGGGGGCCAGCTGTGGGAGTACGCCAACGGCCTGGAGCACAGCCCCGTGGCCCCGGCGGGGACCTATACGCCCCCCAAGTCGGTGGGCAGCGGGGAGACCTTCTCCCATAACCTCACCCGGCGGGAGGAGGTGGACCGGGGGGTGGCGGTGCTGGCGGACGAGGTGGCGGTGCGGCTGAGAAAGCACGGCATGAAGGCCGGCACCCTCCAGCTCACCATCCGGGACCCCAATTTCAAGGACATCTGCCGCCAGCGCCCCCTGGACGCCCCCGCCAACACCGCCCGGGAGCTGCACCGGGCCGCCATGGACATCCTGGAGCGCAGCTGGAAGTCCGGCGCGCCCATCCGGGCCATCACCCTCACCGCCAGCGCCCTTATCCCCGAGGGGGAGGCGGCGGAGCAGCTGGACTTGTTCCGCGAAAACGCCCCCCAGCGGCGGGACAAGGTGGAAAAACTGGAGCGCACCATGGACGCCATCCGCTCCAAGTACGGCCGGGACGCGGTGACGCTGGCGGCCCTGACCAGGCCCCGGGAGCGGGAGGAGGACCCGGAGGGCCTGCCCTTCTAGAACAGGAAAGGACCCGCCGGAGGGCGGGTCCCTGTTTGCCTTACTTCGTGCCGAAAATGCGGTCGCCCGCGTCCCCCAGGCCGGGGACGATGTAGCTGCGCTCGTTCAGCCCCTGGTCCACCGCCCCGCAGTAGATATCCACGTCTGGGTGGGCGCTGTGGACCACCTCGATGCCCTTGGGGGCGGCCACCAGCACCATCAGCTTAATGTTCTTGCAGCCGTAGCCCTTCATGATCTGAATAGCGGCGTCGGCGCTACCGCCGGTGGCCAGCATGGGGTCCACAATGAGCGCGTCCCGCTCGGCGATGTCCCGGGGCATCTTGCAGAAGTACTGCACCGGCACCATGGTCTCCTCGTCCCGGTACATGCCCAGATGGCCCACCCGGGCGGAGGGCACCATGCGCAGCACGCCGTCCACCAGGCCCAGGCCGGCCCGGAGTATGGGCACCACGGCGAACTTCTTGCCCGCCAGGATGGGGGCCTCCATCTCGCAGATGGGGGTCTCGATTTTCTTGGTGGTCAGGGGCAGGTCCCGGGTGGCCTCGTAGGTGAGCAGCATCCCGATCTCGGACACGATCTCCCGGAAGTCCTTGGTGGAGGTGTTCTTATCCCGGAGGATGGTGAGCTTGTGGGCGACCAGGGGGTGATCGACCACGTGTAGTTTCTCGTTCATGTCGGCAGCTCCTTTGTATATGGATTGAACGGCAAGCCCTTATCCGGGGTATTATACCACATTCTCCCCGCCCTGCCAATGGGATGGGGGATATTTTTTGGAGTGCCGCCCATCCCCCCGAAACGACCATCCGTCCCGGTCGACTGGACTTTTGGGCGTGGGCCGGGTATACTAGGCTCAGCGAAAGGAGGGAGCGCGGATGAGGGTGGAGATCCAGATCGATCCCGGCCTGGACGAACCGGTGGTGGTCCTCCGCGCCCCCAGCCCCACCGAGGAGGTGGAGGCCCTGGCGGCCCGGCTGCGGGGGGAGGCGGTCCCCCAGCCCTTCACCGTCTACCGGGAGCGGGAGGCGGCGCGGGTGTCCCGGTCCATGGTGCTGCGGTTTTACGCCGAGGACAAGGGGGTGCTGTGCCAGACGGGCAAGGGCGTGTTCACCGTCCGGCAGCGGCTGTACGAGCTGGAGGAGGAGCTGGCGGGGACGAAATTTGTCCGGGTGTCCAACTCGGAGATCGTCAACCTGGACCGGGTGACGGGGCTGGACCTGACCCTGGCGGGCACCATCAAGATGACCCTGGAGGGCGGGACGGTGTGCTGGGTGTCCCGGCGGTATGTGAAAAAAATTAAAGCGGCTCTGGGCTTGTAGAGGAGTGGTGTGTGATGGAAGAAATCAAACGGCAATGGCTTCCCCGGGCCCTGGCGGGGGGATTGCTGGGGCTGACGGGCTGCGTGCTGGTAGGCTTTGTGGCCCAGCCAGGGGCGTTGTTTGGCGGGACGCTCTCCTATGACATCAGGGACTTCACCTTCTGCTTTGACTCCAGGGTACCGGAGGGGTTGGGCACGGCGCTGGCCCTTCTGCTCTGGTTTCTCTTCGGCGCGGAGACCGGGATCGCCACCCTCCCCTTCGCCGACAGCGGCCGGGAGCTGGTGGCCCGCTCCCTGGCCCACTTTGCCGTCACCGCCGTCACGGTGTCGGTGTGGGTCGCGCTGAACTTCGGCGTCATCGAGCTGCCCTTCTTTCTGATTCCTCTGGCGCTGGTGTACGCCCTGGTGTGGCTGGGCCGGTGGGTGGGGTGGTTTGCCGAGGTGGCCGCCATCCGGGCCAAGCTGGGGCTGGCCCCCGGGCCGTCCCTGTTCCACTGGCGGGAGTCCCTGCCCTATGTGGGCTTCGCCTTTCTGCTGTGCCTGGCGCTGCCCACCGCCCTGCGGCTGCTGGACGACCCCACCCCCCTGCTCAGCGTGTTTTACGCCTTTGTGCTGCTCCCTGTGGGGGGCTTTATGTCCGGGCTGTCCCTGGGGCGGCGGCACGGGTTCTGCCCGCTGTATCCGGCGTCCTGCGCCCTGTTCACCCTGGTCTTTGTCTTGACCGCCAAGCTCTACACCAACATGGCCGACGGGGCGCTGCTCCCCATCGCCCTGGCCTCCACGCTGGCGGGCAACCTGGCGGGGGCGGCCCGGCACAGGGTGAAACAAGGAAAGGAGGCGGAAACGCCGTGAAAAAGCAGACTCGTGTCTATAATCTGTTCTTCCCCATCTGGATCATCTGGCTGTTCCCCCAGGTGCTGGTGTTCGTCATCCCCGGCAACCTGGCCATCGACTGCGCCGTGCTGTTTTTCACCCTTCTGGCGCTGAAGCACGCTCAGAAGGGCGCGGTGGTGAAACAGCTGTGGTGGAAGTTCTGGCTGCTGGGCTTCGCCGCCGACCTGGTGGGGACGGCGTGGATGTTCCTGGGGTGGCTGCTGGCCGTCCCCTTCGAGGATTTTTGGGACGACACGCTGATCTATATCATGTATAACCCCTTCGGCCATCCGCTGGCCTTCCTGTGGACGCTGGTCGGGGTGGCCCTTTCCGGGGTGTGCGTCTACCTTTTCGACAGGCGGGCCATGGGGTCCTGCGAGCTGCTCGACCACAGGCAGCGGCACGTGACCGCCCTGACCATGGCGATTGTCACCGCCCCCTGGCTGTTTTTCATCCCGCTGTACCTCTGACCGGCACTGTCAAAAAAGGGGGACGCGCCCGGCGCGTCCCCTTTTTTGGGCTATTTATCTAAAAACCCGGCGGAAAACCCCAGACCCGCGGTGAGAAAACAGGCTTGTATTTTTCCGTGAAATGGAATACAATAGAATGGCAAAAATGAAAGGCAACCCTCTTGCGGCTTGAAGAAAGGAAGGTTCCCATGAAAATACAAACGGAAAAGGGCCTGGTCCGGCTCACCAGCGACGTGTATTCCAACCTCACCGGGGCCGTGACCACCAGCTGCTACGGCGTGAAGGGCATGGCATTCCGCTCCCGGACCGACGGCCTGGTCCATCTGCTGCGCCGGGAGTCCATGTCCAAGGGCGTGAAGATCGTGTACAACGACGACCAGTCCATCTCCATCGACCTGCACATCATCGTGGACAACGGCGTGAACCTGCTGGCGGTGGGCGAGTCCATCCAGAATGAAGTGAAGTACAACGTCCACCGCCTCACCGGGGTGGAGGTGCGCAGCGTCAACGTCTGCGTGGATTCCATGGTGATCGGTTGAACCGGCCCAGAAAGAGAGGACATCCGACTATGGTAGATATCATTGACGGCGCGCTGTTCCAGCGCATGGTCATCCACGGCTCCGCCTCCATCAACGCCCAAAAGCAAGCCATCAACGACCTGAACGTGTTCCCCGTCCCCGACGGGGACACCGGCACCAACATGTCCCTCACCATCGGCACCGCCGCCGCCGAGGCCAAAAAGAAGCCCGCCTCCTCCCTCGGCAAGGCCGCCTCCATCAACGCCTCCGCCCTGCTCCGGGGCGCCCGGGGCAACTCCGGCGTCATTTTGTCCCTGCTGTTCCGGGGGGTGTCCAAGGGCTTCAAGGAGAAGGATGAGGCGGACGGCGCCGTCTTTGCCGCCGCCCTCAACGAGGGTGTGTCCGCCGCCTACAAGGCGGTGATGAAGCCCGCCGAGGGCACCATCCTCACCGTGTCCCGGCTGGCCGCCGCCAAGGCCTCCGAGGCCGCCCAGGAGCACAACAGCGTGGAGGCGGTGCTGGAGGCTGCCATCGCGGAGGGTCAGGCCGCCCTGGCGGACACGGTGAACCAGAACCCGGTGCTGAAGAAAGCCGGGGTGGTGGACGCCGGCGGCAAGGGCTTCCTCACCATCCTCCAGGGGATGCTGGACGAGCTGCGGGGCCTGCCCATGCCCGAGGAGGAGGACGACTCCCTTCCGGTGAAGGAGAGCGCTGACTTCGCCGCCCTGGGCGAAGAGGACATCACCTTCACCTTTGACACGGTGTTCATCGTGCGCAAAAGCCCGGGCAAGTCCATCGAGCCCTTCCGCTCCTACCTGAACGGCATCGGCGACAGCCTGGTCATCGGCGAGGACGACGAGTCCTTCAAGGTCCACGTCCACACCGACATCCCCGGCGCGGCCCTCAGCGAGGCCCAGAAGTACGGCACCCTGGAGCTGGCGAAAATCGAGAACATGCGCACCCAGGCCGAGGAGCTGGCCGCGGGCAAGCAGGCCCAGTCCACCGACGACCTGGAGCAGGTGGAGGCCGAGCTGGAGGCCCAGGAGTCCGGCGAGCCCGCCATCGCCCCGCCGGAGAAAAAGTACGGCGTGGTGGCCGTCAGCGCGGGAGAGGGCATGGCCTCCGTGTTCCGGGACCTGGGGGTGGACGGCGTCATCTCCGGCGGCCAGACCATGAACCCCTCCACCGAGGACATTATGCGGGAGATCGCCCGCACCCCCGCCGAGGTGGTGTTCGTCCTGCCCAACAACAAGAACATCATCATGGCCGCCCAGCAGTGCGTGGGCCTCATCGAGGGCAAGGAAGTCGTGGTGGTTCCCACCCGCACCGTGCCCCAGGGCATCTCCGCCATGCTGGTGCTGGACCCGGAGGCGGACGTGGAGGCCAACGCCGCCGCCATGGAGGAGGCCCGGAAGAACGTGCGCACCTCCGAGATCACCTACGCCGCCCGGGACTCCGACTTCGACGGCTTCGACATCCACGAGGGGGACTACATGGCCCTGGCGGAGGGCCAGCTCTTCGGCACCGACCGGGCCATCGACAGCCTTTTGGAGCGGCTGGCCCAGGCCGACTCCCAGCAGAGCGCCGAGTTCATCAGCATCTTCTACGGCGAGGACGTGAGCGAGGAACAGGCCAACCAGGCCCTGGCCATTTTCCAGAAGGAGTGCCCCAACGCCGAGATCACCCTGCTGTCCGGCGGCCAGCCCGTCTACTACTATATGATCTCCGCCGAGTAAATCCGACTCCCTCGAGCGCCCGGGCATGGCCCGGGCGCTTTTTTGCGCCCTGAAAATTTCTCTTAGAAAAAATGTAAAACATACTTGACATGAAATGTAAAGCGTGCTATACTCCTTCTTGTAAAGCGAACTTTACATCGCTTCCATCGGAGGAGGGATGACATGGAAAACCGGATCGCCGCATTGCGCCGCGAGCGGCGGATCTCCCAGGCGGAGCTGGCGGAGGCGGTGGCTGTCACCCGGCAGACCATCATCTCGCTGGAGAGCGGGCGGTACAACGCCTCCCTCCTGCTGGCCCACAAAATCGCCAGGTATTTTGGAACCACCATCGAGGACATTTTTCTGTTTGAGGAGGAAGAGCCATGAGGCGCAATTGTAATTTCAAGATGAACCCCGCCTTTGCCGCGGGCCTGGTGCTGATGTGGGCGGGGGTGTTCGTCCAGAACGTGCTGGAGGTCCAGGGGACGGCGCTGAACCTGACCCATCTGGCCTGCGGCATGGGGATCGGGCTGGCCTTTGTGGGGCTGCTGGTCGGCTCCCCTAAGACCCGGCCCCTGTTCGACCGCTTCCACGCCTTCAAGCTCCGGCTCATGGGCCGGGAATGAGGAGGACAAGTCATGCTGATGCGAATGTTCGACACCTCGGACTACGACCGCTCCCTGCGCCGCCGCCGTCTGCTGGCCTTCGGCCTGCTGGCGGTGGGGCTCACCGGCATCCTGTGCTACTTTTTCCTGATCGACGGCAGCGACGCCCTGCCTGACTTCGCCCGGGGCTTCTACCTGGGCGGAGCCACCGGCATCACCATCGGCGCCGTCATCCTGTTGGCGCGGGTGACCTATCTGCTGTCCAACCCAGCGGCCCGGAAAAAGGCTAAAATCCAGGAACAGGACGAGCGGGAAAAGGCCATTGTCAACCAGTCCTTCCAGTTCGCCGGGATGTTCACCTTTTTCGCCGCCGCGGCCTCCCTGTTTGTGCTGGTGGCGGTGAGCATGGAGGCCGCCGCCGCGGTGGTGGCCGTGGTAGGTGTGTACTCCATCACCTGGCTGTGCCGGATGCTCTACCTGTCCAAAACGCTGTGAGCGCCCGGTATTTGACGCTGAAGATCGGCCCCCAGCTGGCGGGGCAGGAGGTGAACACCCTCCTGCGCCGCCGACTGGGGCTGTCCGGCACCGTCCTGCGGCGGGTGAAGTGGCTGGAGGACGGCATCACCCTGGACGGGGCGCGGGTGAACGTCCGGGTCCGGGCGGCGGAGGGGCAGGTCCTTTCGGTGCGCCTGACCGACCCCCGGCCCACCTCCGGGGTGGTCCCGGCGGAGGGTCCCCTGGACATCGTGTACGAGGACCCAGACCTGGTGGTGGTCAACAAGGCCCCCGGGGTGCTGGTCCACCCCGGACACGGCCACTTTGACGATACTGTGGGTAATTTTTTGATGTACCACTACAAAACGACCGGAGACGAGTCCGACTTTCACCCCGTCCACCGGCTGGACAGGGGCACCTCCGGGCTGGTGGTCATTGCCAAGCACCCCCACGCCCAGGAGAAGCTGAAAAATCAGCTCCACACCGGGGACTTCCGGCGGGTGTATCTGGCGGTGTGTGACGGGGCGCCGCCCCAGCCCAGCGGCACGGTGGACGCCCCCATCGGCCGGTTGGACGGCTCGCTGACCGCCCGGGAGGTCCGCCCCGGCGGCAGGCCCGCCCGGACCCATTATCAGGTGGTGCGGACCCGCGGCCCCCGGACCCTGGTGGAGCTGGAGCTGGAGACGGGACGCACCCACCAAATCCGGGTCCACATGGCCCACATCGGCTGTCCCCTCACCGGAGACTTCCTGTATGGGAGGGAAAACCGGGCGCTGATTGCCCGTCCGGCCCTCCACTCCGCCCGGCTGGAGCTGGCCCACCCCATCACCGGGGAGCGGCTGGCCTTTACGGCGCCTGTGCCCGCCGACATGGCGGCGCTGATTCCAGAGGAGAATATTTCATGAAAAAATTACAGCTTGCCAGCCTGATTGCGCTGGCCCTGTCGGTGGTCCTGTGGAGGTTGGGCCGGACCTTCTTCCCCCTGCCCGACTGGGCGGTGCGGGCAAACGGCGTTGTCATGCTGATCGCCATGGCGCTGTTGGTGTTCTCCAGCGTCCGGCGAAAGGTTAAGAATTCCTAAAAAAGCCGGAGCGGTATTGACGGGCCATATCCCGTACGGTATCATAATACCTGGCACACCATGGAGAAAGGAAGGACCATCATGGCGAAAAACGACCGTTTTGAACTGATCCATCAGGAGGGCAATGGCCTGACCAAGCCCCAGTGCCTGGTGCTGATGGACACCGCCACCGGCGTGCAGTACCTGTATGTCGCCTCCGGCAACGGCGGCGGCCTGTGCCCCCTGGTGGACCGGGATGGCGGCCCCCTCAAATGGGACGTGTGAAAGGAAGTCCGGGGAGTTTTCCCCGGACTTTTCGCGTCCCGCCCGGTGGGCGCCGGCCCGGGCATTTTTCTGTTTCGTCAAAAATTTGACCCTCTCAGCTCCAAATTTCGACAACATAGAGAAATTCAAAAAAAGGAGAGAAATCCCCGCAAAGGTGTGATACAATACCACTGTTCATGTGTAAGAGTCTGCCAAAGGACGGGCTAGGCCCGCGGGAAGGAACATTTACATGGGTATTGCGGACATCATCTCACTGCTGGGCGGGCTCGCCTTTTTCCTGTTCGGCATGACCCTGCTGGGGGACGGGCTGAAGCGGGTGGCCGGCAGCAAGCTGGAGACTGTGCTGGGCAAGCTCACCTCCAGCCCCATCAAGGGCGTGCTGCTGGGGGCGCTGGTGACGGCGGTGATCCAGTCCTCCTCCGCCACCACCGTCATGGTGGTGGGCTTCGTCAATGCGGGTATCATGCAGCTGAGCAACGCCGTAGGCATCGTCATGGGGGCCAACATCGGCACCACCGCCACCGGCTGGGTGCTCACCCTGGCCAATGTGGAGGGGGAGGGCGGCTTTACCTCCGCCACCGTGTTCGCCTTCATCGCCTTTCTGGGCATCATCCTGTACTTTTTCTGCCGCCGGCAGGGACAGAAAAATGTGGGCTTGATCCTGCTGGCCTTCTCGGTGCTCATGAGCGGGATGCAGACCATGAGCTCCGCCATGGACCCCCTGAAGGAAAACGAGGCCTTCCTCCAGTTCATCTCCGCCGCCTCCAACCCGGCGGTGTCGCTGCTTATCGGCCTTCTGGTGACGGCGGTAATCCAGTCCTCCTCCGCCTCCATCGGCATTTTGCAGGCCCTGTCCGCCACCGGGGCCATCAGCTACGAGGTGGCCATCCCCATGGTGCTGGGCATGTGCATCGGCGCGTGCGTGCCGGTGCTGCTGTCCGCCATCGGGGCAAACCCCAACGGCAAGCGCACCGCCGTCATCTACTTATACTTCAACATTGTGGGGTCGCTGCTGTTTATGGTCCCCTTTTACATCCTCCACCTCTTCCTGCCCATGGAGTTCATGTCCACCCCCGCCAACGCCTTCGGCATCGCCGTGTTCAACACCGTGTTCAAGGTGGGGGCCACCCTGGTGCAGCTGCCCCTCACCGGGCTGCTGGTGAAGCTGGCCTGCGCCACCATCAAGGAGGAGCGCTCCGAGGACGACGATCAGTTTGAGGAGAACCTGCTGGACGAGCGCTTTTTGGACTACCCGCCCCTGGCCCTGGAGCAGAGCGGTCGCACCGTGGAGCGCATGGCCGCCGCCTCCTTCAAGAACCTGAACCGGTCCATCGACCTGTTCACCCGGTTCAGCGGGGAGAAATATGAGAAGATCATGGGCCGGGAGAGCGTGGTGGACCGCTATGAGGACCGGCTGGGCAACTACCTGTTCCACCTGAACAGCCGGGACCTGAACGAGCGGGAGACCCTGGTCAGCTCCCACTACCTCCACTGCCTCACCGACCTGGAGCGCATCTCCGACCACGCGGTGAACCTGGCCGACCTGGCCAAGGAGATGGACAGCAAGGGCATCGCCTTCTCCAAGGACGGGCTGGAGGACATGACCCGAGCCACCGACGCGGTGCGGGAGATCCTCTCCCTGGCCCAGCAGGCCCTGGAGCGGGAGGACATGGCGGTGGCCCAGCGGGTGGAGCCGCTGGAGGAGGTCATCAGCACCATGATGGAGGGGATGAAGCTGCGCCACATCCGCCGCCTCCAAAACGGCACGTGCACCCTGGAGCTGGGCTTCATCCTCAACGACTGCATCAACAACTTCGAGCGCGTGGCCGCCCACTGCTCCAACGTGGCCCTGGCGGTGCTGGAGCTGCGGTACGCCGACCTCCAGTTCCACGACTACGCCCGGGGCGTGCGCCAGGGCGACCAGCCGGAATTCCGCAAATGGCTGGCCTTTTATCAGGACAAGTATCTGAGTCCCGCCGCCACCTAGCTGACCACGGCACAGCCGCCCGTCCCCGTGGGGGCGGGCGGTTTTTCTTTTCTCTTGACAAGCGCCTCCTACAAGTGTAGTATGAAGGAAAGACTACACTTGTAGGAGGTTTTGCCATGGGCACGCTGTCGGACAAGGAGTGGCTGGTGCTGGGAGTGCTGTGGGACAGCGGCGGGGCCGCTCTGGGGGAGGTGACCCAGGCCCTCCGGGGGGAGACGGGGTGGAGCCGGAACACGGTGCTCACCTACCTCACCCGGATGGAGGCCAAGGGGCTGGTGGTCATTGAGAAGGAGGGCTATCCCCGGCGCTACCGGGCGGCTCTGAGCCGGGAGGCCTGCCGGACCCAGGCCCGGGACAGCTTTCTGCGCCAGGTGTACCGGGGGTCCACCGGGGACCTGGTGGCGGCGTTTTTGAAGGAAAAACCGATTTCAGCCCAGGAGCGAAATGAACTCCGGCGCTTGTTGGATGAAATGGAGGTTTGACCCATGACCGACATTTGGTCGTTCTTATTGCAGACCCTCACCGCCTCCGGGGCGGCGGCGCTGCTGCTGGCCGTCAAAGCCCTGTTCCGGGACAAGCTGTCCCCCCGGTGGCAGTTCGGCGTGTGGGGCATCCTGGCCGTGATCCTGCTCCTCCCGGCGGGCTTCTGGGGGCGGTACGTCCTGCTCAACTGGCCCATGTGGGTGGAGGCGCTGAAGTCCGCCCTCACCGGGGAATTCGGGACGCTGACCAGGGTGATCGCCCCCATCCCCCTGCCGCCCTCCGATCCGCTGGAGACGGTGTTCGACTGGCTGTTTCTGGCCTACGTCCTGGGGGTAGCTGTGCTGCTGGTTCTTCGGTACGCGGCCTCCTATATCCGCCTGCGGATGGCGCTGAAAAAGGGCCGTCCCGCCCAAAACGGCCGGGTCCGGGCGGTGGCGGCGTGGTACGATCTGCCCGCCTGTCCCGCCGTGGAGGTGGAGGGCCTGTCCACCGCCTTCATCTGCGGGGCGCTCAAGCCTGTGCTGGCCCTGCCCGCCGGGGTGGAGACGGACGATAAGGTCATCCTCCACGAGCTGCTTCACCTGAAATACCGGGACGTGGCCTGGGGCTGGGTCATCGCCTTCTTCCGGTGTCTCCACTGGTGTAACCCCCTGCTATGGTACTGCGCCGACCGGGCGGGAAACGACCTGGAGTCCCTGTGCGACCAGCGGGCGCTGGAGCGGCTGGAGGGAGAGGAACGCCGGGACTATGGGCGTATCCTCCTCAGCATGGCGGACGAGAAGTATGCCCGGACGCCGGGCACCTCCTCCGCCGCCAACGGGGGCAAAAACATCCGGCGGCGCATCGAGGCCATCGCCCGGTTCAAGCGCTACCCGGCGGGGATGGCGCTGGCGTCGGCCTGCGTGGCCCTGGTGCTGGCGGCGCCGCTGGTGGTGGGAGCCCGGGCGGACGGCGACTGCCCCGCCGTGGGCGGCACGGATATCATCATGGCCTATGGCAGAACCACCCCCTGCGCCACCTATGCCGGGGCCTTCGACACCTACGCCAAGGCGGTGCTGACCCAGCACTTCGGCTATCGGGCCATGTGCGCCCCCCTGTCGGAGCAGGACGCCCTGGCGGAGCAGGGCTGGCGGCTGCGCCCGGCGGACTGGCGCTGGCCTGAGGTCAGCTGGAAGGATCTGGTGGACCGCTCCAACGGCTATGACATCTACGACCTGGCCCCGGCGGGGGAGGACGCCTACGAGGGCCTGCTGGTGTTTACCCTGCACAGCCCGCCCCGCGGGGAACAGTGGAGCGGCGCGGTCGCTGAGCGCTGGCTGGCGGTCCAATGGCTCCGGGCGGAGCGGGAGGGGGAGCGCTGGGTGGTGATCCCCCAGGAGACCATCCGGGCGGTGCCCGGGGACCAGCGGATGAGCGGGAATTTGGGTCTGCCCGCCAAGGTGTACGAGGCCAAGCACGGGGATTTCACCATCCGGGTCCAGTGGCAGATCACCGCCAGCGTCAACAGCCAGGTCCAAACCTCAAACGGGCTTTGGAACATGACCTCCTTCGACGATACTCCCAAGCCCCGGGCGGAGGGCTTCGACCAGGTGAGCCGGAACTATATGGTCTATGCCCTCTACACCGGGGACCCGGACAAAAAGGGGGAGTACACCAGCATCAGCCTCTCCGGCGGGCCCACCGAAGCGGGGAAGGGCGGCTGGGCGAGCCACACCGGCGTCCGGACGCTGGAAGAGGGCTGGGAGGACTGGATCTTCCTCTCCGGCGGCGGAGGTGGCGTGGAGGGAGACGGGAGCGAGGCGCTCCAGTTCCCCGACTCCTACGAGGTCAGCCTGTACCTTAACAGTGGATTCGCGGCAGATCTGACCCTCCTGCCCGTGGAAGGAGGGGAATGGATTGAACCCTGACAGAAAGAGCCTGTACCGCGGCCTGTCCAACGCGGCCTGGAGCTACCTGTTCCTCAACTTCGATCTGAACCTGGGCACCGTCAGCATCATCCCCCGGTTCGTGGGCTGGCTGCTGCTCGTGGCCGCCATCCGGGACCTGGCCCGGGAGCGGCGGGACCTCAGTCTGCTGCGCCCCCTGGGCCTTCTGCTGGCGGCGTGGGACGGGGTGGGCTGGCTGCTGTCCTGGGCGGGCGGGGACGTGAACGGCCACATTCTGTTTTTGGACCTGATTATCTCGGTGGCGGCCATCTATTTCCATTTTCAGTTCCTCACCGACCTGGCGGCGCTGGCCCAGCGGTACGAGCCGCCGGAGGGAACGCTGGCCAAGCGCCTGCGCCGCCGCCGGACGGTCTACATTCTCTTCACCACCGCCGTGAGCCTCCTGGTCCATCTGCCCGCGGGCCGGTATCTGGAGCTCCAGGGCTACGCGGCGCTGGGGCTGGGCGCCGCCGCCCTCATCACCGCCCTGTTCATCATGGCGGGGGTGTTCGAGCTGCGCGGCCTGTTCCGGGACCAGGGGCCGGATGAGGCCCAGGCGTAAAAAAGGACCAGCGGCCGGGTCTCCGGCCGCTGGTTTCATTTTAAGGTTCTGTCTCACGCATGGTCAGGGCGTCCAGATCCACCGGGTAGGGCTCCCCCTTGTCCAAGGGGTAGGCCATCCCCTCGAACACCACCGCCTCCAGCTGGGACAGGTCCTGGACGGAATCAAAGCTGTAGATTTTGGTGTAGTCATACGCCTCGCCCTCGACGCCGTGGCCGGACCCGTGGCCCGTCCCGCCCCGCAGGGACTGCACCTCGCTATATGTGCCGTCCTCCCACAAGAAGTACAGCACGGGGAAGAGCTCGGTCTGTTCGGTGGTGAACTCCGCCTCGATGGTCAGGGGGGACAGGGTGAGCCGCTTCAGCGTCACCGGCCCCGTCAGGCCGGGATAGGCCCAGCCGCCGCTCCCCTGGCCCTCGGCGCCGATGGTCAGCTTCAGACTGGACACGGGCCGGTAGGAGAAGCTCAGCCACTTGCCCTTTTCCATGAGGTTGAGCCGGACGGCGGCGGTGGCCCCCCAGCCCCGTTCGGTGCACACATCCACATAATAAGTGCGCTTCTCCGGGTCCACCTCTCCGTCTGTGCTCAGGCTGCCATGGGAGCGGAAGGAAAACAGGTCATAAAAGCTCTCGCTGATCTGCTTTTGCAGCACTTCCCACGCCTCATCGCTGTGGGCCTCTATGGTGAAGGTGTAGAACAGGGTGCTCTTGTCCGCCACGGTGCTGGTGACGGTGAGGGTGTAGTCATCGTCGCTCACCGACACGGGCTGGAAGTCCATCAGCCCCTCCCAGGGGGCGGCGTCCCCCTGGAAAAAGGCGCTGAGCACGTTGTAGGTCGGCGGGGCCAGCACCATCTCCGTCACGGCGGCGGCCCCGGTGAGCAGCACCAGGGCCGCGGCGCACAGGGCGGTCAGCTTCAGCCTCCGCCCGAGATGAAAGGTCCGGCGTTTTTTGTCCAGGGCGATGTCCACCCGCTGGCGGACGGCCCAGGGACTGGGCTGGGGACAGAGCCCGCCTTCCGGCGTGACCTGGTCCCACAGGGTTTGCAGACGGCTTTTCACGGCGTCTCCACTCCTTCCAGCGCGGCCTTCAGGGCCTTCCGGCCCCGGAACAGCCGCTGCTTGGCGGCGGTCTGGCTCAGGCCCAGCTCCGCCGCGATGGTTTTCAGCTTGTCCCCCTCGTAGTAGTAGCGCACAAAGAGGGTGTGGTCCGGCTCCCCCAGGCCGTCCACCGCCGCCCACAGGCGCTGGGACTGCTCCCGGCGCTGGGCCAGCTCCTCCGGGCCGGGGGCGGGGTCCGGGGCGTCCTCGGGGATGGGAGCGCTGGGGCGGGAGCGGCGCAGCCAGTCCACAGCTTTATTCCGGGCCACCGCCGCCAGCCAGGGGCGGACCCCCTGCTCCGGGTCGAGCTGGTCCGCGTGGGCCCAAAGGGCCACGAACACATCGGCGCACAGCTCCTCCACGTCCTCCCGGCAGGCCCAGCCCCCCAGGGCGCGCAGAAGCACCGCGCCCACATAGGGGGTGTACCGCTCCACCGCCGTATCCAGGGCGCTTCTGCTGCCTCTGTTCAGTTTTTTCACCAGCGCGCGCTCATCCATGGGCAGGCATCTCCTTGAAACCTCTGTACAGGTGTTTCCGCTAATATATACGAAGTGAAAAGAAAATGGTTACGCGGAAAGAAAAACAGGCGGAGGGATACGTCTCAGTATCCACTCCGCCCGAAAAAGCATACGCCACGGATAGAAGTCTAAAAGTTTCTTTTTCGGTTCCTTTTTCTTTTCAAAGAAAAAGGAACAAACTATTCCACGGTTTTCAGGCTCTCCACCATGTCCACCTTTTTCAGCTTGTAGTGGGCGGCGATGTTCACCGCCACGGAGAACACCACCGTCAGCACCGCCGCCAGCCAGTAGGCGTAGGGGGGCGCGGTGCGGCCGAACATCACCAGCTCCACCTCTACGGTGAGCACCATCCAGGCGTGGAGGAACCGGCCCATCACCAGCCCCAGCACAATGCCGAACAGAGTGAGGAACAAATTTTCCCGGTAGACGTAGGCGGTGACCTCCCGGTCGAAGAAGCCCAGCACCTTCAGGGTGGCAAGCTCCCGCACCCGCTCGGTGATGTTGATGTTGGTCAGGTTGTAGAGCACCACAAAGGCCAGGGCCGCCGCGGCGGTGATGATGATGACCACGGCGTAGTCGATGGCCTCCATGCTGTCGGTGAAGTTGTCCCGCAATGTGGCGATGTAGGAGTAGGAGTCCACCCCGTCCATGGTCATCAGATCGGCGGACACGGTATCCGACTCCGCCTCGCCAGCGCCGTCCGCGTAGCGCAGGAGCATCTCATTTTGCTCCGGCGCCCTGCCAAACAGCTCCCGGTAACAGCCGTCGGACAGGTAGACGTAATGGGAGACGTAGTTTTCCGCGATGTCGGCTACCCGGGCCTCCACCCGCTTCCCGTCATCGTCCAGGGTGATGGGATCGCCTACGGACACCTCCAGCAGCTCGGACAGCTTTTCCGTGATGACCACGCCGTCGTCCGGCAGGGTGACCTCCCCATCGTCCAGCCGATGGCCCAGCTGGATGAACTGCTCAAACCGCTCCTGGCCGTCCACGGCAAAGAGGTATACATTCTGGGCCGGGCCGCCGCTGGACGCCTCCAGGGCGGTGGAGCTGGTGAGCAGCCAGTCCTCCACCCAGGGGCTCTGGTCCAGGTAGTCCTCCACCTGGGCCAGCTTGTCCGCCCCGGCGTGCTTGTCCAGGCCCAGGGTGGCGTCGTAGAGGAACACGTGGTCAAACTGCTCGTTGAGGATGGAGAAAATGGACTCGTGGAGCCCGAAGCCGGTGACGATGAGGGCGGTGCACCCGCCGATGCCGATTACCGTCATCCAGAACCGGCGCTGGTAGCGGAACAGGTTGCGCATGGTCACCTTCCAGGTGAAGGTGAGCCGCCTCCACAGGGGCTTGATGTACTCCAAAAACACCCGCTTGCCCGCCTTGGGCGCCCGGGGGCGCATCAGGGTGGCGGGGGTGGCCATCAGGGTGGACAGGCAGGCCCACAGCGCCGCCCCGGTGGTGCAGGCCACCGCCGCCAGCACCGCGCCCACATACAGCCCCACCTGGGGCTTGAACTCCAGGGCGGGGATGGCGTACATGATGTTGAAGGCGTTGGCGATGACCAGGGGGATGAGGGTGCACCCCAGGGCCAGCCCCAGAATCCCCCCCGCCAGGCTGGCGGAAAAGGCGTAGCCGATATACTTTCTGGAGATGGCAAGCCGGGAAAAGCCCATGGCCTTGAGCGCGCCGATCTGGGTACGCTGCTCCTCCACCATCCGGGTCATGGTGGTCAGGCAGGCCAGCGCCGCCACCAGGAAGAAGATCACCGGGAACACATTCGCCAAATTGCTCACCCGGTCGGAGTCCTGGGAATAGCCCACAATGCCCGCGTTGGTGAACCGGCTGAGGACGTACCACTCGCACTCCTCCACGTCGTCCAGCTCGGCCTGGGCGTCGTCCAGCTTTTGCTGGGCGTCGGCGATCTCCTCGTCCGCCTCCTGCTTGCCGTCCTCGTACTCCTTCAGGCCGTCGGCGTACTCCTTCTCCCCGTCGTTGAGCTCAGCCAGGGCGTCGTCCAGCTCCTGGCGGCCCTCCACCCGGGCGTCCCGCAGCTCCCGCACGCCCCGGTTATACTCCACCCAGCCCTCCCGAATGTCGATCTCCGCCTGGTCCATCTCCCGCAGGGAGGAATCCAGGGCGGCCTTGGCCTCGTCCAGCTCGGCCTTGGCCCGGTCTAGCTCGGCCTTGGATTCGTCCAGCTCAGCCTTGGCCGGGGCCAGCTGCTCATAGCCCGCGTCAATCTGGGCCTGGGCCGCGTCCAGCTGGGCCTTCTGCCCCGCCATCTGGGCCGCCACCATGTCGTACTGGGGGGTGCCCTCGTAGGGGGCCAGGGCGGCGTGGTACTGTTCCCAGCTCTCGTCCAATTTCGCTTTCTGCTCGTCCAGAGGGGCGGCGGCCTGTTGGTACTGGGCCAGCCCGTCCTCATACCGGGCCAGGCCGTCCTGGTATTTCACCAGGCCGTCGTTGTACTCGTCCAGCCCGTCCTGGTACTTCACCCGGCCGTCCGCCAAATCCCGCTCCCCCCGGTGCAGGTCGGCCAGGGCGCTGTTCAGCTCCCGCTGGGCGTCGGCGGTCTCCCGCTCCAGGGTGTCCTCCCCGTCCCGGTAGTCCGCCCAGCCGTCGTCCAGCTCCTTTCTGGCGTCCTGGAGCTCCCGCCAGGCGTCGTCCAGCTCCTTTTCCGCGTCCGCCTTGGCGTCCTCCAGCTCCTTTCTGGCATCGTCCAGCTCCTCCTGGGCGTCCCCGATGAGCTCGTCGTACCGGGCTTGGGAGCGCTCGTCGGCCAGGGGGTCCATGCTGTCCACCAGCGCGTCGATCCGGTCCTCGTACTCGTCGCCATAGGTGTCCAGCAACCCCAGGCCCTCCCCGGTGAAGTAGGCGCAGGTGTAGTGGTCAAAGGTGAAGTTCTCCCCGGGCACATAGAGGAAGGCGTCCACCGACCCGCTGCCCAGGGAGGAGGCTCCCCGGTCCAGCCCCACATACAGCGGGGAGTTCACCACCCCCACAACGGTGTAGGTGGTGTTGACCAGGTCCCCCTCGTCGTCCTCCTCCAGGGTGAGCTCCAGGGTGTCCCCCACCTGGAGGCCCAGCTTCACCAGCAGCAGGTTCTCCGTGACGCACTCATTGGGGGCCTGGGGCAGGCGGCCCTCCCTCACCTCCAGCAGGTTGAGCCGCTCCGGCATGGAGCGCACACTGACGATGCGGTCCACCGCCACCGCGTCCAGATCCCGGCAGCCCTCCACGTCCTCCACGCCCTCCACGCCGGCCAGGGCCTCCAGGTCCCCCTCCGTCAGGCCTAGGGTGGACAGCACATAGCCGTCCATGAGGTGGGTGCGGTCGTAGTAGTTGTCGGCGGTGTACTGCATGTCCGGGGCGGCGGTGCGCAAGCCGGACAGAAAGGCCACCGCCAGCGCCGCCAGCACCAGGATGGACAAATAGCGGTTGAGGGTGCCGCGGATCTCCCGGCGGGAGTCGGTGCCCAGATGATTTTTCCGCGCTACCATTCGATCTCCTCCACCGGGGTGGGGCAGTCGTTGCGCTCCACCGCCGCCACCCGGCCGCTCTTGATGTGGATGACCTTGTCCGCCATGGGGGTGAGGGCGGTGTTGTGGGTGATGACGATGACGGTCATGCCCTCCTGGCGGCAGGTGTCCTGCAAGAGCTTCAAAATGGCCTTGCCGGTGACATAGTCCAGGGCCCCGGTGGGCTCGTCGCACAGCAGCAACTTGGGATTTTTCGCCAGGGCCCGGGCGATGGCCACCCGCTGCTGCTCGCCGCCGGACAGCTGGGCGGGGAAGTTGTCCAGCCGGTCCCCCAACCCCACGTGCTCCAGCACCTCCCGGGCGTCCAGGGGGTCCCGGCAGATCTGGGCGGCCAGCTCCACGTTCTCCAGCGCCGTCAGGTTCTGCACCAGGTTGTAGAACTGGAACACGAAGCCGATGTCGTGCCGCCGGTAGGCGGTGAGCTGCTTGGCGTTGTAATCGCTGACCCGGGCGCCGTCCACGGTGATGACGCCGCTGGAGCAGGCGTCCATTCCCCCCAGCATGTTGAGCACGGTGGTCTTGCCCGCCCCGGAGGGGCCCACGATGATGGTGAACTCCCCCTTGTCCACGGTGAAGTCCACCCCGTCCACCGCCTTGATGGTGACCTCCCCCATCTGATACTCTTTTTTCACATTCTCAAAGGATATGTAGCTCATGCCCTTCCTCCCGTTCCGGAAGCTCCGCGTCCGGGGTACATGGTATCGGTCCTGTGTTCACGCGGTATTTCCGTTGTGTTTCCGAATGATTAAATATTATACTTTTCCCGCCTGAAACGCAACCGGTCTTGGGGAAAATTCAAGGTTTATTCAAAAGATGCTTTGACATCTCTGTCAAAGTGCCCCAAAACAGGGCGGTTCTGGAAGATTGCCATTGACTAACCGCATATTGTTCGGTTAAAATACGCACACTGATAAGGGAGTAGTCGGCGGGGCCTGTGCAGGGACCCGCGGCACAGTCAACATACTGGCGGGATACCTGCCTGGCTGTGATAACGCCTCTAACGGGCCCTCATGAAAACCCAGCGAAGCGGGTGAGTGGGGTTTGCCCAAAACGGGGCCCCCGCAAAGCCGTCCTTTGGCTTTGTGGGGAGAGGAGGAGCAAGGGAATGGAGCGCGGGATGCCCGCCAGGGCGCCCCAAGCGGAATGGACTTTGCTCCGACGAGATGACGAGACTTATCCGCGATGGGTGCGGGTAGTCTCTTTTTTTATCCTCCCGCATACCTTCAAAACAACAAAGAAGGGATGATGTATCATGGGATTCGCTGAGCTGTTCGTGCTGGCGGTGGGGCTGTCTATGGACGCCTTCGCCGTGTCCATCTGCAAGGGGCTGTCCATCCGGGCGCTGATGCCCCGCCACGCCGTCATCGTGGGGCTGTGGTTTGGGGCCTTTCAGGCGCTGATGCCCCTCATCGGCTGGCTGCTGGGGGCCGCCTTCGCCGACCGCATCGCCGAGGTGGACCACTGGATCGCCTTTGTGCTGCTCTCCCTCATCGGCGGCAACATGATCCGGGAGGCCCTGGGCAAGGAGGAGGAGGACTGCAGCCCCTCCCTGGCCCCCCTGACCATGCTGGTGCTGGCGGTGGCCACCTCCATCGACGCTTTGGCCGTGGGGGTCACCTTCGCCTTTTTGCGGGTGGACATCCTCCCGGCCGTCGCCCTCATCGGGGGGTGCACCTTCCTCATCTCCGCCGCCGGGGTGAAGGTGGGCAACGTGTTCGGCGTCAGGTACAAGTCCAAGGCCGAGCTGCTGGGCGGGGTGGTGCTGGTGCTCATCGGGGTGAAGATTCTGCTGGAGCACCTGGAGCTGCTCCCCTTTTAGCCGCCGCTCCAATGGTTTCAGGTGGGCCGCCCGGCTTGGGCGGCCCACCTGTTTTGACGGTTGAAATAGAGGGAAAACTTTGATATAATATATCGTTATCTTGGAAACGCGGCCCGGACGGAGAGGAGGGACGGCCCATGAAATACCAGCGCTGGAACCTGCGCCGCCCCGGCCCGCCCGCCGCCCGCCGGGCCCTGGAGGCGTCGGGGCTGTCCCCGCTATGCGCGGCTTTGCTGTCCGCCCGGGGGCTGGAGCGGCCCGACCAGGCCGCCCTGTTTTTGTCCAGCGGCCCGGAGCGCTTCCACGACCCCTTCCTCCTCAAGGACATGGACAAAGCGGTGGAGCGCGTCCGCGCCGCCATCGACGGCGGCCAGCTCATCTGCGTGTACGGCGACTACGACGTGGACGGCATCACCGCCACCTGCCTGCTCACCGAGGCCCTGACCTGGCTGGGGGGACAGGTGGTCAGCTACATCCCCGACCGCACGGAGGAGGGCTACGGCCTCAATCCCGGGGCCGTGTCCCGGCTGGGGGAGCAGGGGGTGAAGCTCATCGTCACCGTGGACTGCGGCATCACCGCGGTGAACGAGGTGGAGTTCGCCCGCTCCCTGGGGGTGGACGTGGTGGTCACCGACCACCACCACTGCAAGGACAAGCTCCCCACCGCCGTGGCGGTGGTGGACCCCCGGCGGGAGGACTGCGCCTACCCCTTCCCCGAGCTGGCGGGGGTGGGGGTGGCCCTGAAGGTGGCCCAGGCCCTGGCCCCCCCCCAGCAGCGGGAGGCGGTGTTTGCCCGCTTCGGCGAGCTGGCCGCCATCGGCACCGTGGCCGACGTGATGCGCCTCACCGACGAGAACCGCTCCCTGGTGCGCATGGGGCTGGAGCTGCTGCGGCGCACCCGGCGCCCCGGCCTGAGGGCCCTGCTGCGGGAGGCGGGGCTGGACCCCGGCGCCGCCCCCACCGCCGTCACCATCGGCTACGGCCTGGCCCCCCGGATCAACGCGGCGGGCCGGATGGAGCAGGCTATGGTGGCCCTGGAGCTGCTGCTCACCCGGGACGAGGAGCGGGGGGAGGCCCTGGCCCACACCCTGTGCCGCCTGAACCGGGAACGCCAGGCCATCGAGCTGAATATATACGAGCAGTGCGTGGAGCTGCTGGAGGCCCGGCCCCAGCCGGACTCCCCCGCCATCGTGCTGGCGGGAGAGGGCTGGCACCAGGGGGTGGTGGGCATCGTGGCCTCCCGGCTGACGGAAAAATACTCCTGCCCCGCCTTTATGATCTGCTTGGAGCACGGCCAGGGCAAGGGGTCCTGCCGGTCCTTCGGCGGGTTCAACCTGTTCGCCGCCCTGGAACAGTGCGCCCCCCTGCTGGAGGGCTACGGCGGCCACGAGATGGCGGCGGGGTTCACCATCCGGGAGGAGAACATCCCCGCCTTCCGGGAGCAGATGTGCCGCCTGGTGGAGCTGCGCACCGGGGGGGCGCCCATGGAGTCCTCCATGGACGTGGACGCGGAGATCGACCACTGCGCCCAGCTCACCGCCCCCCAGGTGGAGTCCCTGTCCCTGCTGGAGCCCTTCGGCGCCGGCAATCCCAAGCCGGTGTTTTTGCTGCGGGGGGCCTGCGTGCTGTCCTGCTGTGACGTGGGGGGCGGGCGGCATTTGAAGATGAAGCTGCGGCGGGACGGCATTACCCTGGACGCCATCTTCTTTTCCGCCAACGCCGCCGCCTGCGGGGTGGTCCCCGGGGACCGACTGGATGTGATCTTCACCCCCCAGATCAACGAGTTTCGGGGCAGCCGCGCCGTGCAGCTCCAGATCTGCGACCTGCGCGCCGCCCCCACAAGGGCCCAGCTGGAGCAGGAGCTGTTTCAGCGCCTCCAGGAGGGCGGCGAGCTGTCCCGGTGGGAGGCGGGGCTGCTCTTCCCCTCCCGGCAGGACTTCGCCCGGCTGTGGCGGTTTTTGGAGCACAACTGCGTGGGCGGCTGGATCGAGGCCGGGCCCTCCCTGCTGCGGCAGGCCGCCCGCCAGAGCGACGGGCGGTGGGCCTACGGCCGGACCCTGGTGTGCCTGCACGTGATGGGGGACCGGGGGCTGATCCGGCTGGAGCGGGACCAGCTCCACCTGTGCCGCCCGGAGAATAAAGTGGATCTGGAGCAGTCCGACCTGATGCGGCGGCTGCGGGCATTGATCGACGACGAAATCATGTAAGGGAGGCTCCGTTATGGACCTGGCCCATGAGAGATACGAGGAGCTGGAACGGCATATTCTTGCCAACAACCCCGGCGCGGATGTCCAGCGCATCCGGGCCGCCTTTGAGTACGCCAACAACCACCACGGGCCCCAGCTGCGCAAGAGCGGTGAGCCCTATATCATTCACCCCATCGCCGTGGCGGAGATCATCAACGAGCTGGATTTGGACCAGGACTCCATTGTGTCCGCCCTGCTCCACGACTGCATCGAGGACACCGACTCCACCCACGATGAGATCGCCCGGCTCTTCGGGCCCCAGGTGGCCGAGCTGGTGGAGGGGGTCACCAAGCTCACCCGGATGCAGTACACCTCCCGGGAGGACGAGCAGATGGAGAACCTGCGCAAGATGTTCATGGCCATGGCCAAGGACGTGCGGGTCATCCTCATCAAGCTGTGCGACCGGCTGCACAACATGCGCACGCTTCAGTACCAGTCGGACAAGAAGCAGAAGGAAAAGGCCCTGGAGACCATGGAGGTGTACGCCCCCATCGCCCACCGGCTGGGCATGCAGAAGCTGAAGTGGGAGCTGGAGGACCTGTCCCTGGAGTATCTGGACCCGGTGGGCTACCACGACGTACAGGAGGAACTGGAGAAAATCACCACCCTCCACGCCGGCTTCGTGGACAACATGCAGGCCCACATTGAGGCGCGACTGGCGGAGGAGGGTGTGCGGTGCAAGGTCTATGGCCGGCTCAAGCACATCTACTCCATCTACCGCAAGATGTACTCCCAGGGCAAGACCCTCAACGAGATCTTTGATTTGTACGCCTTCCGGGTCATCGTGGAGGACATACCCGCCTGCTACAACGTGCTGGGCTGCATCCACGACATGTTCAAGCCGGTGCTGGGCCGGTTCAAGGACTATATCGGCACCCCAAAGCCCAACGGCTACCAGTCATTGCACACCACCGTGGTGGGCCGGGAGGGCATCCCCTTCGAGGTGCAGATCCGCACCTGGGACATGCACCAGACGGCGGAGTACGGCGTGGCCGCCCACTGGAAGTACAAGCAGGGGATGGCCAACGCCAAGCTGGGCACGGAGCGGGACTTCGAGTGGGTGCGCAAGCTGCTGGAGAGCCAGCAGGACACCGACCCGGACGAGTTCGTGCGCACATTGCGGGTGGACATGTTCGCCGACGAGGTGTTTGTGTTCACCCCCAACGGGGACGTGAAGAGCCTGCCCGCCGGGGCCACCCCCATCGACTTCGCCTACTCCATCCACTCGGCCATCGGCAACTCCATGACGGGGGCCAGGGTGAACGGGCGGATCGTCACCTTTGAGACGCCGCTGAAAAACGGCGACATCGTGGAGATCATCACGTCAAAATCCGCCCGGGGCCCCAGCCGGGACTGGATGAAGATCTGCAAGTCCAACGAGGCCCGCAACAAAATCCGCCAGTGGTTCAAAAAGGAGCGCCGAGAGGAGAACATCGCCACCGGCCGGGCCATGTTCGAGTCGGAGCTGAAGCACGCGGGGCTGTCCCTGGGGGCCATCACCGCCAACCCCGACCTGCTGGAGATCCTGCTCAAGCGGGTGCGCTGCGGCCAGCTGGACGAGCTGTACGCCGCCATCGGCTACGGCGGGCTGTCCGCCCAGAAGGCCGCCGGGCGTATCAAGGAGGAGATGACCCGGCTGGGCCGCCTGGAGCGCCAGCGGGCGGAGGCCGAGGCCATCCAGGCCGCCGCGTCCACCGGGGAGACGGTGTACCCCTCCACCCCCAAGGACTCCATCCTGGCCCCCAAGCGCTCCAGCAGCGGCATCATCGTGTCGGGGCTGGACAACTGCATGGTGAAGTTCTCCAAGTGCTGCACCCCCGTCCCCGGCGACCCGGTGGTGGGCTTCATCACCAAGGGCTACGGGGTGTCCATCCACCGGCAGGACTGCCCCAACGCCGACCCCGCACGCCGCAAACCGGAGGAGGAGGGCCGCTGGGTCAAGGCGGACTGGGCCCAGGCTCCCGACGCCGCCTACCGCACCTCCATCGAGATCTCCGCCAAGGACCGGGACGGCCTGGCCCTGGACGTGGCGATGGCCCTGTCCGCCGTCAAGGTGAAGGTGAACAACCTGTCCGCCCGCAGCCAGCCCGACGGCTACGCCATGATTAACCTGGAGCTGGCCGTCAAGGACCAGAAGGAGCTGAAGGGGGTCATCAACAAGCTGTCCCAGATCCCCGGGGTATTTCTGGTCAAACGGGCGGGGGGGTAGACTCCGCTGCCAGCGGAGGGAGGCCCTCCGGGGGGTTACTTTCTCTCACGCGAGAGAAAGTAACCAAAGAGCGCGCATAGGGGCTGTGCCCCTATGTACCCCCTTTTACGGGGGCGCCCTATACGAGAAACGGATGTGGACCCTTCCGGCGCGTGCGGCTTTCGACGCTGGTGCTTCCAGTTGTGCTGCCGCCGGTGTCTGGTCATTGAGGCGGGGCAGGTCTATCGCTCTGCGCCTCAGTGGTGGACCGTTCGTTCGTTTTAGATAAAAGGAGCTTGATTTTACGTGTCAGAGTGTATGTTCCAGCCGCTGCTGTTCGGCGGCGATATCAATGTTTACAGCGTGGCCCGGGCCTTTCACGAGGCCTACGGCGTCAAAAGCATTGCCTTCGGCAAGTTCGCCGCCACCTTCCCCTGCGCTTTCAGCGCGATTATTGATTACCGGGCCTGCCCGGAAAATGAGGACGGGGCGGCGTTTTTCCAAAACGTCAAAAACGTGGCGGCGGAGTTCCCCCACAAGACGGTGCTGGTCATCGGCTGCGGCGACAGCTACGTCAAGCTGGCTGCCCACCTGAAGGACCAATTCCCCGCAAACGTGAAGTGCAGCTATATCAGCGGCGAGATGCTGGACAAGCTCACCGACAAGGAGCAGTTCTACGCCCTGTGCGACCAGTACGGCATCGACCACCCCGCTACCTTCGTGTACTCTGGGGAGATGGGCCATGACTTCAAGCTGCCCTGGGGGGCCCCCTATGTGGCCAAGCCCGCCGACGGCGTGGCCTACTGGGCCACCGGGCACCGGGAGCTGAAGAAGGTGTACATCTGCCAGACCTGGGACGAGCTGCTCTCCGCCCTGGACCAGGTGTACGCCGCGGGCTATCCGGGCAAAATGATCCTCCAGGAGTTTATCCCCGGGGACGACACCTATATGCGGGTGCTCACCAACTACTCCGACCAGCACGGCAGGGTGAAGCTGATGTGCCTGGGCCACGTGCTGCTGGAGGAGCACTCGCCCCACGGCATCGGCAACCACGCCGTCATCATCACCGAGCATGACCGGCGGCTGTGCGACAAAATCCGAGGGATGCTGGAGGACCTGGGGTACGTGGGCTTCTCCAATTTCGACATCAAGTACGACCGCCGGGACGGGAAATACAAGGCCTTTGAGATCAACACCCGCCAGGGGCGCAGCAACTACTATGTCACCGGCTCGGGGCACAACATCGCCCAATATCTGGTGGGCGACCTCATCGAGGGCCGGGACATGCCCCTGACCATCACCAACAATCGCTCCATCTGGCGGATGATCCCCCGGGGGCTGGCCTACCGGTTCATCCCCAAGCGCTACCACCAGGAGATGCGCGCCCTGTTCCGGGCTGGGGCGGACCACCACTCCATGGAGTACCGTCCGGACTACACTCCGAAGCGCCTCTGGCGCATCTGGAAGAACCACATCGGCAACTGGGTCCGATTCAATAAGTACTGCAAAAAGCCCGAGTAGGGGAGGATACCCACATGAAGCAGGAAGCCAAATTAGGGGTGCTGGGCGGCATGGGCCCCCAGGCCACCCAGGTGTTCTACCAGTTCGTGCTGGACCGCACCGACGCGCTTAAGGATCAGGACCACCTGCCCGCCCTCATCCTGTCCGACACCGGCATCCCCGACCGCACCGCCGCCATCCTCTCCGGGGACACCGAGGGACTGTACCGGCGGCTGCTGGGGGACGCCAAAATGCTGGAGCGCTGTGGCTGCACCGCCCTGGCCATCCCCTGCAACACCTCCCACTACTTCGCCGACCGGCTCCAGGGGGACATCGGCGTGCCCATCATCCATATGCTGCGGGAGACGGCGAAGGCCCTGGCCGCCCAGGGGAAAAAGCGCCCCGGCATCCTGGCCACCGACGGCACCATTCAGACGGGCCTGTACCAGAGGGAGTGCGCCGCGGTGGGGCTGGAGGCGGTGTCCCCCGACCCGGAGACCCAGAAGCTGGTGATGTCCATCATCTACGACGAGATCAAGCAGGGGGAGACGGGCAGCCGGGACAAATTCGCCAAGATCGACCGGGCCATCCGCCGCTCCGGGTGCGACTGCGCCATTCTGGCCTGCACCGAGCTGTCGGTATTTGCCACCTACCACACCCTGCCCTCCTTTTACACGGACGCCATGATGGTCCTGGCGGAGCGGGCGGTGGAGGCCTGCGGCTATCCCCTGCGCACGATTTAGATACTTTTTCTCGAGAGAAAAAGTATCCAAAAAGAGCTTTAGCCCGCTTCCACCGGGTCGATCCGTCACCGTTTTTGCCCGGCGACGACAGGGTGCTTTCATTGACGGCAGTATGAATTTATGGAGGTCATCGCCATGGATCTGACGCGCTTCTCTCTGCGTGAATATATGGAGCTGGTGGACAAGCTGGGCCAGCTGGCCCAGCCTTTGCCCGCCGGACTGGATCTGGAGCGGACGGTGGAGCTGGTGTCCTACAACTCCAAAGAGGCGGTCCCCGGCACCCTGTTCATCTGCAAGGGCGCCCACTTTCAGCCGGACTACCTGACCGACGCCGCCAAGCGTGGCGCCTTCGCCTATGTCAGCCAGGTCCCCTATCCCCAGGTGGACCTGCCCTGCATCCTGGTGAAGGACATGCGGCAGGTGCTGGCCCCCCTGGCGGTGAAGTACTACAACGACCCCTCCCAGTCCTTGAAGGTCATCGGCGTCACCGGCACCAAGGGCAAGTCGTCCACCGCATACTATTTGAAATATATCCTGGACGAGTACCTGGCCCCCCGGGGGAAGCGGTGCGGGGTGATCTCGTCCATCGACACCTATGACGGAGTGGAGGAGTTTGAGTCCCACCTCACCACCCCGGAGCCCCTGGAGCTGCAAAGGCACTTTGCCCACGCCCTGGCCTCCGGGCTGGAGTACCTGGTGATGGAGGTGTCCTCCCAGGCCCTGAAATATCACCGTACCCTGGGGACCCGGTTTGCCGCCGCCGCTTTTTTGAACATCGGCACCGACCACATCTCCCCCATCGAGCACCCGGATTTTGAGGACTATTTCCACTCCAAGCTGAAGATCTTTTCCCAGTCGGACTTCTCCTGCGTCAATCTGGACTGTGAACACGGGCAAGAGGCGCTGGACGCCGCCCGAAGCGCCTGCCCCACGGTGCTCACCTTTTCCCAACAAAACCCCGCCGCCTCCGTCTACGCCTCCGACGTGCGCAAGGTGGGGGAGGAAATCCTGTTCCAGGTGGAGGCCGCCCAGCTTTCCGGCCTGTACCGGCTGACCATGCCGGGGCTGTTCAACGTGGACAACGCCCTGGCCGCCATCGCTCTGTGCCGGGGGCTGGACCTCCCCCCGGAGGCCGTCCAGGCGGGGCTGGCAAAGGCCCGGGTGCCCGGACGGATGGAGGTGTACGCCAGCCAAAATGGGACCGTCACCGCCATCGTGGACTACGCCCACAACCGCATGAGCTTCGAGACCCTGTTTCGTTCGGTGAAGCGGGAGTACCCAGGCCGGCGGATCGTCACCGTGTTTGGCTGTCCGGGAAAAAAGGCCTTCGACCGCCGCCGGGACCTGGGGGAGGTGTCTGGGGCCAACTCCGATTTGGTGGTGCTCACCGAGGAGGACTCCGGCGAAGAGGACACCCTGTCCATCTGCAAGGAGATCGCCTCCCACGTGGCCTGTCCCTGCCGCGTCGAGCCCAACCGGGGGGAGGCCATCCGCCAGGCGGTGCTCAGCTGTCACGAGCCGTCGGTGCTCCTCATCACCGGCAAAGGAGCGGAGACCCGACAGAAGCGGGGGCTGGAGTATATCGACACCCCGTCGGACGTGGAGTATGTTCAGACCTTTCTGCGGGAACTGGACGCCCAGGGCCCTACTTTTTCTTTGTAAAGAAAAAGTAGGCAAAAAGAAACTTTTAAACTGGCGCAACCGATAGTTGCATAGTATAATCCCGCTAAACCGTTGAAATATCAGGGGCTTAGCGGGATTTTTGCGTTTCCTTTTGGCCCATTACCCTTTAATTTACCCTTTACAGATTCAAAACGCCTTTTATAAAGCTCTCCATGCGCTGGGCGCTGTCCTGTTTCATGCGCTCTGTGAAATGCCCGTAGCGGTCCAGCGTAAAGGCGGCGGTAGCATGGCCCAGATTACCTTGTACAGTTTTGATATCATCGCCCGCTCGAATAGAGGCAACGGCGAACGTATGACGCAAATCATGGAAGCGCACACCCTCCAGGCCAGCGGCGGCAACTGCGGCGCTGAATCGCTGATCTACGTTCCACTGCTCCAGCGGCCCGCCCAGCTTTGAGGTGAACACCAGCCCATGAGGGTTATCCCACAATGGGCCCGCTCGAAGCTGTATTTCGGCCTGTCGTGCCCGCTGGTGCTTCAATGCAACCATCACGGACGGCGCGGCGGCGATTATCCGGCCTTTGCCGCTTTTGGGGGAAATAAACAGCCCTGACGCCCTGTGAGCTGCCCTGGATAGCTGCTTATTTACGTTGATCGTGCCCTGCTGGAAGTCTACCGCATCCCAGGTAAGGCCCAGCAGCTCACTTTGACGTAGGCCAGTAAATAGGGCCACATTCACCAGATATTCCAGCGGCCCCCCCTCTACGGCAGACAGTAGAGCGCCCACCTGTTGATCGTCGAGCGGGTGGATCTCCTTCTGCTCCAGCCGGGGGAGCTCGCACTTTGTTGCCGGGTTCCGGGCGATATATCCCAGGTCTACGGCCTTCTCAAGCGCCTGATGGAGCACTTTATAGGCTAGCCGGACGGAGGCAGGTGACAGATCCAGGCCGTTGACAAAGCCCTGGACGGCGTGGGGGTGGAGCTGGTCCAGCCGGACAGCCCCCAGCGCGGGCTTGATGTGATTCTTGATGTTGCCCGTGTATACCGTCACTGTGGCGGGCTTGACACCGCCCAGATAGTCCCGCTGCCAGATATCCAGCCACTGGCCCAGGGTCATTTTGCACGGCTCTTTGTATGTGCCGCTGTCAATGGCCGCAGTGATCTGAGCCAGCTTTTGCCGGACTTCCTTTTGCGTGGAGCCGTACACGCTGCGCTGAATCTGCTTCCCGGTGCCAGGGTCCCGGCCTACCGTGTACCGGGCTTCCCATCTTCCATTTGGCCTCTGGCGGATAGTTCCACCGCCCTGGGCGTTGCGGGTACTCTTTCTTGCCATTGAAATTCCCTCCTGATTCTGGTATGATGGAGGGGCAGTAGGCCGTGAAGTTTACTGTCCCTATAAGCCGTCCCCAGTGCTGACACACCGGAGACGGCTTTTACTTGCGCATTTTTATTGCTTGAAAAATTTCTTGTTCAAATCTCCCGAAATCCCTCTGCACTTCGCCCAATAGTCTTTCTTCGGTTGGTTTTCTTTTCTTCAACTCATTATCGTAGTACACATTATCCAAAATACCACTTATGATATCCACTGCATTTCCCTTAAGACGATCCCTCACCTCCGTTCCGCAAGCCACATAAAAATCGAAATGAAATTGCTCCCTCAAAAATTCCTCAACGTTTAATAGGGCATCGTTTACCTCATCAAATTCACCATTGTACGGATCACGGGAGCCCCTTCCGACAAAATCCGCAGATGCTCTAATGAAGCTGGCAAATTCACGATCTCCAATAATCATATCCAGTGCGCACCCTGGAGATATATCGGCGGTTCTACATTTTTTCTCTTCCATAATTTGTAAAATATTTTTGATCGCATTTTCCGATAACCCAGTATACGTACAAACCCCCTTTAAGTCCGCATCTGTCGTCTTATTGCTTGATAATCCAAGCAACCAATCGGCCGACACCCCGCATTTTTCCGCAATGGTCTTTATTCCTAATGCGTCTGGTATGCGTTGACCTGCCGAATAGAATCCAACCGTTGCACGGGACATCCCCAACTTATCAGCAAATTCTTGTATGGTCATATCCCCCATAAGTTCAACAAAGGCAGCTTGGAACGCAGGGAAACGGGCCGGGGCGGTCTTTTTTGCTCTACCCATTTACAAAAACCTCCTATTAAGTCTCGCTTTGTTGCTGTTTGCAGATTTTTATCTTCAATAGTTGATTTTTCTCTTTTTGTTTGCTACAATCACATTGTAAGCTCACAATACGAGCTTGTCAAGCAAAAGATAAACGAAAAAAGGAGGCTTCAGAAATGGCAGCAACCACATTAGAGGAACGGGCCGCGGAGGAGCGCCGGGAGTATTACCGGCAATGGCGGGCCAAGAACAAGGACAAGGTGCGGGAGAACAACCGCCGATATTGGGAGCGTCGGGTGGCAAAAAAGGCCCAGGCAGAACAGGAGGCGGTGTGATGGCTGGCAAGCTGGAACAGTTTGAGCCCATCGCAGTCCGCTCCACTGAGACGGCGCGGCTGTTAGGCGTGAGTAGGCCGAAGGTCTACGAACTGGCCGCGAGGGACGATTTTCGGGGCGCGTTCAAATTCGGTGGCTGTACCTTGTTCTCAGTAGAGGCGTTGCGGGAATGGGTGCGGGCCCAGTGCGGCGCGGGAGGTACAGAATGACGCAGGACGCCAAAAGAGAAGCCGTCCCGGTGTTGCAGCACCAGGACGGCAAGGTGGAAACGGGGCCAGCTTCACAGGCAGGGCCTTATCTCCACCAACAGTTTACCACAGCGCCCCCACAGGGGCAAGCGGTAAAAATCGCCGATTTTCTCAGCAAGGGTGAATCCCATGCCGTCCCCCTGCGGCACCTGCGGGAGCTACTGCACCTGCCTGCTCGAACGGTCCGATTGATGATTCGGGCCGAAAGGATGGGCGGGACGCCAATCCTGGAGAGCAGCAAGGCGGACGGCGGCTACTACCTACCCGACAGCGACCACGAGCGGGAGCGGTGCGTCCAGAGGCTGAGACGGCGGGCCGCCGAGATCGTCAAGGTGGCGGACGCTATCGAAAGGGGTGCTCAATAGTGCCCGAGGCCAAAGCGAAACACCCCAGCTGGTTCAAGATGAAGCTGGAGCGGCGGGAGCTTGTCCGCCAACTGGCGCCAGAGACCGCCGTGAACGTGCTGCTTGCCTGTTGGGACTACTTGGAGACGGGAGAACGTCCCGCCACCCTGTCACCAATCGAGAGCGTGGCCTTTGCCTCTTTCATGCCGGACATGGAGGAAGCGTGGAGCCGGTACTTAGTGCGTGTTTCCAGCGGAGCACAGGGAGGACGGCCCAAAAAAGACGAAAAACCATATGGTTCCATATGCCCCCATACGGTACCATATGGCACAGAAGAAGAAACAGAAGTAGACTCTCTATTATCTAACGATAATAGAGAGAGTGGGGCGGGCAAGCCGCCCAAGCGCACTCGCTTTGTTCCCCCAGATGTGGAGGAAGTCAGGGCCTATTGCCTCGAGCGAAGGAATGGGATAGATGCCGACGCATTTGTGGACTACCACCAGGCAAGGGGCTGGAAGCTGGCCGGGGGCCAGTCAATGAAAGACTGGCGGGCCACTGTGAGGACCTGGGAGCGCCGAGAAAAGCAGCAGAGGGGAGGTTCGCCCAATGAGCTCCCCTTCCTTTGAGGACATCTTGCTTTGCAACCCGGACTTCATGGACCCGTCCCAGGGCGGGCTTTGGTGGTGCGAGAGTGCGGAGGACATCGCGGCATGGCCTGTAAACTCTGTCTGCATGGCGGGGCTGGGCAGATGGGAAGATGTTCGACTCTGTAGGGACTGGATATGTAGCTATCCCTTCGTGTTCGCCGCCTCTCCAAACCGGGATTTTATTGATAGCGTCCGACAATATGCGCCCTGGCTACCCATCCTGTCCCCGGACCCCGCCGCGTTTGGCGGGTGCCGCACGGTAGCGGAGATGGTAGCGGCGTTTGGCGCGGATGGGATGGAACGGCGTCTTATGTACAAGGCCAACGTGGAGCCGTCCGGCGGTCTGCTGAACCTTGCCAGCGTAAAGAGACGTGACCTGGGGGCCATTCCCCGGACGTTGTCCGGCTTTGCCCGCCTTGACCGGGCGCTGGGCGGTTTTCGGGAGGGTGAGTTGACCGTGTGGACCGGGAAGCGGGGTGAGGGCAAGAGCACCATCCTGGGCCAGATCCTGCTGGAATCCGTTAACCAGGGGCACAAGGTAGCCGCCTATTCTGGGGAATTGAATGCGGCTCGGCTTAAGGATTGGATATCTCTCCAGGCGGCGGGGCCGGACATGTTGGAGCGCAGACAAGACCCGGACACCGGGGCCGACTTCTACTTTGTGCCCGCCCCCACCGCCGCGCTGATCGACGAGTGGTGGGACCGAAAATTCTACGTCTACGACATCGGCATATCCGCCGCCCATGATGAAGATTCCGTTCTGGACGAGTTTCAATACGCCCATCGTGTTTTGAATTGCAGCGTGTTCCTGGTGGACAACATCATGACCGCACGGCTCAAGGCGGACCGGGACTATTACCGGTCGCAGTCCATGTTTACCCGGCGGCTGGCCGAATTCTGCAAAGCTACAAAGACCCACGTCCACCTGGTGGCCCATCCCCGCAAGTCCGAACGGGGGAAAGCGATAGACGATGGTGACGAAGTAAGCGGGTCTGCGGACGTCACCAATTTGGCCGACAACGTGATCGCGGTCCGGAGGCTGACTGAGCCTGGAGAGGACGGGCACACGGTGGAGCTCAGTGTTCTTAAGGCACGAGAGTATGGCATTACGGGGAAAATCGCGCTATGCTTTGACCCGCCTTCCAGGCGGTTCTTTGCCCCAGGTGGGAACCCCGGCAAAAAATTTGGCTGGGTCTATATGGAACAAGAGGAGTTTTCGGAGTTCACGGGCACAACGCCATTCGATGGAGGGGGCGTGGCGAGATGATGCCAACAGCAAAGAGGGCAAGTGACATCCCAGAGCCGGACGCCAGCCACTTCTGCAAATGGACGCTGGGAATGCTCTATGCGGTGGAGCCGGAACTTGAGGCTATTGCTGCCCGGACGGTGGCGCAGAAACGGCGGCGGTTCTGGGCAAAGTTGGACGCCTACGAGGCCGCAAAGAAAGCCGCCTGGGAGCTAGTGGGCTGGTATGCCCGCGATCCCCGGCTGAGAAATAGCGAGGCGTGGGATTGCTATTTCAGATACATATTGGGGGAGCTTAGAATATGAGCGGGAGGTTATGTCCATCCTCAGAGAGCGCGGTTATCCTGTGGAGCGCGGCGGACGCTGTTCAGAGGCGGAAACCGGCGAAAACCGCACACGGAAAGGGGGTGATAACCCATAAAGCAAACCAAAGACGAAAAAATCATTGCGGCTCTGCTGGCAAATCCGACTATTCGAGCGGCAGCGGCGGCTTGCAAAATCAGTGAAACGCAAATATATGCCAGATTGCGGACGCCTGAGTTTAAGAGCCGGTATGATGAGGCCCGCATGGAGCTATTGGAGCGCAACACGGCGGCGTTGCAAGGCCATCTTGCGGGTGCCATTGAAGTCATGGGGCAGATATGCCAGGATGCTGACACGGCCCCGCAAGTACGCCTGAATGCCGCAGACGCGATTATCAGAAATTCCTTGAAGTTGACCGAAACAACAGACATTTTGGCAAGACTTTGCGAATTGGAGAAACAGATGGAGGAAGGACATGCATAGCTCAATTTTACGGCGGCTGGACATTCTCCAGCGCATTGCAGACCGGCAGCGGCCCACCCCGGTGACCGTTCACTTCGCAGACGGCAGCACGACCGTCACCGACCAAAGCGGGGCGCTGGGCCTCCTTCAGGAGCTGGGGCCACGTGGAAAAATCGACAGCTTCCAGGCAGATGGCGCTTTGTCGGGGTGGGCGCGGCTGCTGACCGTCATCCTTCATCCTGCAAAAAATCGGAGGATCGAAGATTTTGAATGACGTCAAAACACGGCTTGCAGCACTGGAAACGGTCCTGGAGCTGCGGAAGCTGGAGCAGGCATGGCCGGTGGACGATTTGTCCAAGAGCCTGTATGAGCTGGGCCTGGAGCTGGCCGGATTGGATGAGCGGGGAAAGCTCGACCTGCTGGACGCCCTGAATACGCCCAGCGAGGGCGGCACAGCGGGGCTTAATCTGGACAAGGATGACCTGGAACGGTTCACAACTGATTATGCGGAGGTGTAGCCATGACCATCAATTCCAGAATTGATCGTCTGATGGAACAGCTTACAAAGGAAAGCATTGGAAAAATTACAGTGGTTTTTTCAGACGGGAGCAAGCGCCGATTGAGCGGCGGGGAGTGCATTGACCTTGTGGCGGGCAACACAGACAACATAGGCCGTTTTGAGGGCGGCGGTAAAGGCAACGGACTGTTGGTAGACCTCTTAAACGGGCTTTTGGAGGTGTGAGAGTGTGTCTATTGCCTCCAGATTAACTAAGCTTGAAAGTATGCGCCCATCCCGTATTGTGCTGCTGGCCCGTATGCCGGACGGGACAGAGAGGGAGATGAGCGCCCCGGATTTTATCAAGTCCGCAAAGGATGGAGCGGACTTCATCCGGGTGATGCGGGGGAGCGACTTGAAGGATGTAGACCTGATATTAAGCACATTCCAATCTGTAATCGAATGAGAAAGGAAACATTTCATGAAAAACAGCGAAAAGTACTTTAATTGTGCGTGCGGATTCGTCGAGGACATGCAGGAGGTCACCACTACTTATGATCGCGCCGTCAAGCGGCTGGAGCCGTTTAAGGGCAGCGCCGGTTACACGACGGAGGCGCGAAAAGCCCAGACTGACCGGGACGCCGCCGTTCAGCGGCTGCGGGAAACCTACCTGAAACAGTTCCGGGATGCAACGGCACAGATGCGGAGGGCCATCGACCACCGCCCCCTGACCCCTCCCACGCCGGATCAAGCGGCCCTGCTGAGCGTCTTGCAGATGCGGGAGTCCATCGATGCGGACGAGCTGGCCCGGGCGGCACAGCAGATGGAGGGGTGCCCTACAGCACTGTCCGTTTTGGATGACCTCGCCAGGAAGCACAAAATCCCCGGGAAGTTCAACCGGGGACTGTCCGCAAGCGACCTCCATAAGAAAGTGGACATTTTGGAGCAAGCGGCGCTTTCTCTCATTCAGGAGGGGGCCGGAGCAGCTTCCCGGCCTATGCCGAAAGATGTCGTTTCGTGCCTGGACAGGTACGGCAACTTCAACCAGGTACGCAAAGCAGGGCTTCCCGCGTGGGCGGAAATGACATCCGAAAATTTGACGGTGGACACGGCGACCATTGCAGAATTTCGCCGCGCTGTGGACGGCTGAACGAAAAGAGCCGGGGGTTTATCGCCCCGGCTCTTTTGCTGGGAGGACTCTCCAATTTTGGAGTCTCCCCAGATTTGGGGAGGTTGGTCCAAAACTGGACCGTCCTCGATATCGCCAATTCCAGCGATTTGGGCTAAGGATTCATCGGTGCGGCCTTTCTCTAAACATTCGCGAGAATTCTCGCGAATGTTTAGATCGTTTCTCTGGCCCTGCCTCTCCTTCGCCTTCGCCGCAATCAACGGCTCAAGAATCAAGGGAATTGGCTCAGATTTGAGCTGATTCCAATACCTCCAATTTTGCAAGGTGCCCTTGTCAAACTTTTAACACTCGCGCCGTAGAAAGCCCGTAGGGACGCGCCCACTCGAATGAGGGAAGTTATACCACGAGCGGGGCAAAACACCGTACAGGGGCGTTTACGGGGCAAATAGAAGGGCCGGGGAACACTCCCCAGCCCATCCATGCTATCTGAATCCCTCCTTCACCAAACTGTAGAACCCAACCGCCACCAGCGCCCCTACCGCCCAGGCGATGGCCCGCACACCGACCAGGGCGATAGCTCCAAGTAATACGCCACCGGCGATAGTAGCCAGCGCCAAAGAGCACAGCGCACGGAAGCGGCCCTCTTTCATGGGCTGGTGCTCGTACTCAAAAACGCTGCCTTTGTACTCAAGACGGATTTTCAAGTTCATCACCCCTTTGCTCTCCGGCCAGGGCCTCATAGCCCATATCGGCAGCAACCATAAGCTTTTCAGCCATGTCCAGACACCCCATGACGAAAGCCTCCTTAACCGTCCACATTATCCGCTCCCACGGCGTCCAGGTCAGCCCACCGGCCTCGAGCTCTTTCTCCATCTGCCCTCCGATCTTGACCGTCAACTCTGCCGCCTGTTCAATGTCCAACACATCGTCAAGGCGCTCCCTTATCTTCTTTAGGGCCTCCATCTTGTCCGCAGTACAAAACTGCTCTTTCACGGCCTCCAGGGTCAAGGCTGCTTTGCTCGTGCCGGTCGCCTTTCTTCTCTGGCCGTCCGACGGCCTAAACAGTTCCCTGTACTGCTGCTTTTCCTCTTCAGTCAGTTCGATGCGTACCGGCTCCATCACAAGGTCATCCCCCTTGCCCTCGTCGGTGTTCGCAGCGTCGGCGGGGGTCTTTTGTTCTGCCAGCAGCCCGCCGATATAAACATCCATTTTCCGGCGGTTTTCGGTGTTCAGCAGGGCGTAGCGACTGGGGAAGCAGTCGCAGACCTCACCAGGGCCCAGGCGTGCCCCGCAATACTTGCAATCGTCCATAATTTCCTCCTTGATTTCCGCCAGGAGGGGCGGTATAATCAAGTTACCGGCCCCTCCTGGGCTGTGTGTGGGCTTCTATCCTGTTGGCTGTGGCGGCGTTCAGGATAGGGGCCTTTCTCATTGCAGGTACTGCTCCAGGGTGAAGATCGCCCAGCGCAGGGCGGCGGCGGTGTCGGAATCCAGGCCGTCTCCGAATCTCAGGAGCTCATACAGCCGGTCCAGCCGCTTTTCCTCAAGGTCGCTCATGCCACGCAGAACCGGCGCGTGATGCTGGTCTTGGTGAACCGCTGGGCCACCTCCGGCAGGGCCTTGCGCAGGGCGGCGGTGTCCAGCCTGGAGGACTTCACCGGCCTCCACGTCACCTTGTACTCCCCGGCGAACAGCTCCTCAGCGTCCCCCATGTGGGCCTTGAGCTGGTCCTTGATGGCGTCGGCCTCCTGCTGGGCCTCCTCGATCAGGTTCTGGAGCTGGCGCAGCTCCCGGCACTTGCTCTCTAATTCGTTCATGCTCATGGTGTGTACCTCCTTGATTTTTTAGGAGACTGCACCGGCGGCGGTGGGCATTACGGGGGAATCCTCGACGGGGCCATTTCGTATCCCGTTCCGCTCTTCCTGGCCATCTTTTTTCGGCTTTCGCCTACTCATTGGAACCTTTGCCGGTGCTGTTCCCTCCTGACATGATTATAATAACATATTAGCGTTAATATATCAAGTGGCAGAGTATACAATATTAGCGTTAATATATTGTGCATATTGTGTATTGACGTTAATAGACATATGAGGTATAATATAGCCATACTGGGAGGATGGGCTGGAGTTTTCGGCGCTCCCCCGCCAAAGGAGGGAATGCGATGGCTGTATCAAAAGCACAGCAAAAGGCGGTTACCAAGTATGTAAAGGCCAAATATGATAGGTTTGGTCTTACTATGCCAAAGGGTCATTTGGATGAAATCAAATCCCACGCCGAATCCCAGGGCGAGAGCGTCAACGGCTTCATCAACCGCGCCATAGACAACCAAATATCCCAGGACCGCCGTAAAGGCCCCTCAGAGGCTCTACAAGGCCCGTCTGGGGGCTTGGTGGTATCCTTACCCTCTGAGGCATACAAATGCGCTGTAGACGCCTCAGAAGCCGCAGGAGAGGGGCTGCCTGATTTCGTGGCCCGTGCGGTGACCATTCAGGCAAAGAGGGACGAGGCGGCGCGAAAGCTGGGGGGAGGCAAATGATAGACATCGAACAGTTAAGGGCGTTGAACAGGCCGGAGCAAATAGCTATTACTGAACACGCCCGCCGCCGGTTGGTGGAGCGTGGTATATCCGTCAATGACATTATCCGATGTATCGACACCGGGGAGATCATCACACAATATGAGGATGATAAGCCATTCCCCAGCTGTTTGATTTTGGGCGCGGCTATTGACAGGGAACATATCCACGTCGTAGTAAGCCATGACAGCGACTGGATTTATCTCATTACGGCCTATCGCCCGGACCCCGGCGTATGGGAGCCGGATTTCAAAACCAGGAAGGAGCGTTGATTTATGAAATGCCAGGTATGCGGCGCGGCCACAGAAAAAGGATTGACCACAAGTGTAACGGATTTAGGCGGGTGCCTTATCATCGTTAGGAATGTGCCTTGCTACAAGTGCAGCGAGTGCAATGAGATCATCTATACCGCCGATGTAGTCCAGCACTTGGAGAAGATCATCGAGGCCGCGAAGAAGCTGATGCAGGAGGTTTCGATCATCGACTACTCACAGGCGGCGTAAATGACAACAGGGCCAGGGGAGCGATTTCCCCGGCCCTTTCCCTCTACCCTTTTTGACCCTTTAAAATACCCTTTAGCGCATTGACAACGTTTTACGACATTTGCCCGTATCCCCTTAAACCCATTGAATTTTAATAAGGTTTTGACGGCATTTTACAGCAGTTTTTCGGGGTGGGAAACCGATAGTTGCCCCATATTTGGTGGACGCAACCGGGCCTTTTTGGTAGGATGGCTCCATCGAAAGGAGGCGACATCATGGCAGCTGGTTTATTTGCAGTCATTCTCGGACTGCCTTTTGGCATCGCACTTTGGGCTGGTTTTCTCTATTTGATATTCCGGCTCATCTGTGCTTTGAGCGAAAGGAGGTAATGTCATGGTAAGAGCACCCATCGTAGCCATCCCCGTACTGCTGGCTTTCATCGCGCTTTGGGCCCTTTTCATCTATGTGATCGTGCTGATCGTCCGGGCCCTGCGGAAATATCTCCGCTCCAACGCGGGCGGCGGGAACCCGCCCGAGCAGGCCAGAAGCTTAGGCGAGACCCTCAAAGCCCGCCGCGCCGCCGCCAACTATACCCAGGAGTACGTGGCCGAGGCCCTGGGGGTCAGCCGCCAGGCGGTCAGCAAGTGGGAAAACGGCACCTCGGACCCCAGCACCGCCAACCTGATGGCCCTGGCTAAGCTCTACGGCCTGACGGTGGACGAGCTGCTCCACACCGGCGAATAAACGACAAAAAAGGTCCCTCTCAATGGTGGGAGGGACCTTTTTCTGCCCAAAATCATAGATTGGGGAAAACTCCATAGGAGGTTTCCCCATGAAACTGTCCCAGCTCCTGTCCGTCCTCGGCGCGGACTGCCCTCAGGACGCCGAGATCACCGCCCTCACCTGCGACTCCCGGGAGGTGGTCCCCGGCGCGCTGTTCGCCGCCCTGCCCGGGCACCGCGCCGACGGCCGCGCCCACATCCCCGAGGCCCTGTACCGGGGGGCCGCCGCCGTGCTGTGCGCCCCGCCCCTGCCCCCCGGCGTCCCCGGCCTGGTCGTGGACGACCCCCGCTCCGCCCTGGCCCTGCTGGCCGCCCAATTTTACGGCCAGAGCGCCCGCCGCCTGTCCCTCATCGCCGTCACCGGCACCAAGGGCAAAACCACCACCGCCCATATGGTCCGGGAGATCCTCTCCGCCGCCGGATACAAGACAGGCATGATCGGCACCCTGGGCGCCTACATCGGCCGGGAAAGGTGGGCCGACGGCCTCAACACCACCCCCGAGCCCATCACCCTGCACCGCACCCTGGGGGAGATGGCCGACGCCGGGTGCTCCCACGTGGTGATGGAGGTATCCTCCCAGGCCGTCAAGCTGAAACGGGTCCACGGCCTCACCTTTGACGCCGGGGTGTTTTTGAATCTCTCCCCGGACCACATCGGCCCCGGCGAGCACGCCGATTTTGAGGAGTACCGCGCCTGTAAAGCCGCCCTGTTCCGCCAGTGCCGCCTGGCCGTGGGCAATATGGACGACTCCGCCTGGCCCGCCGTCCGCGCCCAGGTCCCGGGCCGCGCCCCCATCATCACCTTCGGCTTCGACCCCCGGGCGGACGTGCGCGCCTTAGCTATCGAGCCCGACCCGGACCGCCCCCTGGCCATCCGCCTCACCGCGGCGGGGGCCCCCCGCTACCACATCCCTATGCCGGGGCGGTTCAACGGCCTGGACGCCCTGGCCGCCGTGGCCCTCAGCCGAGCCCTGGGGATCAACGACGGCGCGATACGGGCCGGGTTGGCCCACACCTCCGTGCCGGGCCGGGCCCAACGCGTCAGCGTCCCCGCCCCCTTCGACGTGGTCATCGACTACGCCCACAACGGCGCCAGCTTTGACGCGGTGCTCTCCGCCCTGCGGGAGCATCGCCCCCGGCGGCTCATCGTCCTGTTCGGCGCGGGGGGGGACCGCCCCAAAATGCGCCGGGCGGAGATGGCCCGCTCCGCCGCCCGCTGGGCGGACTACGCCGTGCTCACCACCGACAACCCCCGGTCTGAGCGGGCCGAGGACATCTGCGCGGACATCTCCCACGCCCTGGGGGCCTTCCCCCACGAGACCGTTTTGGACCGGCGCGAGGCCATCTTCCGCGCCCTGGACCTAGCGGGGGAGGGCGGCGTGGCGGCCCTGCTGGGCAAGGGCCACGAGGGGTACATCGAGGAAAACGGCGTCCGGCGGCCCTGGTCGGAGCGGGGGGCGGTGGAGGACTATTTCCGGGGGCAACGTTGACTCTTTTGTAAAGTTTTTGTTAACCTTTGCGAAAACAATGAAAAAAGTGCAACAAACCGAAACGTATAAGCTGAATTTGATCGAAAAGGAGGATGTGTTTTCCCCGGACGCGCTGAACGAGAACATGGAGAAGCTGGAGGTGGCGCTGGAGGGCAGGACCGACGCCGCCGACACCGAGGCCCTGGACGCAAGGGTCACCACACTGGAAGTCCACAAGATCGCCATCGGGCACTACATCGGGAACGGCGAAACAAATCAGTTTATCCCGCTGCCCTTCACCCCGACGGCGGTGCTGCTGGACATTGTAAACGGACACGATCCCAGATCCACTCTGGCTGTGACGGGCTACCCCACCCATACGCTGGAAATCGTCTCTAGGGGATTCAAGGTATCCAATTACAACTATGACTCGGCAACCGGCGGAAAACATTGTTACATTGCTTTCTGCTGAGCGCAGGGAAAGGCACCCCGGAAATCCGGGGGGATTCAGCCTGTCGAAAAAGTCTGCCGTGGGGCAGACTTTTTCATATATATGAGGTAAAATGGAGCAGGGTGAGAAAAATG
>ERZ808042.107-NODE-107-length-77704-cov-10.555425_pt1 | contig 77704 bp, 84 predicted proteins | sample MGYA00380193_ERZ808042 | MGnify/ENA primary metagenome ERZ808042 (study PRJEB31490, sample SAMN06133401) | mouse gut metagenome | isolation source: M1_2 | host: mice | place: China: Chengdu | collected 2015-05 ...
TGCCGCCGTTGAAACCTGTTGTTGTGGAAAACGGCAGAAAACCAGTACAGGTCGAATGTCTTTGGCAAGATATCACACAGGCCAAAGATGGCAGTCGGGCTAAAGGGATGGGCTAAAACCGATATGAAAAGCTAAAGCATAGGGAACAAAGGAACCATGGACGGCACTTCGATTTGTTGAAGTAAGTGGAGTGGCACCTCCGCCGCGCGGGTAGGAAATGACCCGCTAATCCATGGGGCAGCAGCCCGTAGTAGCGATGAAGCCCCTGTAATGGGGGTGGAGCGAAGGGGCATAGTCAATGCGGATTCGTATGTGAACAGAAAGTCGAGGAAGCCGTAGGCATACCTGACTAACACCAGAAACACCAATTCCGAAAGGAGGCGGTGCGTATGGCACAACAATTCGACTACCCAAAAACCGAAACCCAACTACGCGAAATCCTGGATAAGCTGTATCAGCACAGCAAAGAAGCCTATGGCGTGGGCAATCGTCCAGCGTTCAATGGACTGCTCGAAATCATGTCAGCAGAAACTACCATTGTAACCGCAATTCATAACATTAAAAGCAACCGCGGCAGTAAAACCCCTGGTGTGGATTCCAAAACCATGCGTAACTATTTGCAAAGGCCCTTCCCGCGAGTAGTCAAAGAAATTCAAAGCGCGTTCAAAAATTTTGAACCGCAAAAGATACGCCGGGTGTATATCGACAAGCCGGGAAAGGCCGAAAAGCGACCGCTGGGCATTCCCACCATACGGGACAGAATCGTACAAGAATGTATGCGGATTGTGCTGGAACCGATATTTGAAGCGCAATTTTTTGCCCACTCCTACGGTTTCCGCCCCATGCGGGATGCGCCCACGGCAATGGAACGGGCAAAAGTGCTCATTCACCACACAGGCTATTACTGGATAATTGAGGGTGACATCAGCAAATGCTTTGACCGCATTGACCACGCCATTCTCCTAAAGCGCCTTTACCACATAGGCGTAAGGGACAGGAGGGTGCTGCAAATTATAAAGGCTATGCTGAAAGCGGGTATCATGGACGAGTGCGAGGTAAACGAGGAAGGGACGCCACAGGGTGGGCTTATCAGTCCGCTGTTAGCAAATGTGTATCTGGATATTATGGATGAATGGATTACCAAGCAATGGGAATGCAAGAAAACCCGCACAACGTATTCCACGTCAGGAGTTAAGTTTCATGCCCTACGCAAAAAGAGCAGCCTGATACCGGGATATCTTGTCCGATATGCAGATGATTTTGTGATTGTCACAGACACCCGCACCCACGCTGAAGACTGGAAAGCTCGGTTGCAGGCCTTCCTTCAGAACAAAATGAAGCTGACATTATCACAAGAGAAAACGCTGATAACAGACATCCGAAAGAACTACATCAAATTCTTAGGCTACGAGTTCAAAATGGTTCCGGGTAAATCCCGTCAGGGTTACATCTCAAGGACGATACCAGACCGGCGCCGATTAAAAGGAAAGGCCGAGAAAATCGCGGAGGACATCAAGAGAATCCCGCGCAATTACAGCCGGGAACAGATAATTGGTGCGATTAACCGTATCAACAGCCAAGTCAGAGGGATTATCCAGTATTATCAATGCTGTACATGGGTGAACATCTCCATGCAAAAATACAGTAGATGGTTACAATTCACTGCAAAGCGCCGTCTAAAACAGTACCATGGAAAATGGATTCCGGCAAATCAGACGCAGAACCTTCCCCGAATCCACCAACAATATAAGAAAAAAATCCCCTCAATAAAATACCGCGATATTTATGTCGGCTTCACCGCACTCACCTTCTGCAAATGGGAACGAGTTCCGTCTAAAAACCAAGCCGAAACTCCCTATACTGACGCGGGCAGACAGCTACACTTCGAGCGCACGAAAAAGAAGAAGATTCAGGCGAGGCTCGATGAAATGTACTCGGAGAGAACGGCCCAAGTCATTTTACACGGAAAATGGAACAACCTAAATAATTTTGAGTTTGTCATGAACAGGGCCTATGCGCTCAACCGTGATAAGCTCAAGTGCCGGGTTTGCGGTGGATGGCTTATTTCCGACACGCCATACGCCCATCGTATTAACCCCAATCTCCCATTGGACAAGGTAAATCGTGTTGACAATCTGGTCTCGCTCCATAGGAAATGCTTTGACGCGGTGAACGACCCCAGCCAGGATATTAGCCAATTTGATGGAAAAGCACAGAAGAAAATTATCGGTTATAGGGAAAAACTGGTTCCTTCACATACACGCAACAAATAATCTGCATTGATGGAACGCCGTGTGCGGTGAAAGTCGCACGCACGGTGTGAAGCGGGGGAAAGTCCGCTCTGACTGCTGTTCTCTTATTGAGGCAGTAAAAGCGGCGGATTACCTATCGCTATTTCGTAAAGCTCCGGGACATCGGGCAGGCCGTGGACTTCGGCGTGGAGTACGACCCCGCCACCAACAGCGTCCATATCGACCCTAATTCATCTTATCAGGAGGAAGTGAAACAGGGTGAACAAACCCCGGCCTCCCCCTCCGCCGCCCCTTCGGAGGAAGCTGTCCAGGCCGCGATCAAAGCCCTAAAAACCGTCTATCCCTCCGGCACAGTCTACCCCGCCCCCTACCGTTCCACCAGCAACGGCCCCTACGGGGTGTCCTCCACCAACTGCGCGGGCTGGGCCACCCTTTGCAGCGACACCGCTTTTGGGGATCTCCCCTGGCGGCGGGTGGACAGGCCGAGCTGGGAGCAGATCAGGGCCGGAGACCTCGTAGAATATAGGAACGGGACGACCCATCATGTGGTTGTGGTTTTGGACAGGACGGACGAATACATCAGCACCACCGAGAGCGGCACCAACAACAAGGCCCGGTGGGGCGGGCAGTACCCCCAATGGTGGCTGGAGGATCAGCCCACCTACATTCTCTACACGCGATACCCCCAATGATCTCCACAATTCAAATACCAACACTGGCAGGGCCAGACCGATTCCGTTCGGTCTGGCCCTGTTCCATGTCAAAGGAGGTTTTCATTTTGAAGAACAACATCATCAAGCGGGCCGTCAGCCTGCTTCTGGCGCTGGTGTGCGTTATGGGCGTCCTGCCCCTGTCGGCCTTTGCCGCCACGGGCCTGTCCTCGGCCCCCGCCAGTATCACGCAGAAGTCCTCGGACTATATGAAGATCGGCGGTAAATCCGTCCGCTACAAGGCCGCCAGCAGCGCCATCAACAATGTGGGCCTGCCCTATGTGTTTGATGAACAGGTCAGCGTCCCCGGCCTGGACGCCCCGATCCGCGCCCTGTGCGCCTATCAGAAGGGCACCCTCGGCCCCGCCGCCAACGGGCAGAAATGGAACTATAAGAGCGAGGTAGACAATGCCTCGCTGAACGTCCTGCTCACCTATATCTACTCCCACACCTACGGTGACTTCACCGATGCGGGCAACGCCGTGGGGCTGGAGCATTGGGGCGAGTATTGGTCCGACATTTGGTTCCTGGTGGCCCAGGCGGGGAGCTGGCTCTATGAACATGGGGTCATCCTGGACGTGAACAGCAACCGGGAGGGCTTCATTGAGCAGATGGCCGAGGAATTTGTGGCGGCGATGAAGCTGTACCACCGCACCTACGGCCAATCCTCCTGGATCAAGGACTGGGACGCCATCAACACCCATTCCATCATCGACAGCAATGACGGCGGAAAGACCGGCAACTCAGCCTATGACTACATCTCCACCGGCGTTAATCTGGTGCTGAATCACCCCGAGTATTACCACAACTACCATCTGTGGATCTATGAATGGGATAAGTCCCAGCCCTGGAAGCTGGCGGGCCAGTCCGGGGTGCCCATGCAGCATCTGCTCATTGCCGTGCCCGATCCTGATCCTAAAAACGATACGGTCAAGCTCACCGTGAAGAAGCTGGAGGCGGGCACCAACAAGCCCATCCCCGGCGTCACCTTCAAAGTGGAGGGCATGGACGGGAACAGCGATTTCTCCGTCACCAGGGAAACCGGCGCGGACGGCACCTTTACCCTCACCGCCGAGGCCGACGATTTGATTGCGGGCCAGTACAAAATCACGGAGGAATCCGCGCCGGAGGGCTATGTGGCCCAGACCGAATCCCAGACTGTGACGGTGCTGCCCAACAGCTCCATCGGCAACACTTTCACCTTTTACAATTCCACGACCACCACCGAGGGGGACGGCACCATCCGCAAGGTGGATGCCGACAACCCCACTGTGGGCATCCCCGGTGCGGTGATCCGCATCACCAGCGTCAAGCTGGACGATGGCGGCAGCTTCGTCAGCGAGTACGTCACCAAGGACGGCGGCTACATTCTGAAGGAGGATCTGGACTTTTCCGAGCTGCCCACCGGCAGCTACATCGCCGAGGAGATCACCCCGCCGGAGGGGTTCATCCTCAGTTCCGATGTTTCCAAGGTGAAGCAGCCCTTTGTGTGGGACGGGGAACATGACATTTCCCTGATTTTCGAGAACAGCTCCAAGGTCAAGGTCATGCTGAAGAAGGTGGACGAGAGCGGCAGCCCCCTGGCTGGCGCTATTTTTGTCATCCTCCGGGACGGACAGGTGATCGGCACCGAGGAAACCAAAGAGGACGGCACCATCATCGTGTCCAACGTCACCGAGGGCTACTATGAGTTCCGGGAGGTGTCCGCCCCCGCTGGTTTCGACTGCGACCGCAGCCCCGTCGGCGTCCATGTGGAGGCTAAAGACCTCCAGGGGGAGCAGACCATCGTGGTCACAAAGATGAACCATCACAAGCGCACCCTGACGATCCAGAAGCGGGACGCTGAGACTGGCGACCCCATCCCCGGCACCAGCTTCCACATCCGGGGCGTCAACCTGGGCTACGAGAACGACGTGGTCACCGGGGCGGACGGCAAGGCCGTGCTGGAGTCCATGCCCTCCGGGTGTTATGAGATTGAGGAGGTTGACGTCCCCAAGCCTTACATTTTGGACTCGAATAACCGGAAAACCGTCTGGATCGACGCCGAAAAGGATAAGGACATTGTGGTGGATTTCGTCAACTCCACCCTCCCCGGCGTCCGCCTGATGAAGCGGGACCGGCAGACCAACGAGCCCCTCCCGGGTGTCACCTTCAAGATCGAGGAGGTGGACGGCGGCTTCACCGACCAGCGCCAGACCGACAAGGACGGCATGATCTTCTGGGAGAACCTCCGGCCCGGAGCCTATAAGGTTTATGAGGTGGAACCCGCCCCCAACTATGTGCATGACGACACCGTCCATGTGGTGCAGCTGGAGCCCAACCACACCACCACCATCGAGCTCACCAACATCCTCAAGCCCACCCTCAAAGTGATAAAGGTGGACAGCATCACACACAGCCCTATCGCCAACGTGAAATTCCAGATCTGGCGCGGGTCTGACGACACCATCACCGGGGAGCTCAACGACCTGGGCGTCTTCCAGACCAACGCCAGCGGTGAGATCGTGCTGGAGCACATTGACACCGGCTGGTACCGCATCAAGGAGCTGGAGCCAGCCCCTGGTTTCACCATCAAGGAGCCGGACACCCAGGACATCTACCTCAAGGCGGGTGAAACCCATGAGGTTCAGTTCGAAAATGTTCCAAAAAATTGTATAATCGTCGAAAAGTATGACTCTGTCACCGGCGAAGCCCTGGGCGGCTGTACGTTCCAGCTGCGCTATCTGGCTGGCGCCAGCGGCACGGGCGGCACCGTCATCGGGCAGAAGGTGACGGGCAAGAACGGCGTTGCCATGTGGACTGGTCTGGAACCCGGAGCCTATGTGCTGGAGGAGGTGGACCCCGCCGATGGGTACTCCATCATCAACTCCTCCGAGACGGTCTATCTGGCGGACAACGGGGAGCAGAGCGTCATCACCGTTCGCTTCGACAATATGCCGGATGGTATACATTGATAAGGAACTATGCGCCTTGCACCTGTTGCAAGTCCTTCCCGGTTATGATAGACCTGCGTAGACGTGCCGTTTTTGCAACTCCAACGGACATATCAACTTGTCCAACAAAATTATAATGAATGTCTACCTGCTGAAGCCGATGGCCGTTGGCCCGCTCCGCTTCGTGGATTATAACCTTTTCCACAAACATACGCAGAACCTCCGGGGTAAGCTGTTCCGGCTCAATATAGCTCCGCACCAATTTCAGAAAGCTCTTGACATTTACCGTTTGCGATTCACAAGCCTCAACAGTTTTCCGCAACTCGGCAGTATCAGCTTCCAGTTTCTTCTGCTCCTGCTCATAGGCGGCGCTCATTTTCTCAAAACGCTCATCGGTTAGCTTGCCCGATATATTGTCCTCATAGAGCCGCTGAATAATCGCATCAATTTCAGCGATTCGCCTGGTTTGCTTTTCGAGCCGGCGCTTGGCGGCGGTCTGTGCTTTCATCTGCTCTGCTAACGTGTTATCGGTGATTTGTTGGACAAATTCTTGTTCATAATCCCGGGCGTAAGCTATCACGTTACGCAAATTGTCCAGCACCAATTCTTCCAGAACATAATCACGGATATAGTGTGCCGTACACTTCTGTACTCCCCGGCAATTTCTGTACTTGTTACATACATAGCTGTACCGGGTTTTTCCGTCCTGCGTTGCCCGATGGATATTAAGGCGATCTCCACAGTCCGCACAAAATACCATGCCAGCGAACAATGCCGTTTCACCTGTGCGGGTCGGGCGGTGCCGTTGCTCTCGAATTTTTTGAACCACATCCCAAATCTCGGCATCAACGATTGCTTCATGGGTGTTTTCAAATACAACCTGCTTTTCCTCGGGATTGTGGATCGTCTTTTTGTTCTTGAAAGATTTCCGGCTTGTTTTGAAATTTACAGTGTGTCCCAGATATTCCTTCTTGCTCAAAATCCCGGCTACGGTTGCGGATGTCCAACCACAGGGAGAATCAGGGTCGTAATGGTCGCTTCGGCCTGTCCGCAAAAAATCTAACGTCCTTGGGGTCTTGATTTCACGCTCCCTGAGTATACGAGCGATTTTACCCGGCCCGTTTCCTTCAACACACAGCTCATAAATCAGCCGGACAACAGGCGCAGTTTCCTCGTCCACAATAAGTTGCCCGTCCTGGGTGGTGTTTCCCCATGCAAGGGTAGGCGTGGCCGGACTGATGGTAAAGGTCGTACTGGCGGAGCCGGCGTAATCGCCGCTCTCCCTGGCGGTGATGGTCACTGTGGCCGTACCCGCATTGACGTTACCCGTGGCGCTGATGGTGTACTGGCTGGAATTGATCGTTGTTCCGTTCAGCTCCACCGTCACATTTCCCGTCTCCGGGACAATCGCCGCGCCGGTGTAGGTGTAGCTGCCGCTGACCGTCACAGTTGCTCCGTCCAGCATGGTTTTCTTGGTGGTGATGGGCGCCGCCGCGCTGCTGGTGGAGGCGTTGTGGTTGCTGTCCTCTTTTAGACGGGCATAGAAAGTGTACGGTGTATTCGGGGACAGGCCGGTGAACGTCGGGCTTTCCTGCCACTCGCCATTGTCCATCTTGTACTCTGCGTTTTCGATGGTGTCCAGCGTGATGCTGGTGTCCTTGATATTCCCGTCCGTTGCGGTAGGCGCGCCGGGCGCGTCCTGATCCGCCGGGAAGATATACAGTATTGCCCCGGCTGTCGGACACCAGGAAGGTAACGCCGAAAATTCCCTCGCCCGTCAAGCTGTCCACCTTATGGATCAGGGCGGAACCGGCCTTTCGGTTGGTCACTTCCAGCACGGCCTGCTGGCCGTCCTTCACCTCAATGCGGTGGGGGGTGGCGTCCAGGCGGTAGCCCTCGGCGGCCTTCAATTCTACGACTTCATACCAGCCCTTTTCCGCCTGGGGAAGCTGGATCATGCCGTTGTTGTCGGTGGTGAAGGTGCCGATGATCTCCCCGTTCAGCTTCCGAACTTCCATCTGTACGTTCGGAATGCGCTCGGAGGTCTGCTCATCCTTCTTGATGATGGTCAAGCCCTTGATCATGGTGTTATAGACTGTGATGGTCTGCGTGTCGGTGGGGTTCACCTTCACCGTCTGCGTCCGTGTGCCCTCGTCCATGACATAGCCGGGGAGCGGTTTGGTTTCAGTGATCACCAGCGTGCCGGACACGCCGGAAATGCGGATCTCCCCGTTGCTGTCCGTCTTATACAGCCCCTTGCTGGACAGGTGGCCGTTGTCGTCGTCCAGATAGCTGCCGTCCGAGTAGGTGATCTGGAACTCCACCCCGGCCAGCGGAGTCAGGTCGTTTTTATCCAGTTTTCGGACCACGATGCAGCCCTTTGCCCGGTTATAAAAGCGGAGCGTCTGAACCTCGCCCTCCTTGATCTTGTCCAGAACTTTGATCTGCTTTTCCAGAGCCCGCATGGTGGCGATTGAGACAGCCATCGCCTGATTCACGGAGCTGTTTACAGTAACAGGCAGACGGTAGGAGTTTCTGGCAGCGGCCTGGATCGCCTTGGCTTTTGCCGTGGGATCGGTAAAGTTGCGGCCCTTTTCATCAATGAACGCCGTCAGCTCATCCAAATCAGCGTAAGCGAGAGCGTCCACAGTTTCAAAACGTTCTATGAGTGCGATGGTAGTGGCGCTGGTATTTGGAATGTCCTTATCCTGAGCCAAACCAGAGCATTTCAAAAACAAATAATTAGCAAACCGCTGTTTCTCTCGGGTCAAATCCTGAACAGCGTAGAATCTGGCTCTGGTTAGCGTCTGAAGGGCCTTGTAGCGGTAATCGTCCATGTAGACCTCCTTGGTGATACGGCCAAATCGGAGCTTGTCGGCGATCACAAAGGCGTCCACATCGTCATTCTTGGGCAATTCAGGGTAGGACTCCTTGAACTTGTTGACCTGTTTGGGGTTGAGTACATGGATTTTCCGCGGGTACTGGCCCAGCCGCCCGTCCTCTCGGAGCGCATAAACCAAGCTGTCCCCATAGATGGACGTGGCCTCCATGCCGATTACCACGCCCTCCAACCCCTGAGACTGGATCGCCGACACGATCTTCTCTGTCAATAGTTTAGCACCACCACGGTTGTTTTGCATCCTGAAGCTGCTGTACTTTTCGCCATCCGGCTTCATCAGGTACACCGCGTTGTTTTGGCTTCCCACATCAATGCCAACAAATAATTGATCCACGATTTTCACCTCCCCTGTGTTGGGATTTCAGGCCAGCAGGCTTTGAGATACCCATGATAACCGGAGCATCAGCAACCTCGCGTATCAGAATCATTCCGGTGCGGACCAATGCGATAGCCCTCACTGCTGAAAGGGCGGCCTCGCTTCCGGCAAACGGCCAGTGAGTTGGCAGCTAACTTCCGGTTCAGGGGAACGGACTTATCGAGTAGCAGCCTTTCGGCTCTACGGGAGTGAACAGAACTTATCCCTGCTGTCCTACAGCTATTGTATCACGGGTATCTCTAAGCCTGCTGATACTGAAAACCTATTAACTTGAAAGGAGATCAAGGACCTTGCCCAGTCCCGGCATTGCACCTGGAACCTGACTGACCCGGATATCCTGGCGGCGCGGCGAGGGCCGAAAAGCAGCCGGGTGACTGGAAAAGTGCAAGGAGGAGGCGTGAGCATGAGCGATAGCGGATACACGCTGAAGCTGTACACCTCCATCTGTGTAAATGTGGAGGATACGGTGCCTGGTTATGACGGCGGCACCAGGCTCCCCGACCCGGATGATTGGATGGACGGGCGAGAGCGGAAACGTTTTAAGGCTTATCACAGCGCCGTGCTGAAAGCCGTCACCGAGGACCCGCCGGTAAGGGACATGACCTCCGTTTTCAAGTCTGATCTTCAGGACAAACCCCTTTTCCGGGAGATGGCCGGCAAGATCAAGTCCATGGTCTATACCGTGGAGGATGTGGACGGGAAATTCTTCGGCGTCATAGTGTGCCAGCTCAAAGGACAGTTAGATACAGTAGATATCAATACGCTGAAAGAATACTGCCGGTTCCTGTGCGGCAAAAACCCGGAGATCAAACGATATCACAGCCCTCTTAATAAATACCACGATCACCTGGATATCCACATCTGGCAGGATAAGATCAGCTTCATGCTCACCGAACAGGAGATGGAACGGGCGCCCTGGCGCAAACCCAGGCAGAAAAATAAAGGAGGAGAAGCACGATGAGCGACACGATCACCATTGGGGTGGATCATGGCTATGCGGCCATGAAATCCGCCCATTTTTCTTTCCCCACCGGGTTGGTGGAGTATGAGTATGAACCCTATACCCGCAAAGACGTGCTGGAGTACGGCGGCAAATTTTACGTGGTGGGCAGCGGCCGCCAGCCTCTCCAGAAGGACAAAACCCAGACGGAGGACTACTATCTGCTCACCCTGGCGGCCATCGCCAAGGAGCTGGAGCACCGGCAGGCGGGACCCGCGGCCACCATCCACCTGGCCGCAGGACTCCCCCTCACCGGCTTCGGACGGGACAAGAAGAAATTCAAAGAATACCTATTCCGGGACGGCCAGCCCGTCACCTTCCGCTACGAGTGGACGGCCTACACCGTCACCATTGAGCGGGTGTCGCTGTTCCCCCAGGGGTACGCCGCCGTCCTCACTCAGCAGGAGCTGCTGGACGAGCCCTCTGTCGTCGTGGCGGACATCGGGGGTTGGACGGTGGACCTGATGCGGCTGGACGGTCGCATCCCCAACGCCGCCACCTGCCGGAGCCTGGAGCTGGGCATGATCCGCTGCCTGGACGAGATCTCCGAGCAGATCCGCCGCTCCCTTGGCCTATCCCTGACGGCGGCGCAGATCGAAAGCGTTCTGTGCGGGGACGCCAACAGCGTAGATAACAATGCCAAAGCCATCATCCACCGGGAGGCCGGGACCTATGCCCGCCGCCTGCTGTCCGCCATCACCGAGAGTGGCCTGGACGTGCGGGCCATGCCCGCCATCTTCCTGGGCGGCGGGGCGGCGCTATTACGGGGCCCCCATCGCAACCCAGCGAAGCGGTTGCGATGGGGAGAGGAGGAGCAGCGTAGTGAGCGAGCTTTCGCCGAAGGCGGAAGCGAGGGATGCGAAGCTAGCGACGACGAGCGGCATGTGGGAGCCTCGGACGGCCTTTGCCGGGCTTTTATCCTGGATGACGTATGCCTGAACGCCAAAGGCTATGAATGGCTCGTGGAGCAGCTGTCGGCCCATTCCAGCCATGAGTGAGAAGCGGCGGCTGAACCTGTCCTTCTCCATGGCCTCGCCGCTCCAGCGGGAGGCATGGGCCATCCTGTCCGCCATCCCGGCGGGGCAGCGGACAGACGCTGTGTGCCACGCCGTGTGCCGGGCCCACGGGGAGGCCACCATGCTGGACGCCCTGCGGGCGGTGCTGCGGGAGGAGTGGGGCGGCGCCATCTCTACAACAGAAAAACGTGTGCAGCCACAGGAGGCCGGGGACGTCGGAGACGATGTCCTCGGTTTTCTACTTGCATTGCAAGACGATGGAGGTGTCGAAACATCTGATTCACTATTTTGATTTGATTACAAGCAGCGTTTGCTTTAGAGCTGTGACTGAGGAGGTACGATGATGTGATTGGACTGAAGGACCAGTGCTTCGGCGTGGAGGTGGAAATGACGGGCATCACCCGGGGGCAGGCCGCCCGGGCGCTGGCGGACTATTTTGGGACCGAAGCTCAGTATACGGGCGGCACTTACGACACCTGGACCGTAAAAGACCCCAGGCGGAAAACCTGGAAGCTGGTGAGCGACAGCAGTATCCTCGCGGAGCAGAAAATCGGCAGTGACTACGAAATCATCCCTGACGATGACGAGGGCAGGCCCTACTGGGTGGAGATGGTCACGCCCAAGCTCACCTATGACCAGCTCCCTGTGCTCCAGGAGTGTATGCGGCGGGTGGAGCGGGCCGGCGCCAAGGTGAATGAGTCCTGCGGCATCCACGTCCACGTGGACGGGGCCAACCACAACCGGCAGAGCCTGAAAAACCTCATCGGCATCATGTTCTCCAAGGAGGATATTTTGTTCAAGGCCCTCCGGGTGAACGGGGAACGGGCCAAGAGATGGTGCAAAAAGGTGCGGGAACCCATGCTGCGGCAGGCCCGCACCCTGTCCGCAGATGAGACGAAGGACCTGACCGCGCTGGAGAAGATCTGGTATGAGGGCAATGTGGAGCACAACCACTACAACAAAACACGTTACCATGCCCTCAATCTGCACTCCATGTTTTACCGGGGCACAGTGGAATTCCGCTGTTTCAACTCCACCCTGGACCCTGGGCTGGCAGCGGCCTACGTCAACCTGTGCCTGGCCATGTCCGCCCAGGCCATCGCCCAGCGCAGCACCGTCATGCGCAAAACCCACAGCGATAACGAACTGTTCACCTTCCGGGTGTGGCTGGTGCGGCTGGGCCTCAACGGGCCGGAGTTCAAGGAAACCCGAGACCAGTTACTCAAAAATTTGAGTGGTGACCGCGCCTGGAGGCACGATAAGGACAGCTATGAAGTCAACAGAAGAAAAAAGCGTGATCGAAATGAGGAAAGGTGATGAAGATGAAGATCCGTATCGACGGAAGAACCTACGAGGGGACGGGCGAGGCCATCATGGACCAGCTCCGGCTGTCCGCCTTCGACCCCACCGAGCACCCCGACGCCCAGAGCTACCTCCAGCAGCTCCGGGCCAATTTTATCCGCACCACCGGTCTGGACTGCCCCCTGCCGGACGGCAGCGTGGAGCGCCAGGCCCAGGCCATGATCGAGAAGCTGGCCAAATACGGCGCGCTGGAGGTGATCCACGATGGCTGACGGTAAAATGTACTTTGCCTACGGGTCCAATATCAATTTGGACCAGATGGCCTACCGCTGCCCCGACGCCGAAGTGGTGGGGCCGGTGACGCTGGAGGGCTGGGAGCTGCTGTTCCGGGGCAGCGGTGTGGCCACCATCGGGCAGAAGGAGGGCTCCACCGTCCACGGCCTGCTCTGGCAGCTCACCCCGGACTGTGAACGGTCCCTGGACCACTACGAGGGGTATCCGCACCTGTACGGCAAAGAGCCGGTGACGGTACGGGATGCCCAGGGACAGAAGTTCACGGTCATGGCCTACATCATGACGGAGCGGTACCGGACCCCCGCCGTCCCACCCACGTCCTATTATCAGGGCATCCAGGAGGGCTACCGGCAGAATGGCCTGCCGGTGGCCGAGTTGAAAAAAGCGTGGAATCACGCCGTCCGGGAGGTACATGAGTACACCAACCGGGTCAATGGTTTGGCCGTCAAACAGCGGGGAAGGAAGGGACGGCATGAGCGGTAAATACGATCTGTCCAGTATCGGCGCTGTGTCCGCCGCGGCGGAACTGGCCCGTGCCCGGGCGGAAATGGAGCCGTCTCAAGGCAGCTACAATGCCGGATGGCTTCACGGCTATGCCGACGCCCTGACCAACGCAGCCAAACAGTTGGAGCCCCAGCAGCGGTTGATGGACGCCATCATTGGCTACATGGGAGAACAGCATGACAGTACCCAGCTGTATGCTATCCTGCACGAGAGATTGGAGCTGTCTGACCGTGAAATATCAACTTTGGGGTTTGATTTGCCGCAATGCCGCAAATACAGGCCGAAAACGATAAAAGGCAAGACAATCAGGGTGTTGGTGGTGGAGCCGGGGAAGCGCTGCCGTGCACGGGAGGTGCCCGATGAGCTGGAGGCTCTGCAAAACATAGTAGGCGGGAGCATTGAGGCCGTGTTTCCGTTTCCTGATCCTGTGGCCCTGATTTGCAACGGACATGGGAAGTCACTGGGCCTGCCTATCAACCGGCCGCTGCTGGACCGCCAGGGTCAGCCCTGTGATTTCATCCGTGGGAGATTTTTCATAGCCGGGGTTCAGGGGGAGAACTTCATTTCCCTCACCGACGAGCAAATCAGGCGGTTCAGATCTATGTTTAACAGCCTGTTGGTTCTGCCGGAGAAGGGGCCCCGCAGCTCTAAACAGGCCAAACGGGGTGGGAAAACCCATGAGAGATAAGCATATCCAAACCACTGGACCGGCTGTCGGAGGCGGTTCAGCAAAAGAAGGTGATCCCCTCCATGGATGATGGAATGGATTATAACGTTCAGACCAAAGTAAGCTTCCGACTGGACTTTGACGGTTCCGGCGAGTTCAATACGTTGCTGCTCCCGGATGTTCAGAAGCAGTTTGCGCAGCACGTCAAGAAGGTCTATGAGCAGGACAGCACCTTGGGCGATGGCTATGTTTCCAGCGACTTGAATTTCCACTTCGATGGCCGCACAGTGAAGCTGGAATACACGTTCTCCTGCCATGATGAAAATGAGGCGGAGGCGGAGAGCTTTTCCGCCTACTGTGTGCGGTGTGTTCAGAAAGAACTGGAGGGATTTGGCTGCAAGGTCGGGAGGATCGACTGCAAAGCCGAGGAAGCGGACACGACATGGCCGGACCAGCTGGAGGACGCGATATTCGGTCCCAGGGACAGTGCGCAAAAGCAGCCTCCGGCAGAGGAGAAGTCCGGCAAAAAGGCCGCCACCAAGAAGAAAACATCACGGGAGCGGTGACAATGCAACCCCCTAAGTTTGTCGCCTCTGTGAGCTTCGGAAAAGACTCCTTGGCCGCCATTTTGCTTGCGAAAGAGCACGGTGACCCACTGGACGAGGCGGTGTACTGCGAGGTCATGTTCGACCAGGGCATCTCCGGCGAGGTGCCGGAGCACCGGGACTTCATCTACAACACCGCCATCCCCACCCTGGAGCGGATGGGCGTGAAGGTGGTGGTGCTGCGCTCTGAGCAGACCTACGTGGGGCTGTTCACCGGGCGGATCACCCGGGGGCCGAAGAAAGGCATGGTGCGCTCTTTCCCTCTGTGCGGCAAGTGCGCTGTCCAGCGGGATTGTAAGGTTCGGCCCATTGAGCACTATAAGAAAACGCTCCCTCCCGGAACGGTCCAATATGTGGGCATCGCCAAGGACGAGCAGGACCGGCTGCTGCGGCTGGATGGGGCGCAAAAGGTATCATTGCTGGACAAATACAATTTCACAGAGCAAGACGCTAAGAAGCTCTGCCTGCGGGCGGGGCTTTTGTCGCCTGTCTATGAGTTCACGGACCGGGGCGGCTGCTGGTTCTGCCCCAACGCCAAGGAGCGGGAGCTGCGCTACCTCTATGACCACCATCCCGACTTATGGGGGCGGATGCTGGAGCTCCAGGCCATCCCGGGCAAGGCCACCGAAAAGTTCAACCGCACCCAGACCTTCGCCGACATCGACGAGCTGTTCCGGAAAGAGGACGAGCAGCTCCCCATGGCGGCGTAGCACAGCCCACCGTTGTTGGTATTGCTGGGGTTTCACGTCCCATCTTTGTTGGGTATCGTGATAGCTTTCGCCGCCAAAAGCTGGTATGGTTGTGGGCTGGACCCACCGAAAAAACACAAGGAGGATGATCAAAATGACGAGATACGAACGCCACCCTGCGCCGGAGAAGCTGCTCCGGCAGATCACCACCGAGGCGGTCAACCTGCTGGCCCTGGGAACCCCGGACAAGCCCGGAGACGCCTCGCTCCCGGAGGCGGGGGCCACCCTGATCGTCAAAGCCTGGGGCCTGCCCCGGAAGCTGCTGGACAACAGTCTGGCTCTCATCCAGCGCCAGAAGAAGCTGGTGGGCGACGGGAGCGGCAAAGCCGCTCTGCCGGACGATGAGCTTCTGGAGCCCTACGACGGCGGGATGATCGCCGAGCTGGTCTGGGGCCTGTTCGAAACGGCCATCCGTCTGGATGACGCCGAGGACCGCCAGACCATGTATCGCCTGGCCCTGCTGCTGGCCGACATCCTGGACTTCGACGAGTGGATCAAGGGCAGCGGGCCGGAGGATGGAGAAAACTGAGCTGTATATGGGGGCGCTGTCCATGGGGGCGGCGCCCCTCCTGTGTGTAGGAGGCGATGAGAATCAGCGCAGACATTCAGATAGACCGGGCGGAGCTGGAACAACGTCTGGCCGAGTATCAGCGCACAGATGAATTCCAATTGGACATTCTCGCCTTGATTTATGACTACAAGATGCAGGGCCTGCCGGTACCCGAAAAAGAGCGGCTTCATGCAGAGGCTGTCAGCCTGAATCGGGAGTGCTTGAAAGCCATCATGACTTGTGAGGCCAAGGGACATCTCTGGAAGGAATACGCCGACCCGGAAAACGGCACCAGCACCCTCATCTGCCGCCGCTGTGGGGCGCAGGAGGATCTGCAATGGCACTGAACGTCATATTTTTCAGAATTTGGGGGGAATTAAATGCCAAAGCGGAACGATTTCCACGCCTATGAGACCTGTGTTTACAGCCTGAAGCGGAAAAACGCCCCCTGGCGGGTAACCAGCGGCTGTGACAACCGAGCGGTTCTGTTCACGGGCAGGCACTATGAGCTGCCCAACACCAGTATCTGCGTGACCTGTCCATTTTACCACCAAGACGAGGCGAGGTCAACATGACAGACCTGCATATGAGGAAGTTTGACGGCACCACCTTCGGGATGCCGGTGGAGGCGTCCTCCCCGGCGTTCAGGCGGATGAAACGGAACGCGTTCGTCGGAAAAATCATGTCACGCGGCGGCTGGGTCAAGCGGACCGTCCGCTGTGTCCGGGCCGCCGATGTGGCGGCGGTCATGGGCCCCGTCGGGTGGCTGGTCAGCGGAGCTCGGGAGATGGAGACGATCCGGTGGGGTCTGACAGCAGCGAATATTACATCATTTACGAGGGGAAAAACGATGACGCTGACAAACGAGGATATTCCAATAGGGGGAACAGCATGACAAATCAAAAATATGAGATCACCGATATTGTCCACGGTAAATACCCCTTTCTCCACCGCATCCGGGCCCTGCGGGACATCGGGAAGGATGTGAAGGCCGGGGAACTGGGCGGGTTCGTGGAGCACGAGGGCAATCTGTCCTTCGAGCCGGAGGATGACGCTTGGATCTACAATGACGCCGTCGCAGCCGGGGACAGCGTGGTGGAAAAGGGCTCCGTCCTGCGGATGCGGGCCGTTGTCTGCGGCAACGCCTGTGTCTCCCATGGCTCCGTGCTGTTCGGCGACGCCCGGGCCGAGGACGACGCCTATCTGCGGGGAGCCACCATGTGGGGCAGCGCCCGGGCGTCCGGGGACAGCGTGATCGTAGCCTCGCCGGACGACCCGGCCCGCGCCCCCAGGCTGTCCGGCCGCTGCTGTGTGTACGGAAAAGTCATGGGCGACGTGCAGCTGCTGGGCAGCGCCGTGGTTATTAGCGGCGAGGAGGTGTGCAACAGCACCCCGGACGGCCTCATCCTGGATGGGAAAACCCGCACGGTGGCGCGTGGGACGGGCCGGGATGAGCTTCGTCCCCGCCAGCCGGAGGAGGCGGAAAGAACGTCAAAATTCAAACGGAAGGAGCCCGCGAGATGAATCCCAACAACCAAAAATACGAGATCACCGACATTGCCCACCCCGAGTACCCTTTCCTTCACCGCATTCGGGCCCTGCGGGACATCGGTCCCACGGTGAAAGCGGGCGATCTGGGCGGCTTCGTGGAGGGCGAGTGCAACCTCTCCTATGAGGACGCTGACTCCTGGATCGCCCACGACGCCATTGCCGCCAACGGAGCGTTTGTGACAGATGGAACTCTTATGCGGGACCAGGCGGTGATCTGCGGCGAGGCTCATGCCCATAGAGCTGTGCTGTCCGGCCACGCCAGAGTGGAGGATCATGCCTATGTGGACGGCGGGCGGGTGGAGAACTACGCGAGGGTGTCCGGCCACGGGCTGGTTTCTGCCATCGTTCCCTCCAAGTTCCCCACCCTATCCGGCGAGTGTACTGTTCACGGTATCGTGTCGGGCAATGTGCTGGTGACCTCCCAGGCGGTGGTGCTGGGCGATGAAAAAATCGTGAACGAGGCACTGGACCGTTTGGTGGTCACCGAGTGCGGACGCAGCATCGAACGCAGCCCGGACCGGGACAGACTGGCGCCCAGCGCGGTGTATTTTGGGTATGACCAGCCAGGCCGGAAGCAGAAGCAGCGGCCAAAGGAGGCGGAGCGGTGAGCAATTTCTTTGAGCAGGAACTGCGGAAGCTGTTCGGGGACGGGAAAACGATCTCATCTGTCGCTTTCTCAGGCCGGACCTGCTTCGGAACACTTGACGGAGATCTGCGGGTCCGGGCAGAATTCGTTTCTCCTAGCCACTCCAACGTCTACGACGCGCTGAAGCTGACGGTGCTGCACCGCACGAGGGGGGAACTGGACACGCTGCTTTTAAGGATGCAGGATGTCTGGGGCGTAAAAGATGTATCCAAAAACCCAAATTTTCAGAGAAAGGTAAGCCCCAGCATCCTGGCTTATAATGGCGAAATCAAATGGGAGCGGAGGAAGTATGCACATCTGTGATACGGGGATGACACGAAAAGAGATCACCTTCGATCTGAGCCAGGAGGCGCTGAGACAGCACTATCCCCACAAGGAAACCGCCCAGGACCCGCAGTTTTTCAAACAGGCGTACAAGGATATTCGGCGGTTCATGGAGGCCAGCGGCTTTGAGCGGCGGCAGTATTCCGTGTATGTGTCTGCGGAGGCGCTGACCACATTGGACGTCGCCCTCCTGGCCCAGCGGATGGCGGAGGAGTTTCCCTGGCTGCGTCAATGCGTCAAGGAGATCACGGCGACAAACATCGGGGCGCGGCACAGCCTCCTGGGGCTGCTGCGCTCTGATGCGCTGCCCGCCGAGCTTCTGCCGTCAGCTCCGAAAGAACGGCAGAAAAAGAAAGCAGCACCGGAACGATAGCTGAGAGGCGTGTGAGGACACGTCTCTCCATTTTTTGATTAGGGGTGATACAGCATGAAATACTATCCCATCAACGAGGATCTTGCCCGGCGGGCCAATGAGATGAACAGCTTTTTTGAGTATGTGCCGGGTCGGGCCACCCAGTCCTACCGTGCCGAGGTGGACGAGGCCGCCGCCCTGGCGGAGCGGCAGAAGCAGCGGGTGGACCCCATGTACCATGAGAAGATCGACGACCTGCTGGACACTTTCGCCCGGAAGCTGGCGGACAACGTCAACCGCCGCAACGAGATCGCCACCCGGGTCCCGTCCATCCTGGTGGCCGGGGGGAGCAATTTCCCTGTGCGCAAAAAGGAAAAGCAGAACCAGGCGGACGCCGCAGCCATGGAGGAATACCGGCAGATCCGGGGCCTGCTGGACAAGATCCGGGGCACCGGCAGGGGCGGGATCAGCGCCGACGATCCCGCCGCCGTGGACAAGCTGAAGGCCAAGCTGGCCAGTCTTGAGGCCCTCCAGGACAAGATGAAAGCGGTGAATGCCTACCACCGAAAGCACAAGACCCTGGAGGACTGTCCTCGGCTCACCCAGGATGAGATCGAAACGCTGAATGCTTCCATGGCCCGCGACTGGCGCTCAGAGCCAAAGCCCTATCCGAGTTTCCGCCTCACCAACAACAACGCTGTGATCCGTCAGACCAAGAAACGGATCGAGGAGCTGTCTGCGAAAGCGGACATGGAATATGAGGGCTGGCGGTTTGACGGCGGCGAGGTGAAGATGGACCGGGAGATCAACCGGCTCCAGGTGTTCTTCGACGAAAAGCCGGACCAGGAGACCTGCTCCGCCATGCGGCACAGCGGCTTCAAATGGGCGCCCAGCGTGGGCGCGTGGCAAAGGCAGCTCACCGACAATGCCATCTACGCCGCCAAGCACCTGGACTGTCTCCGGCCTCTGTCCGTGGAGCGGTCAGGGCCGGAGCAGACGGGATCTGTGCAGGAGCCTGCCCAGGGTACCGATGGCAAATGGGGCTTTTACATCATCGCCGACCTGAAAACCTGGGCGGACAACGCCGAGGATCGTTCTCCGCTGAAACATTTTGATTCCTTTGAAGCGGCCAAAGCCCGGTTTGAGGAGCTGCGGGACCAGGGCTATAACAGCGAGACTGTTGAACTTGGCCCGGACGGTCTGCCCCCCGCCCGTCTGACCCTGGGCCTGGAGAGCGCCGATGGCATGAGTTCCGCCGACATTCTCCATGTGCGCCAGGGGCGGAATTATCTGGTCACCGACTTTGTGAGGATGGAGCGGTTGCGGGACGATCCCCAGGTCATGGACATCCTGGCCCGGGCCTCCCGAGAAATCGGGTTTGACCTTGTGCGTGTGCATGAACAGAACGACGAAAAGACCTGGACATCGACCGTCGTTTCCTTCGCGGAGTGGGACAACCCCTGGTTCCCTGCCGCCGCTCCGGGCAGCATTGCGGCCAGATACCATGACTTTATGCGTCAATGCTACCCCTTTCCCGAGGACGACACACTGCGCAAGGCGCAGGTTGAGGAGGTCGCCAGCTACATCCTGAAGGAAGGCGGAGTCAGCGCCATCCAACTGTCCTTGGTCATTGACGGAGTTGCCGCCAGTTGTCCTAACAACGCCGATGCTCAGACGCTGGCCACTGAGCTGGTCAGGGACCTCGTTCAGTACAGTGCTTCTGCACGGGAGCCTGCGCCGAAGCAAAAAGCACAGCATAAAAAGTCTCAGGAACGATGATAGGCGTCAAGGGGTTTTGTGTAACCCCCTGACGCCCTTTTTTCTCATTCTTTCATAGAACCGGGGGTTTCCGTGGACCCCCATAGGAGGTGTATAATTTGCCTCAATCTGCAATCAAAGGCTGTTTCTTCTTCAAGGCCAGCCACGCCCAGGAACTGATGGAGGAAAAGCCCGCACAGATCATCCATGTGGAAGTGGTCAAGGTCATCCAGCTTTCCGCACAGCAGTTTCAGAACTTCTCCGCCAATCTGCTGCGGGATATGCCTTTCCTTATCGCCAATAAGCACCTCACCGGCTATCACAGGGGCGTGATCCGCTGCCTGCTGGTGACCACCAGAAGGAACCGGGACGGTATCCTGGTGAACTGCGAGGGCTTCGACTATGCCAGATATTCGGCGTATGTTCCCGACAAACGCGCCCTGGATCTGCGGGATGTGCCGGTAGACCATTACGATCTGGAGCTCCGCCAGCCCCGTGAGGGGTCGGAGCGGTGACCTGTTCCTTTAGAGGGCGGGCTCCGCCCGCCCGAGGGGCTCACCGCCAGCGGCGGTGAGCCCGCAAGCATAGCGCAAATGTACATTTTGCGCGCTTGCAGAGGGTATCCCCCTGTCCCCATATGCCGCCTGCGGGCGGAAGATCGGCGGCGGTGCCGCGGAAAGGAGCGTGACGTGCGAAGGGTAGCTTCGGTGAGCTTTGGCAAGGACTCGCTTGCCGCATTGCTGCTATTACTGGAGCAAAATATACGATTGGATGAAGTGATTTTTTACAACTCGCAAATGGAATTTCAGGCAATTTATGATATCCGGGACCGGATCAAGCCGGTCCTGGCGCAGCGGGGCGTCCGCTTCACCGAGGTGAAGCCGGACGCCCCTTTTTTATACCATATGCTGGACAGGCCGGTGGACTCCAAGAAGAACGGCTTCCATCTGGGCTATGGCTGGTGCGGAGGCCCCTGCCGCTGGGGGACCAAGCTCAAGACCCGCTCCCTGGACGGCGTGGCCCTGGACGCGGACGTTCACTATGTGGGCATCGCGGCGGATGAACCGGAGCGGCTGGCGAGGCTGGAGGCCCCCAAGTGTTCGCCCCTGGCTGAAGCCGGGATGACAGAGGCGGACTGTCTGGCGTACTGCTATGCGCGGGGATTTTTCTGGGAGGAGGACGGCATCCGGCTGTATGACATCCTGGACAGGGTGTCCTGCTGGTGCTGCAAAAATAAAAATCGGAAGGAGCTGAAAGCCATCTATCAGTATCTCCCGCAGTATTGGGAGAGGCTGAAGGAGCTGCAAGCCCAGATCTCCATGCCCATGAAGCCCTACAGCCGGAAAGGTGTCCCTTATGGCAATGTGTTTGATTTGGAAAAGGTATTTGAGCGGGAGATCCAGGCAGAGAAGAACGGTGTTTCTCCAAAGGCGAAAAGGAGGCTGCATGAACAGAGCAGATAAGCATGACCGGCATCACGTCCACATCGAACTGACGTCGGCGCAGTACCAGCGGCTGGTGACCCAGGCCAGGCAGTGCGGCCTCTCCCGGAGGGCCTACCTGGTCCGGCTGATCGAGGGAGTGCCCGTCCGGGCCCGCCCCTCCCAAGAGATCAAGGAGCTTCGGACGGAGATCCATCACATTGGGAACAATATAAACCAAATTGCCCGCAGCGTCAACGCCGGGATCGCTAGGGCGGAGGACGCCAAGCGGGGGCTGTTTCTGATGGATCAGGTCTACGAGTTGATGTATCAGATCGCAAAAAAATAGGGAGTCTCAATTCCCTTTGAGACGGCAGTGTGGTATAATAGCGGCAATTAACGATTGGAGGAACCCCTGCATGACAGAACTGGAAGCCATCCGGGCGCGGCACAGCGTCCGGCAGTATCTCAACAAGCCCCTGAAGCCGGAGGAGCTGGCGGCGCTCCGGGCGGAGGTGGGTGCCTGCAACCGGGAGAGCGGCCTGCACATCCAGCTGGTCACCAACGAGCCCAAAGCCTTCGAGGGCACCATGGCCCGGTACGGCAAATTCAGCGGGGTGCAAAATTATTTCGCCCTGGTGGGCAAGGCCGGGCCAGACCTCCAGGAGAAGTGCGGCTACTGGGGGGAGCGGCTGGTGCTGAAGGCCCAGATGATGGGGCTGAACACCTGCTGGGTGGCGCTGACCTTCACCAAGGTGAAATCGGCCTACACCCTGGACGACGGGGAGAAGCTGGCCGCCGTCATCGCCCTGGGCCACGGCGCCACACAGGGCGTCCCCCACAAGTCCAAGCCCTTGGAGGAGCTGGCCAGGGCCGAGGGGCCCATGCCCGACTGGTTCCGGGCCGGAATGGAGGCGGTCCTGCTGGCACCCACGGCGGTGAACCAGCAGAAGTTCCTGTTCACCCTGGAGGGGGACGGCAGGGTGTCCGCCCAGCTGGGCCACGCCTTCTATGTGAAAATGGACCTGGGCATTGCCAAATACCACTTTGAGGTGGGTGCGGGCAAGGAAAATGTTCAGTGGGCGTGACCATCCCAGTATACCATGCCTTTCAGCTATGGCAACCTATTCATTTTAGGCGTTTGCTTTTCCGCCCCGCTTGTTGTAAAATGAGCATATCATACGAATTATGGAGGAAATTTTCATGGAATACCGGATCAACCGGACCACCGGCGACCGGATTGGCGTCATCGGCTTGGGCACCAGCTACATCTGCGACGCCAGCGAGAGGGAGGCGGTGGACGCCCTGACCTTCGCCTATGAGAACGGGGTGAACCACGCCGACCTGGCCACCGCAAAGGCGGGCACCTTCGCCTACTACGGCGCGGCCTTCGCCTCGGTGCGGAAAAATATCCGCTACCAGGTGCATTTCGGCGCCAACTATGAGACTGGGGAGTACGGCTGGTCCACCGATCTGGACACGGTGAAACGCTCGGTGGACTGGCAGCTCACCCAGCTCAAGACTGACTACATCGACTACGGCATGATCCACTGTCTGGACGAGGAGAAGGACTGGCGGGCCTACCGGGACGGCGGCATCCTGGACTTTCTGCTGGACATGAAAAAGCAGGGGGTGGTGCGGCACATCGGCCTGTCGTCCCATACCCCCGCCCTGGCCAACCAGGTGCTGGATGCCGGGCTGGTGGAGCTGCTGATGTTCTCTATCAACCCCGGCTACGACTACCATCACGGGGAGTTCGCCAACGGCACCGCCGGGGAGCGGATGGAGCTGTACCGCCGGTGCGAGGCGGCGGGGATCGGCATCACGGTGATGAAGCCCTTCTCCGGCGGCCAGCTGCTGGACGCCAAAGCGTCACCCTTTGGGCAGGCCCTCACCAAATATCAGTGCATCCAGTACGCCCTGGACAAGCCGGGGGTGCTGTCCGTCCTGCCCGGCATCCGGGGGAAGCAGGATATGGTGGAACTGCTGGGCTTCCTGGATGCCGCTCCGGAGGAGCGGAACTACTCGGTGTTGGGCACCTTCACCCCCCGGGACGCGGCGGGAGCCTGCGTGTACTGCAACCACTGCCAGCCCTGCCCGGCTGGGCTGAACGTGGGCCTCATCAACAAGTATTACGACCTGGCCCTGGCCGGGGACGCCATGGCGGCGGACCACTATGCCAAGCTGGACAAGAAGGCGTCCGATTGTACCGGCTGCGGCCACTGCGACGGGCGGTGCCCCTTCCATGTGGCCCAGAGCGGCAGGATGAAGGAGATCAGCAGATATTTTGAGATACAAAAAGGATGACAGAATCATATGAGCAAATTCACGGTATATTTTGTCCGCCACGGCCTGACCACCAGCAATGAGAAGGGCCTGCTGTGCGGCTCCACCGACGCGCTGGTATCTGAACAGGGACGCCGGGAGCTGCATGAGCTGAAGCGGCTCTATCCTTACCCGGAGGTGGACCATCTCTACGCCAGCCCCGCCATCCGCTGCCGGGAGACTGCCGCCATCCTCTACCCCGGCATGGAGCCGGAGCTGGTGGAGAACTTCTGGGAATACCGCTTTGGAGAGCTGGAAAACCGCCCGGCCTCAGAGATCATGGAGGGGACCGCCGGTCAAAAATGGCTGGAACAGGCCCCTGACCTTGGCTTCCCTGGCGGGGAAACGCTGATGGAGACCCAGCTGCGGGCCCTGGCCGGGATGACCCATGTGGTGGCGGAGGTCCGACGCAACGGGTATAAAAAGGTGGCTGTGGTGGCCCACGGTGAGGTGTTCTCCCTGCTGTTCCAGGCGGCGCTGGTGTCGGACCAGCCCGTGGAGGCGTTCCTGCTCTGCCCCAACGGCATGGGCGTGGCCGCCGAGGTGGACTGTGAGAGATGGTTCCAGGAGCGCAGGATGGACTTCCTGGAGTTCTTCCCCTCCGGCGCGCCCCGGCTCAAGCCGGAGGACTCTCCCTATTTTCAGCCAAACATGAAATAGCCTTCTGATCGAGGAGAACGGATTTAAAATGATCCGTTCTCCTTTTTTGCGCTGTTTCGCCGAAACAGGGCTGTGAGCCGATGCACCGGATGGCAAAAACCTGTTTTGTGTTTACAGCAAAGAAATGTTGTCCACCTTTCTTTTGCTTGTTTCAGGCACAAAAAAATGATATAATGACCTATTACATCGAAAGGGTGACGAAATGAAAACCGCGAAGAACATTGCGAAGCTCACCGAAAAAATGATCAAGTTTTATGACGGCAATCTCCACGACATCGACCATTTTCTGAAGGTGTACGCCTACGCCAAGACCATCGGCCAGTGCGAGGGGCTGGATGAGATGTCTCAGATGAGCCTGGAGGCGGCGGCCATCGTCCACGACATCGCCTGCCCTCTGTGCCGGGAGAAGTATGGCAGCGCCGACGGCAAGCACCAGGAACAGGAGGGCCCCGCACTGACCATCCCGTTCCTGAAGGGCAGCGGCCTGCACCAAGCCTGTGTGGGGCGGGTGGTCTACCTGGTGGGCCACCACCACACCCCGGAGAAGGTGGACGGGCCGGACTACCAGATCCTGCTGGAGGCGGACTATCTGGCCAACGCCGGCGAGGGGAACTACACCCGGGAACATATTGAACAGGCGATGGAAAAGCTGTTCAAAACGGAGACGGGAAAGTCGTTTCTCCAGTCCATATATCTGAAAAATTGAAAGGAAACGCTGCGGGCGGGCTCTCAGGAGTCTGCCCGCTTTTTTTGAGGTGATCCATGGCCGTCACGAAAATATTGGCCCGCCATGCCCGTCTGGATTTGGGCATCAAGTACATCCTCAACGGGGACAAGACCGAGGGAAAGATGCTCACGGCCCACCTCAACTGCGACCCTGGCCGGGAGTGCCGCCAGATGCTGGACACCAAGCGGGAGGTGGGCAAGACGGACGGAGTGCAGTATTACCATGTGATCCAGTCCTTCAAGCCCGGCGAGGTGTCCCCGGAGCTGGCCCTGGACATCGCCAAGGCGTTCGCCCAGGAGCATTTGCAGGGATACGAGACGGTGATCGCCGTCCATGTGGACAAGGAGCACATCCACGCCCACCTGATCTTCAACTCCGTCAACGCCGACACAGGGGAGAAATACCACAGCAATGCCCGGACCTACTACAGCCAGATCCGGGCCGTATCGGACCGGCTGTGCCGGGAGCACGGGCTGTCCGTCATCATGGCGGGCCAGCCCTCCCAGGCGGTGTGCTACGCCGAGTGGCTCCGCCAGTCCAAGGGCCAGCCCACCTTCCGCACCATGCTGGAGGCGGATCTGTGCGCTGCCATCGACAGCGCCAACGATCTGGGGCACTTCTACCTGCTGATGGAGCACAAAGGGTACGAAATTTATCACGGGAACCGCCTGGGCTTCCGGCTGCGGGGCCAGGATCGGTTCATGTACCCGGGCCGGAGAAATGGGCTGTTCACCGAGGAGGGCATCCGGGCGGCCATCGAGGGCAACCTCACCGCCATCGAGGCGGGGCTGCGGCCCGCCGATCTGCGCCGCCCGGCGTACCGACCCTATAAAAAGCACCCGAAATATACCGGGCTCATGGCGCTCTACGTCCATTACTTGTATGTGCTGGGCAAGGCGGGCCAGCGGCAATATCCGCCCAAAGTGACGCCCCGGCTCCGCCAGGAGGTAACGCGGGCGGAGCGATACCGGGCCCAGTTTGCCTTCCTCCGGGAAAATGAGATCAGCACCCCCGAGGAGATGACCGCCTTTGAGTCCCGGACGGAGGGAACGCTGGCCGATCTCACCAAGCAGCGGATCGTCCTCAACGTCCGAAAAAAGAGGCGAAAAAAGTGGTACGACGCCCTGGCCGATGCGGAGGCCCTGTCCCCCGCCGCCCGGCTCTACGGGGAGGGCCTGTCCGGCATGGAGGAGGAATTCGCCCGTTACATGGACGCTTTGGACGTGCTGGAGCGGTGCCCCATCCCCCGGGACCGGCTGACGGCGGAAAAGGCGGACATCTACCGCCAGCTGGCGGAGGCCAACCGGCAGATCCGGGCAGAGCGAAAAAAGCTGGCCCTGTGCCGGGAGATCCGAGAAAACCTGCCCCGGATGGAGCAGGATATCCAGAACATCGAAATGAAAGACGAGGTGATCCGAGATGACGATAGGAGGCGGTGAGGCCGCCGACCAGATGGTGCGCATGATGCTGTCCGGGGGCGAGGTGATCGTCCGGCTGGGCGGCTCGGCACTGAAAAACCTGCTGGCGCTGACCATGGCGCTGGCCCGGAACAACAAGGCCCTCTCCGGCAAGGTGAACATGGAGCGGATGCTGCGGGAGACCCGGGACCTGCGGCTGTTCCCCATGTCGCCAGAGCAGTTCAAACAGTTCCAGAAACACGCAAAAAGGCAGAAGATCTTGTTCTCCGCCATCAAGGACCGGGATGGCAGAGGCCGGGTGATCGACGTGGTGATGCCGGTGACGGAGCTGGACCGGGCCAACCTGATCTTTGAGCGCATCCTGTACCAAGGTCCTGCCCGGCAGGCCCCGGAGCAGGGCGAGAGGGCCCCGTCCGAGCCCCAGAGAGGCCGTCAGGAGCCCTCCCCGGACCGGGACAGGGAACCGCCCCAGCGGGCCCGGGAGGAGCCCCAGGAGGGCCCTTTGGAGCGGGGGCGGGCCGTGCCCCAGGAGGAACGGGAGGACACCCTGCGCCCCCCAACGGGGCTGGAGGAGGACAGGTGGGACCCTCCTCCGCCCCGCTCCCAGCTGCCGGACGACCCCTGGGAGATCCCGGCAAAAAACGATTCTCGGTGGGGACCAGACTCGCCCGATACCAGAGCCAGCTCCTCTGCTTCCAGAGAGAGCGGCGGGAGGAGTGAGCGGCCCTCCATCCTGGCGCGGCTGGAGGGGTATCGGGTCCGGCTGAGCGGCGGGGAGCGGTCCGCACCGGTCAAGGATAAGGTCAAAATCAGGCCCAAGGCGAGGTGACCAGTTTTGAATCAACAGACCCGAACAGGCAGGCTGGCCGTCTGCCTGTTTCTCTATGCCTTCATGGTCTGGGCGGCGCTGCTGCTGGCCCAGTCCCTTGGGGGTGGGTTGCCAGATATTTTGAATAATCTGACGGCGGCGCTGGAGCACCCTTTCGCTATCCGCTGGACCGAACATAGCCTGGTGTCCATCCTGGTCTGCTCCGCCCTCTACGCCGCCGCGCTGTGCTACGTTTCCGCCAACCGGGGCAGGACCCGGGACGGGGCCGAGCACGGCTCCGCCGCCTGGGGGACGCCCCAGCAGGTGAACGCCATGTTCGCCCAGAAGCAGAATAAGCTGCTCACCCAGAACGTCCGCCTGGGGCTGGACACTCATAAGCACAGAAGGTCGCTGAATGTGCTGGTGATCGGCGGCTCCGGGGCAGGCAAAAGCCGAACATATGTTAAGCCCAATATTTTGGAAGCCAACACGAATTATGTCATTACAGACCCAAAATCCGAGGTTTTGTTTGCCACCGGGGGCTATTTGAAAAGCCAGGGTTACGATATCCGGGTGCTGAACCTGGTGAACCTGGAGGAGTCGGACGGCTACAACCCCTTCCGCTACATCCGGGACGAGAAGGACGCCCTGCGGCTGGTGAACAACCTGATCCAAGCCACCACGCCGAAAAACAGCCATGAATCCGATCCGTTCTGGACCAAGTCAGAAACGGCGCTCCTCCAAGCCATCATCCTCATGCTGTGGCAGGAAGCCCCGGAGTACGAGCAGAACTTCTCCATGGTGATGCGGGTGCTGGAGTATGCCGAGGTGAAGGAGGAGGACGAGGAGTACGTCTCGCCCCTGGACCTGCTGTTCCAATCCATTGAACGGGAGCGGCCGGACTGCGTGGCGGTGAGGCAGTATAAAGTGTTCAAAATGGCCGCCGGCAAGACCTCAAAATCTATTTTGGTGTCCACAGCCGTCCGGCTGGCCCCCTTCAACCTGCCCCAGATCAAGGCCATCACAGACCACGACGACATGGACCTCTACACCCTGGGGGAGCAGAAGTGCGCGCTGTACGCTGTGATCCCCGACAACGACAACAGCCTGAACTTTTTGGTGAGCCTGCTCTACGCCCAGGCGTTCCAGGCCCTCTATTACAGCGCCGACCAGATCCACCACGGGGCCCTGCCCTGCCACGTCCATTTTGTGCTGGACGAGTTCGCCGCCATGCCCATGCCCGGCTTCACCCGGGAGCTGGCCACCATGCGCTCCCGGAATATCTCGGCAAGTACCATTATACAGAACATGGCGCAAATAAAAGCACTTTTTAAGGATGATTGGGAGACAATTCCGGGGAATTCAGACACTATCTTGTACTTAGGCGGAAATGAGGCGGCAACCCACAAGTACATTTCCGAGGCGCTGGGCAAGGGCACCATCAACACCAAGACCCACGGGCAGAGCAAGGGCCGCTCCGGCTCCTGGTCCACCAATTTTCAGATCAGCGGGCGTGAGCTTTTGACTCCCGACGAGGTCCGGGCCCTGGACAACCGCTACGCCATCCTGTTCATCCGGGGGGCGAAGCCCGTCATGGACCTGAAGTACGACCTCACCAAACACCCCGCCGTCTGCCATACCGTGGACGGCGGCGGGCCGCCCTACATCCACCATCAGAAGAAACCCAACACCTGGCTCCCGGGCGCGGCGCTGTTCGCCCCGGAGGCCGACACTGAAAAGGAGGAACCCGAACATGAATCATCTGAAAAGCAGTAAGCTCCAGCGCCGGGCCAAGAAACTGTACGCCCTGTGCGTCTGCCTGGCCCTCACCGCCGCCATGTTTATCATGCCCGCCTTCGCCGCCAGCGGCGGCGATCCCCTGGACGTGGTGTCCAACCTGTCCGACTTCATCTTTTCCTTGATCCGCGCCGTGGGCCTGATCCTGCTGGGCTACGGCATCCTCCAGGTGGGCCTCTCCCTCCAATCCCACGACCCCTCCCAGCGGTCCAACGGGATGCTCACCATCGCGGGCGGCATCGTGATCACTTTTACCCGTGAGATCCTCAACCTCATCACCGGCACCGGGGCATGAGGCCCTTCCACATTCGCGGGATTTCTGCTATACTGTTCCCGAGAATGGGGGATGGGGTTATGGAGACATTGAATTGCGGCGCATATACGGTAAACCTGTTTACGGGAGGGGAAAGCCAAAGCGTTGTCTACGCCGTACTGGACGGGGAGGACGCGGCGAAGGTCTGGGCGTTGCTGAAGGCGCCCCGGCCCGCGCTGGCGGTGGTGTCCAACATAGACTGGAACCGGGACCTGTCCCCATGGGCGGCACCAAGAGCCTTTCGCGGCAGCAATGACTTTGGGGGCGGCGGGCCAACGTTTTTGGCCGCCTTGACCGGGAAGATCATGCCGCTGGCGGAGGGACGCCTGGGGTTCGCGCCCCAGTCCCGTACCATCGCAGGGTACTCACTGGCGGGTCTGTTCGCACTGTGGTCGGTGTTCCAATCCGATGTTTTCGACCGGGCGGCTTCCGTTTCCGGCTCCCTGTGGTTTGATGGTTTCCTGGACTACATGGGTGCGAATGCCCCTTTCGGCGGGCTGCGGCGCGTCTACCTGTCCCTGGGCGACAAAGAAAAAAACACCCGGAATTCCCGCATGGCGGTGGTGGAGATGCGCACCCGGGAAGCGGCGGAATTGCTGCGGGAACGGGACATTTCGGTATTGTTTGAGTTGAATCCGGGCGGGCATTTTCAGGACGTCCCGGCCCGGATCGCCCAGGGCATCAACGCAGTTATGGATGCGCAATAAAGACAATTTACGGGGGTGGCTAGGCCATCCCCGTGTACTTTTTAGAAATGAAGGTGAGATTATCGGAAGTGGAAACTGGATCGTGGACAACCTGAACTCCGCCCTGTCCACCTGGAACGGCAAGCTGGCGGAGATTTGGACGCTGATCTCTACCAGCCCGGAAAATTTCAAGGGCGGCGGGGTGTGGAATGTAATCGTCAATATCAACGACGGCCTGAAGGCCGTGGGCTACGCCCTGCTGGTGTTGTTTTTCGTCATGGGCGTGGTGAAAACCATGGGGAGCTTTGCGGAAATGCGCAAACCCGAGCAGGCCATCAAATGCTTGGTCCGTTTCGTGCTGGCCCAGGCGGCGGTATCCCACGGGATGGAGCTGATGACGGCACTATTCAGCATCGCCCAGGGGATGGTGTCCTCCATCATGAGCTCGTCCGGACTGTCCGCCCTGGAGGCAGCCACCCTGCCTGACGAGATGGTAACCATCATCGAGGACGTGAGCTTTTTGGAGAGCATCCCCCTGTGGGCGGTGACCCTGCTGGGCTCCCTGTTCATCTGGGGGCTGTCGCTGGTGATGATCTTGACCGTCTATAGTCGTTTTTTCAAGGTCTACATGGCCACCGCCATTGCGCCCATCCCCATGGCCAGCTTCGCGGGACAGCCCTCCAGCAGCATCGGCGTGGCGTTCCTGAAAACCTACGCCGCCATCTGCCTGGAAGGCTGTGTCATCGTGCTGGCCTGTGTGATCTTCTCGGCTTTCGCCTCGACGCCGCCCGTGATCGCGGACGACACCCTGGCGGCGGCCACCATCGTGTGGAATTACGTGGGGGAACTTTTGTTTAATATGCTTGTGTTGGTAGGGGCCATCAAGATGAGCGACCGGCTCATCCGGGAGCTGATGGGGCTGGGGTGAGCTCAGTACCAGAGGTCGCCGGCGCTGATAGTGTACTCGCCGCTGGCCCGGGCCTGCCGGACCCGTTGGGTGAATAGCTCCGCCTCCGCACGGTCCTCCCAGCACTGGCTAATGAAATCGCAGATCTTCCGGGCCCCGGTGACCACCCAGGACAGGATCACCAGCCCGACCAGGGCGAACAGGATACCGTCCGCCAATTCCGGGTTGGCCCGGGTCCAATCGTGGAGCACGGTGAGGGCCAAGATGATGTACAGCATGGGGATGCCCAGCCGGAGTTTGAGGGCCAGACGGAACAGGACGGGGAGCAGGAACAGCACCGCGCATAACATAAAAATCTGAGTCATCATTGCCACAGACCTCCTTCTGTTGGGGCCCCCGCCGCAACCCAGCGCAGCGGTTGCGGTGGGGAGAGGAGGGGCAAAGAAATGAAGTGTAGTTTTCGCCGTCAGGCGGAAACGGAGCGGAATGGATTTCGCCCCGACGAGTGGCATCTTAGCATAGGTGGACGGGTTTCGCAACGGTCTGTGCGCCGATTCTTGGCCTTGAAACAGGCCATTGATCACAGCGGGTCAAACGGTGAGCTCTATCTGGTTGCCCTCGATCCCGATGATGCAGCTTTCATAATAACCATCGCCCGTTGTCCTCGGCCCGCTGATCACCTCGTACCCCGCTTCCTTTAGCTGCTGTGTCAAAGTATCCACTTTTTCTTTGTTTCCAACAGAAAAGGCAATGTGGATATAGCCGGTTCGGGATAAGTCTTTTTCATCATCCGACAGGCCCGGCTTGTTCATGATCTCCAGTCGTGCCCCATCCTCGAAAGTCAGGAAATATGAGCGGAAATCGGTTTTCATATTGTGGTAGCCGGTATTTGGCACTGCGCCTAAATAGCTTACAAAAAAGTCTTTCGTGGCCTCCAGGTCATTTACATACATGGCAATATGTTCTATTTTCATTGGCTTTTTCCTCCGTGCCCAAATTCCAAATAGGTCCTGCCCTGAAGCTGAGTATAACATCCGGCAGGGCTCAAATCAACTCATTCGAATAGAGGTGGTCATTATAGAAGTCCGCATTAACAAAGAAGTCCGAGACTACCAGGAAAGCGTATTCTTCGGCCTGTCCCTGCGGCAGCTCATCTTCGCCCTGCTGGCCGTGCTGGTGGCCGTGGGAGTGTACTTCGGCCTGCGCAATATCGTGAGCAGCGGCGAGATCGGCTGGATCTGCGTCCTGGCGGCGTTCCCCTTCGCCCTGGGCGGGTTCTTCACTTACAACGGCATGACCTTCGAGAAGTTCCTGCTGGCCTTTATCCGCTCGGAGCTGCTGTATCCCAAAAAGCTGGTGTTCCGCTCGGAAAACCTGTACGCCAAAGCCCTCGAAAATTCGTGCGCAAAGGAGGCTTTACACCTTGATGAAAACCCTGCAAAACGCGCTCAAACAGGACCGGGAGGGCTTTGACCTCCCCCGGTCCGTCCAGGACGCCATCCCCATCCGCCGCCTGTGGCCGGATGGGATTTTTCAGTTCGGGAGCAAGTTCTCCAAGACCATCCGGTTCAGCGATATCAACTATGCCATCGCCTCTAAGGAGGACAAAACGTCCATGTTCCTCGGCTATTCCGAGCTGCTCAATGCCCTGGACGCGGGCTCCGCCACCAAGCTCACCATCAACAATAAGCGCCTCAACCGCCAGGACTTCGAGCAGAAGATCCTCCTGCCCCGCCGGGACGACTACCTGGACGGCTACCGGGCGGAGTACAACGCCATGCTCATGGACAAGGTGACAGACTCCTCCAACAGCGTGGTCCAGGAGCGGTACATCACCCTCTCCGTCCACCGCAAGAGCATCGAGGAGGCCCGCACCTTTTTCGACCGGGTCACCGCCGACGTCACCACTCGGCTCAATCACCTGGACTCCCACAGCGAGGAGCTGGACGCCGTGGAGCGCCTCCGGGTGCTCCACGACTTCTACCGCACCGGCGAGGAAACGGAGTTCCACATGGACCTCCGGGACCTGATGCGCAAAGGCCACAGCTTCAAGGACGCCATCTGCCCGGACAGCCTGGAATTCAAAAAGGACCACTTCATTATAGGCGGGAAATATGGCCGGGTGCTCTTCCTGAAAGAGTACGCCAGCTACATCAAGGATTCCATGGTGAACGAGCTGACCGCCCTGAACCGCACGATGATGCTGTCCATCGACGTGATCCCGGTGCCCACCGACGAGGCCGTCCGGGAGATGCAGAGCCGTCTCCTCGGGGTAGAGACCAATGTCACCAACTGGCAGCGGCGGCAGAACAACAACAACAATTTTTCCGCTGTGGTGCCCTACGACCTGGAGCAGCAGCGCAAGGAGACCCGGGAGATGCTGGACGACCTGACCACCCGGGACCAGCGGATGATGTTCGCCGTGGTGACCCTGGTCCACTTGGCGGACTCCAAAGAGGAGCTGGACAGCGACACCGAGGCCCTCCAGGCCACCGCCCGGAAGCACCTGTGCCAGCTGGCTACCCTGAACTGGCAGCAGGCGGACGGCCTGGTGACGGCGCTCCCCCTGGGTCTGCGGCGGATCGACGCCCTGCGCACCCTCACCACCGAGGCCCTGGCGGTGCTCATGCCCTTCAAGGCCCAGGAGGTGCGGGACCGGGGCGGCGTGTACTACGGGCAGAACACCATCAGCAAGAACCTGATCATCGCAAATCGGAAGGAGCTGCTGAACGGCAACGGCTTCGTGCTGGGCGTGTCCGGCTCCGGCAAGTCCTTCACCGCCAAGGTGGAGCTGGTGAACGTGGCGCTGGCCACCAACGATGACATCATTGTCATCGACCCGGAGAAGGAATATGGCCCCATCGTGGAGGGGCTGGGCGGCGAGGTCATCGATATCTCCGCCACCTCCCGGAACCACATCAACGCCATGGACATGGAGCAGGGCTACGGTGACGGCGACAACCCGGTGGTGCTGAAGTCCGAGTTTCTGTTGTCCCTGTGCGAACAGCTGGTGGGCTCGGGCAAGCTGTCCGCCAAAGAGAAATCCATCATCGACCGCTGTACCGCCCAGTGCTACCACGGGTACATCCGGGGCGGGTGCAAGGGTCCAGCCCCCACCCTCCAGGACTTCCACGCCGAGCTGCTCCGCCAGCCCGAGCCGGAGGCCAAGGATGTGGCCCTGGCCATTGAGCTCTTCACCGAGGGCAGCCTGAACACCTTCGCCAAGCCGACGAACGTGGACACGGATGCCCGGATCATCTGCTATGACATCCGGGACCTGGGCAAGCAGCTCCTGCCGGTGGGGATGCTGGTGGTGCTGGACAGCGTGTTCAACCGGGTGATCCGCAACCGGGCCCTGGGCCGGAACACCTGGATCTATATTGACGAGATCTACATCCTGTTCCAGCACGAGTACAGCGCAAATTTTTTGTTCACGCTGTGGAAACGGGTGCGGAAGTATGGGGCTCTGTGTACCGGCGCAACTCAGAACGTGGAGGACCTGCTCCAGTCCCACACCGCCCGGACCATGCTGGCCAACAGCGAATTCCTGGTGATGCTGAACCAGGCCAGCACCGACCGGGCGGAGCTGGCCAGCCTGCTGAATATTTCGGAGAACCAGCTCTCCTACATCACCAACGTGGACGCAGGTCGGGGGCTCATCAAGTGCGGCAGCGCCATCGTGCCCTTCGTGAACAGTTTTCCGAAACACACCCGGCTCTACAAGCTCATGTCCACCAAGTTCATGGAGAACGGCGCGGCCTAACGGATCAGCTTCTCCAAATCGGCGGGGACCGCCTGGGGGCACAGGCTTCGCAGGTGTGCCAGCAGCCGGGCCTTGGACTCCGCAGGGTCGCGGCGGTAGGCGCTCCGGGTGACCTCCGCCCCCAGCACGTCCTCGGTCACAGCGTAGCGGGCCACGCCCCAGCCGTAGGGCTTGCCGTGCTTGTCCTTGGAATATTCGAAGCTGTGGACGGTGACATAGGTCTGCATTTGCAGGCGGGTGATGACGGTCTCAAAGCCCTTCATGCCGTCCCCGCCAAAGCCCGCCGCCTTTTTCAAGTCTTTGGTCAGTGTTGGGCCATCCTGGAGGAGCACGTCCATGACGCACTTATCCTTATAGCTGGCCAGCCCGTCTTCGTAGCGGGCGTCAAAATCGTAGCCGTCCCTGCGGTAGTTGGCCAGGTCCGGGTACCACGCCCGGCTCACTAGGCCGGCCTTTTTGTTGAACAGCTTGCCATAGGCCGCCATGCCGCGCCGGGCCACCTCCATGCGCCACTCCCAGGGGCCGTCCACCCCCTCCTCGAACCAATACCGGCTGGGGGTGAAGTCCTCAATCGTACAGTTTGGGACATCACAGGCGAAAAAGGGCAGAAGGCCCCGCTCCAGGGCCAGGGCCTCCAGCTCGTCAGCGTTGTGGACGGTCGGGCTTGACATAGCGGTCACCTCTTGGGGCAGTTTACCATAAAACATCGAAAAATGCAAAATGGGGGTGAGAAAACATTCAGAACGTCAAAGAAAAACAGTCTGTTGAAAAAGTCATAAAAGGAAAGATCCAGGCCGCGCCGAAGGAGCTCCTCCGGCGCGGCCTGCTCACTGGGACCGAAAAGCTGAAGGGCCAGCTCCGGGATGCCGCCGAGGGCGGACGGCGGGAGGATACCGAGGCTGACCGTGCCCAGGACACCGCCCGGATGGGGGCCCGTCTGGCGGTGGACAGGCTGGGCAGGCTGGCGCTGGGGAAGAAAAAAGCTCGGAGCTGGTCTGGGGAAAGCCGCCCGGACGTGGGCGCACCGGGGCCCATCACGGATGATACTCGGCCCGCCCCCCGGGCGGAACCACCAGCTCCGCACAGCGGCGCGGAGCCTGTGCGGATCAAGACCCGGGAGGCCGCTTGGGAGGTCTCCGCGGTGGAACACTACGCTCCGCCCCAGCGGCCTGTGCCCCTGTCCAGCCAGCCCGTGGTCAAGACGAAGGACGCCTATCTCCATCGCCAAACTGCGGGGCGGGCCCAGACTCGACAGCAAACCGAGCGCACTCTCCAGGCCGGGGAGTTCATCCAGGCCGAGTACCCCAGCCAGCCGGCGATTCGAACAAAAGATAGTTGTGCCCATCAGCATGGCGTTAGTTCGGAACAGGTCAGTGAAAAAATTGTACCCGGGCGAAGTCCTGACCGCTCCCCGGATCACCCTCCCCAGCCGATGGAGCGGGGCCGGCAGAGGTTTGTACGGGAGCGGGCCCGTCAGGCGGTGGTACAGCGGAGGAACCAGAACGTGGGCGGTACGGTCACCGCGCCGGCCGAGCGTCAAAGCGCCGCTGGTATGCCTTCCCCGGTTTTGCCGTCCCGGCCTGTCCGCACAGAGATGCCTTTCAGTAGTGAAGCTGTTCGGGAAAGCCGGCCCGGTGGCAAGTGCCCCGTCAAAACGGCCCGCGCGGAACGGCCCCCTGTCGGGAAGCCCGGGCGGCAACGGGTAAAATCGGCGGCGAACGCCCCTAGACGGACCGCCGAAGCGGCAGATCGCTCCGCCGGCGCAGCCCGGCAGACCGCCCGCGCCATTTCTCAGGCCCGTCAGCGGGCCGTAAAGGCCGCAGGTGAGGCGGGACGGACGGCGGCGGCCGTGGACAGGCCCGTGGCCAAGGCCGCCGCGTCGGCCCTCCGTGGGGCCGTGTCGGGCATCCGGGCCGCCATGGCTCCGCTGGTCGCCGGCAGCGGGGCGGTGATCGCGGTGGTGCTGGTGCTGTGCCTGGTGGCGGCGCTGATCATGTCGCCGATGGGCATCTTGTTCGGCGGCGAGGAAACGGGCGGCCAGACCATCGCCGACGCCGTCCGAGAAATCAACTTGGAGTACAATGCGAAGCTGGAGGAGATCAAGGCGGGCACGTCCCACCACCGGGTGGAGCTCTCCGGTGCCCGTGCCCCGTGGCCCGATGTGCTGGCGGTGTACGCGGTAAAAACCACCTCCGACCCGGTCAACGGGCAGGAGGTGGTCACTATGGATGATGGGAAAAAGGAGCTGCTGAAGCAGGTGTTTTGGGATATGAACCAGCTCTCCAGCTTTACCAGCTCCATCCGCAATGAGGATGAGGAGGAGCGGACCGTTATCCTCCACATCACGGTCACCGCAAAAACCGCCGACGAGATGGCAGATACCTACGGCTTCAATGCCAGCCAGCGTCAGCAGCTGGCCGAGCTGCTCTCCGACGAATACCGGGAGCTGTGGAATGCAGTGCTCTATGGCATCGGCACCGGCAGCGGGGAGATCGTAGCCGTGGCGCTGTCTCAGGTGGGCAACGTGGGCGGTCAACCGTATTGGAGCTGGTACGGGTTCAGCCACCGGGTGAATTGGTGCGCCATCTTCGTGAGCTGGTGCGCCGACCAATGCGGGTACATTGACGCCGGAGTCGTACCAAAGTTCTCGGGCTGTGTGCAGGGCTCCCGCTGGTTCAAGGACCGGGGGCTGTGGCACGACAAGAGCTATACGCCCAACCCCGGGGATGTAATTTTCTTTGACTGGAATGACCCGGGCGGGTTCTCCGGGCCGCAGGACGGGGTGCCGGATCATGTGGGCATCGTGGAAAGGGTTAAGAATGGACGGGTGTATACCGTGGAGGGGAACTCCGGGGATAAGTGCTGTCAGAGAAGTTATCCGGTAGGATATTACGAGATCTACGGATACGGGCTGCCCCATCTATCAAGCCATACTTAACACGGCGGAGGGCCGAAATAGTCCTTCGTCGCTTTGATATGACCGACCCAGGTCTTATTTTATGAATCAGGAGACCTGTTCATTGCTGATCCCTCTTTTGTATCTCTTGGTGTTCTTCCGCAGCTCCTTTAAATAACCTCGTTCTTCTCTCTATTTTGACGCAGCTAATTTTGTAAGAGGCGCAATACCGAGAGAAACTAAGAAATCGTTTACCTGTTCAATCGTGGATAAGTACATCTCGCACATAATCATCCGATATGTATTGTGGAGAGTAGTGTTTTTCATCGCCAGTCCTGCTTTTCGAAGCAGTTCCGCACTGATAATTGGCGGGAGAGTCAGACCAACCGATAATGCTACGATATGCTCCCTGGTCACGCCGTAGTCCGGATCATTACTCAGACGGATGATGGTCCGGGTTGAGATCAAGGAGGTTTCTTCCAGATGCTCCACTGTCATCTTCTGGTCTTTCATCAGGTAGTGGAGGGCATCCGGGAACTCCATCGGAGCGATAGCTTTGTTTGTAGCGGTTGCCCATTCTATCATCGCTGGGAAGGCTGTATTATCATCATGGATGAAATCCAAATGTGAGTTTAAAAATACTGTCATGTCGGTGTTCTCCGTATCCTGGGCCACATCTAGTTGATTTGCTTGCCCATTTCCTTTATCTGGATAAACTATATATGGCAATCCTTTAGACTTTTTCCAGGATGATCCGAGAACACTCCAAGAAAAATCCTGCTTTTATCCAAGGGGAAAGCCCCGGTCACAATATGTGCAACCGGGGCTTCAGTAAAGTTCAATATTCGGATTGAATTTGTATCCTATACCGTGAACACTTTTGATGTAATCAGGCATTTCTGGTGTAACTTTGAGTTTGCGGCGAAGGTTGCTGACATGGTTGTTAATTGCCCTGTGGGAGTAGTAGTCGAGATTTTCATGCCAGACGATGTCAACGATCATGTCATAGGTGAGAACCCGATGTGGATTCATGATGAGCAGGGCAAATATATCAAACTCTTTCACTGTCAGCATGATCTCTGCTTCATGGACATAGACTAGTCGATTTTCCAAGCAGAAGTACAAATCTTTTGCATGGATCTCGGTTAATTGGGTACCGGATTCAAGCTGGGATGCTGTAGGTAGCGTGTCGTTTGTAGAAACCACGAAACTCTCGCATTCTACCTTTTCCAAGACATATTGAATCAATTCCTGCTTTTGTTTTGTACTCAGGAGATCAAATAATTTTTCGCCAATCTGCTTGCCCGATTTTGATATATCAAATACAGTTAATTCCCCATCTTAACCACCACTTGCCTAACACTTGACGCATACCATCTGACTGGCAAAAAATATTTATATTGAGCGTTCTTTGAGAAAGCCTTGAGATGGCCTTGCGGTTTCTTCGAAACGAGTATTTTCCAGATGGCAAACTCAATTTTCACGGAGTCGCTGGACGATACTGCCGGTTCCTGTCTTTTGGTAAATCGTCGCAGGAATCGCGCCGCAGAGGGCCAGGGCCAACAGCATATACAACGCAAAGGGGATTACCGGATAATGGAATGCGCCGAAGCCCAGGGAATTTTGAATAGCGCCGAACAAAAGAACGTCTGCAGCGGAGCCAACGGTCAGCGACAAAAACATCGTCGACGCAAAATACCAGAAGCCCTCCCATACGATCAGCTGCCGCACCTGCCGTTGGGTCGCGCCCACCGCTTCCATGGCGGCAAATTCTTTCTGCCGATTTAGAATATTGGCGCTCATGGTGTTTATAAAATTTAGGATTCCGATGGAAAACAGCACGATGGTAAGGAACGCGGACAGCTTCGAAAGGGAACTTTTTGCCTCGGCCAGCGACTCCGCCAGCTCGATTTTGGATGTCCTGGATATGGCGGGGATATACTCTGTCAGGGACATCACTCGATCCAAAATACTCTGCTCATAGGCTGGGTCGCTGTCGATTTTGATGGAGTAGATGATGGCATCCGGCCTATATTGGTCGATGACTTTGTTGGAAACCACCAGCCAGGGAGCGGCGCCGCCGTTCATTCCGTCCCGCTCCAGCGGGATCTGTCCTCCTATGGGCAACTGAAACCGCTGGTCCGTATCCATGATGAAAAAGGTCATCATGTCCCCCCGATGCAGCCCGTTTCCGTTCATGTCCGTGGTCAGCAGAAATTCCCCGCGCTCGAAGGCGTCAATGTCCACCGGGGTTTCCGCCGTCTGGTTATAGGCATCGATCACATCGCTGTCCACGCCCACCATCAGGCTCCAGAACGCCGCGCTGGGGTTGTCGATCCAAACCTGTGGGTCAGTCGGTTCCATGCCGCTTTCTTTTTCAAAGCCGCTTTTGATCTGATACCAGTCCCCGTATACCTCTGGGGAATACTGTTCATAGACGGGAACGACTTTTGTGACACCAAAGGCTTCCAGGCCCTCCAGCTGCCGCAGCTGGGCCATGATCTCCAGCGTAAAGGACTGCTCCTCCTGGGGTGAGAAGGACGCCCGGCTCATGTGGTTATAGAGGGCGATGTCATGGGCCGTGTTGAAGTTGACGTATTCATCTATTGACAAACCATCCAGCACCGTCATGCAGAGCAGGAACGTCACGCTGCTTAAAAAGAAGGTTCCAATCACGAAGAACGCCTTGATCGGATGCCGGAAAGCGTTTTTCAAGCCCATCCAGGGCAGTGTGGCGTGATCGGTGGATCGGCTGGTTTTCTGTTTGATGCCCTCCTCGGTGTACCGTAGCGCGGCCATGGGAGAAATGGAGAGGACCTTTCGGGCTGTCATGGCAAAACTGACAAAAATCATTCCGCAAGAGAACAGGGCCGACACAACGGGGATCGCCCAGTGAAAATCTGCCTGGGCAAAACCCTCCAGCAAATCACCCAGCAGCAGCGGGACGATCCACCGTGTCATCACGCAGCCCAGCAAAAGGCCGGTGGGGAGCGCCAGCAACAGGACTCGGCCCATCCGGTAGTAGATGACCCGTTTTAGTTGCTTTGGAGAGATCCCAATGGTTTTCAGCAACCCATAAAACTGGACATCCTTGGTGACGGAAATGGAATTAATGTTGTAGATGATCAAAAAACCGTCCACCATAAAAAACAGAATGACAGCCAGTGCCAGCGCCATATCCCGGAGGGACATCTGCCGCCCGGTCAAAACTGTGACTGGCTGCTGCTCCGTCAGTCCGAGCTGCTGAGTGAGTTGGTTCAGGTTCTTTTGGACGCTGCCGCTGGTAAAGGAAAATCCCACGATCACCGCTGGAAGGTCGTGCTGGGACAGCGCCGCGGTGGACAGGAAAACCTGCTGTTTGGCTGCCGTGTTGACATAGGAGGTGTCGGTGTAGAAGCCGGACAGATAAAATGTCTCCTCCTGCACCGCGTCGCAGTTGTCCCAGCCGACGGATAGCGCGATCTCCGCGCCGATCACCGGCTCAATACCAAACCGTTCCAGCAACCAGGTGGACATCATGACCTCATTGGCCTGTGCGGGATAGTGTCCCTGAAAACCATCTACCAAGGAGCGGCTCCAGGTGTCCCAATGGTCGACCGCATAGAGGTCGATACTGAGACCGGACTGCCCGGGATTTCCAATCAATCGCCCCAGCTTATAAGAGACATACAGCGGATCTTGCACCTGTTCACTTTCCTCCAGACGGGCCAGCTGCTCGTCGCTGGGATTGGGAACGATTACATCCGTGGTGGTCCCGTAGCTTTTCAGATCCTGTAATGCGGAAAAGTTTTGCAGGTTAAAAAAGACGCTGCAGGTGGCCGTAATCAGGATCACCACAATGATGGCCGCGGCGGCGATCAGACGGTTGGAAGCGCAACTGGCCCGAAAAGACCGCTGGCCAATGACCCGAACCGCTGCATATGGATGTGCTACTCGTTTTCCCTGCCTCACCGCTTGACCCTCCCATCCTCGATGCGGATGATCCGGTCTGCCATCTGTGCAATAGCGTCATTGTGGGTGATCATGATAGTGGTCTGGTGGAATTTGGCGCTGGTGGCCTTCAACAAATCAAGCACATCTTCACTGGTCCTGCTGTCCAGGTTTCCAGTGGGTTCGTCAGCCAGGATGATCTTCGGCTTCGTGAGCAGGGCACGGGCGATGGAGACACGCTGCTGCTGGCCGCCAGAAAGGTTGTTGGGGAGGTTCTGGAGCTTGTCCTGGAGGCCGAGGGATCGGACAATCTCTTTTAGAAACTCCTTGTCCGCTTTCCCCCCGTCCAGTTGTATCGGAAGGATGATATTCTCATAGACGTTCAGGATTGGCACCAGATTATAATTTTGAAAAACAAAGCCGATATGGCGACGGCGAAACACCGCCATCTGCTCCTCGCTCTTTTTGGAGAGCCGCTTCCCGCCGATGATGATATCCCCGGAGGTGGGGGTGTCCAGACCGCCCATCATATGGAGCAGAGTGGATTTGCCGGAGCCAGAGGTACCGACGATTGCCACAAACTCCCCGGCATTCACAGAGAGGTTCACCCCGTCCAGGGCCTTTGTGACGTGTTCCCCCTGCTGATAATACTTTTTCAAATCAACTGTTTGCAAAATGGGTGCTGTTGTCATTCAAAAAACCGCCTTTCACAAATGATTACCTGCAGATTTTCTCTAGTGCGTATCCGGCCTATGAAACCTGGTGCTTTGCAAAAATCCTGCGGGAGACTGTACTCCCAATCGCAACGAGGATCACTGCCGCAGGGACAGCCGCTATTGCGTACAGCAGGATGCCGCTCATCTGCCCAATCGACATAAGAGAAACAAACTGTGTGTGGTAGGGCGGAAGGAGCGCAACCAATCGAAACAATGCGCTTGTTTCTGCCACCGGGAACAAAAGCGGCAACGCATACACAGCGGCAGAGGCCACCAACGCGATCATCTGATTTTTGCAGGCGGCGGAGAAAATCAGAGTGATGCCGGTCACTCCAAGCGCACCTGTAACAGCTAACATCGCCTGATATGCCAACAGCGTACCGCAGGTGATGTTGAAGGGGATACTTCCCTCAATGTAAGTCAACTGAGCAAACAGGATACTGCAATCCAAGCCGTCACTTCCATAGAAAGCAGATGCCATCAGGAAATTCACCGCCAAAACCACGATGGAAGTCATCAGGGCGGCCAGGACGCTTGCAATCACCTTTGCCGCCGCGCATTTTGTCCTGCCGTATTTGCTGGATAAGATGATATTATCAACTCCGCTGTATTCCCCGCAAAAAACCGGAGCGATCATCACAATGATAAAAAGGGAAAAGATCGTCAAAGTTTTTGTCAGATTCTGACTCGTACTCAGCCATCCGTCCACATATCCAATTGTAATGGTCTCATCGCCAAACACATCGGAAACACGCAGGCCATTCCAGTTCCCGTAGATGTCAGAAAAGCGGGCGGACACAGCGGATTGTATGGTGTTCCGGTAGATGTATACTGCGTTGGGCCCATTCTCCCCGGATTTTGGAACGATCTCGGAAAGCATCTGCTGTACCTTTTCGTCCGTCAAAACGCCGGAATATCTCGCGGCAATTTCCTGATCAATTTTTACGGCAGTCTTGCCCGATCCCTCATGGCCTGCGCCGTCAGATGCGTACTTATTCTGATAGGACGAAAACGAAAGAACCGCTGACACGAACAGCACCACAGCCAAAGCAAGTTGCGTGAGGCGTTTTGAAAAGATCTTCCGCAATTCAAGGCGGATCAGTTTTTTCATTGTTCACCCTCCCCCTCGAAATAATATAGGAACAGATCCTCCAAATTGGGCTGCACCTTGACCGCGCCAGTAGCAGGAGGGTGATCCGCAATCACCCGGAGCACCGTCCTGCCGCCCTCCTCATTGCGCAGATTGCTGACACTCAAAGAAGCGGTATACTGCTCCACCCGGCTTGTGGGGACAGAACACTCCCAAACACAGCCGCTGATCCTGGAGGTGATCTCATGGGGTCTGCCAAAGTGGATGATCTCACCGGCCTTCATCATCATGATTTTTTCCGCGATGAACTCGATATCAGAGACAATATGCGTCGATAAGATCACGATCCTGTCCTTTGAAAAGGCGCTAATCAGATTTCGGAATCGCACACGCTCTTTCGGATCAAGCCCCGCGGTTGGCTCATCAAGGATCAAAATATATGGGTCGTTCAGCATGGCCTGCGCAATTCCCAAACGCTGCTTCATGCCGCCGGAAAAGGTCTTGATCTTACGCCGGCTTTCCCCGGACAAGCCTACCTCCTCCAGCAGTTCGTTGGAAACTTTTTTCGCTTTCCTGTCATCAAGCCCTTTTAATGCCGCAACATACAGTAAAAAATCCAAAGCGGTAAAATCGGGATAGTACCCGAAGTGCTGGGGCAGATAGCCTAAAGCACCCCGATACCGCTCCCCCAGCTTCCAGATGCTCTTGCCGCCCAAGACAATTTTTCCGGAGGTGGGGCGTTGGACCGTGCATAAGAGGCGCATGAAGGTCGTCTTTCCGGCACCGTTGGGGCCCAGTAGCCCATACACGCCGTTTGTCAATGTAGCATTTAGATGATTCACCGCTGTTTTTGAGCCGTATCGTTTTGTCAGCTCGATTGCTCTTAGTTCCATATATTAAAATCTCCTTTACTCGTGTGAACAAAAAAATACTCCCCATGGATTTCATGGAGAGTATAAAAGGCGATTTTCAACATTCTATCTACTTTTGAAAAAAACATTTACCCTGGCCCCGGAAGGGGTATTCTCAATACGCAGCCAGCCGCCATGATGTTCGCAGAGTATCTTGCTGGTATAGAGGCCAAGGCCAAAGTGGTCTGTTTTTTCTCCGGTGAAATATGGGTCCGCTGCTTTTTCCAGACCGGCTTTATCAAAGCCGGGTCCGTCATCCGATACAGACAGTATCAGCCCACCCGGTGTCTCCTCTAAGCAAAGTTCGATTTGTGAGACGGCGTACCGGACGGCATTCGTCATTAGATTGCCGTATACCTGAGAAATCAGATCTCCGTCCAACAACAAAGCCGGTGAGGTCGTTCGGTTTTGCATGGAGAAACGCTTTTCTGCCCGTTCGCAGATGATCGTCCCACTTTCGTACAATGAGGCCGCCAGGGCTTTCAGCGGCGTCTGCTGATAGCTGGGCTGTGTGTCCTCCAGCCGACGGAGTTGGCTCATGGTGTCCACATAATGCTCCATCCGGGAAATATGCCGCTGCATGGTGACAGCGGTGGCCTGGGTCTGTTCGTCTCCGCTGGCCCGCAGCATCTCGTTGTATCCCTTCAGGACAGTGAGCGGCGTCCGAAGGTCATGGGCAAAGGCGGCGTTCAGCCGTTTGCGTTCCTCCATCTGCCGCCACATTTCCGAGATATTCTGGGCCAGGGCCGCCCGCATGGTCTCAAAGGAGGCGCAGAGCTGCCCCAGCTCATCCTTGCTGTGGACAGTGACGGTAAAGTCCAGGTCGTTTTGGGAGATATTTTCCGATGCCAGCCGCAGTTCCGCCAAGGGCCGTTTCAGCTTGTTCCGGTAGAAAAGCAGCGCCGCCCCCAGGATGCACAGGGAGGACCACACCGGCGTCGTCACCGTGGGCAGGGCCCGGAGGATGTCCACTGTCCGCTGATCCTCGAAGGACAAGGGGATCGCATCGGCGCCGATGTAGGCCCCCTCCCCCAGCCGCTCTCCTCGCTCGTTGGTGAGGTAATATTTTTCCATGCTGTCCAGGTAGCCAGCGTGGATCTCCCTGACCCCCATGCCGCACAGGTCGTTGGTCATCTTACAGAGGATCAGGGCCAGAAGGGCGGCGGCGGTGATGTAGACCACCAGGGTTTTCCGAAGGGAGAGATTGCGCCATCGGCGTTTTAACGGCTCCATTTATAGCCGCACCCCCAAACTGTTTCAATATAAGGTTGGTCTGTATAGGCGGCAATTTTTGCCCTGATCCTGCGGATATGCTCTGCCACCACGCTGCTATCACCCTCGCTGTCGTAGCCCCAGATTTTCTCGTAGATCCGCTCCTTACCAAACACCTGCCCTGGATTTTGGGACAGCAGCTCCACGATTTCAAATTCCTTTTTCGGCAAAGGGATCTCATCTTTCCCATAGAACAGTTGGCGCTGGATATAGTCTATCGCAAGCTCTCCGGCAAACCTGACCTGAGTATCCGCCTTGTGCCGGGCCTCCCGCCGCAAGTGGGCGTAAACTCTCGCCTCCAGCTCCATCAGCGAAAAAGGCTTCAGAATATAGTCGTCCCCGCCGACGGAAAAACCCTTCACCTTATCGGCATCCTCGATCCGGGCCGTCAGAAAGAGGATGGGGCAGGAGACGCGATCCCGGATCAGCTCACAGACCTCCAGCCCGTCCATATCCGGCATATTGATGTCCAGCAGAATGATGTCCGGGGTCTGCTCTATTTTTTTGAGCGATTCCGCCCCGCTGTGGGCCGTCAGGATCTGATAGCCTTTCCCGGTGAAGAAGCTGGCAAGCATGGAGACAATATCCGGCTCATCGTCCACGATCAATAGTTTGTAGTCCATTACGCCACACCCCTTTGCCCCAGTTTAGCAGGGAAATTTCAACTTTTTATCTACTTATTATAGGTCGTCGATGATGCCCGCCCATAGTATAACTTAGCTGATTTTTGATTGCAAGTCTGAACGCCAGTCACAGGCATTATTAAGGTGCGGCAATCAAAATTGACCGCCGCACCTTAAATGTTTCAAATATTGTGACCTGTCTGCCGGTCTGATTACTGCTCCTGAGCGCCGCCTACCGTGATACTTTCGCCGGACTGGTCACCAATCACAGACGCTGCGATCTGAATGACTTCCTCCAGCTCCAGCCGCTGGGCGAACACTTCATATTTTACCCCGTCCAGCTCAAACGTTGCCTGATAGGCATCATAGTATCCAGCAGGCGTTTGATCAAGACCGTTGGAGCCGTAGGGCATCGCGCAATGGATGATTGTCACAGGAACACTCCCGAAATTGGTCGTCTTGGTATCTTCAACTGGCAGGAGGCCGCAGCGGAGGATGTCCAGCTTGGAGGCCGCGACTGTGAACCCGGTGGGGATAGGAACATCATCGCCGGACTTGGGGCTGCCGTCCTCATAATAGCCGCTCCAGAATCCCCGGCCCATTTGATCCCGTACCAGTTCTCCGCTCTCCTTGCTGCGAATGACGGTTCCCGACAGGGCGCCAGCTTCCCCGGTAAGTCCCTTCGGAATGTAACCCGGCGTCAGCAGCCAGCCATAATAGTCCTTGATCTCGGCTTCTCCCCATGCTTCTTCGTCATAGAGAGCAGGGTCATAGAACAAGGGGGCGGCGTTTGTCTCCATCTGATCCACCTCGTTTACAGCGACCTTGTCCCATTCGATGGTGACCTGGGAGGGCTGCGCCGCGTCTGTGCCGAGCTGCCGGTCATCGTCGCTGGTCGCGGGGTTGGCCGCAACAGGGCCGGTGGGCGGAAGGACGCCGCCCGTCCCGTTCAGAACTCCCGGCAGTATCGCGGCCGCTGTGAGGAGCAGGCAGAAGCACGCCGCCATCATTCCCCATTTCTGCCACCCGGTTTTCTTCTTCCGTTCATAGGCGGCGGACTCCATGATGTACTTGTCATCCACTTTTCCAAGGGCAAAGGAAAATTGTTTTGCGTTCATAGCAGAACCTCTCTTTCTTGTAAATAATATCGCAGTTGTTTTCGGATTCGGGTCAGCCGGACGGACACGTTTTTCTCGGATAAACCTGTCCGCACCGCGATTTCCCCGCAGCTGTCAGAGAACCAGTAGCGGCGCATGAGAATGATCCGGTTCTCCGCAGACAGGGTTTCCAGAAAGTCCTCAATGACATGAACCAGTTCCTTTTCTTCCAGGTCGCCCTCCACGGTGCGGGGTGAGGCCAGACATTCCTCCAACTCCTCCAGCGCCGCCGTGTAGCTTCCACCGCCGCGCTTGGCCGCTTTGTCCGCATGATAGCGCATGAGGGAGTGGTTTCGGACGATTTTGCAGACGAAAGCAAGCAGCGGGCTGGGCCGTGTCGGCGGAATGGCGTTCCAGGCACCTAGGTAGGCGTCATTGACACATTCCTCTGCATCCTGGCGGCTGTTCAGGATGTTGTAAGACAGCTTGTGAAAAGTCTTTCCGTATTGGCTGTCCAACTCCCGAATCGCCTGTTCTGAGCGGGCAAAGAACAATTCTATGATGGCGTTGTCGTCCATCAGGGCACCCCTCCTTTCCGCCCCCTCAACTATCTACTATGGATTCCGCAGAAAATACTACACGCCGCGGCAAAATTTCTTCAAGAATATTTGAGGTGTTTTGCTGCGCTGTTATCTTATTGAAAGATCAAAAGCGGAACACAGCGGCCCAGGGCAGCCGCTATATTCCGCTTTCGTATTTTGGGCAGGTTGTGGACTTACGCCATATGCTCGTCTATGTAGTCGGCCACGTCAGACCACTCCGCAATGGCGGAATCAGGGTCCTCGCCTTCATCAGTCGCTACCTCGTTGTCGTACTGCATAAAGGCTCGGCTTATCTGTCATCCTTGGTAATCACTTGTTATTACAAAAGATTTAAATGTGTAACCGTCTATATGAGCCGTCATTTTTTGGAACAGGTCCATCGCCCTTTCGCAATCATCCTTCTACCTTTTGAAACCTCTGAATTTCTTACTGTTCAGCGCATTTTCGGCGGCACGGTTTCCGCGCTTCGCCGCCTTTGTGAAGCAGTCAAAGGCTCTCTGTAAATCGGCCTCTACGCCCAGGCCCTTTAAGTACATATCCCCCAACTCATATAAGGCGTCATTATTTCGGTGTTCCGCCAGCTGGCGATACAGCTCCATTGCCGCCGGATAGTCTTTTTCTCCGCCGGTTCCACGCTTGAGGCAGTTGGCGAGTTGAAGCTGAGCTGCGGGATTCCCCATGGCCGCGCCTGTCCGGTACATTTCTCTGGCCTTCACCCAGTCCTTCTCCACACCTTTGCCTCGGAAATATGCCCAGCCCAGACACGTATACGCCTGCGCATATCCCATCTGAGCGGCTTTCATAAAACAGGCAAAAGACTTTTTCAGATCCTCTTCCGGCGCTTCAAAATAGTCGTAGGCGCACCCAAGGGAGAAATATGCCTCCGCATCACCCTGAGCGGCCAGCTGCTCGTACAGTTCTACAGACTGTTCCAGGCTGCGGTCATCCTCCTCGTCGGAAAATTCCGACAGCAGTTCCTCTGGAACACCATCGCCGGAATACAGAACATCGGCCAGCTTCTTCTTGGCCCGGACGCTCCCTTTCTCCGCTTTGGCCCGCAGCAGCGCGATCCATGTTTCATACCATTTACGGGCGAGCGCATGGGTCTGTTCTTCCTCCAGATCATCGGGTGGATCATCTATGTAGAGGATCATTAAGGCTTCCGCCTCTTTTTCTCCGCCCTTTTCCGCCTTCTCCTCTAGCAGAGAAAACCATTTTCTATGCCATTGCCGGGTAAGCGCTTCTGTCCGTTCGGGGGATATGTGCTCAGGACGGCAAAAGCGATACAGATTCAGAAGGGCCTTGGCCGCTTGGATGCTCCCGTTTTTGGAAGCCTCCTCATACCAAAAAGCGGCTTTAGCCTTATCCAGCTTCACGCAATAACCCATAGAAAAATATTCGCCAAGCATATACTGCGCTTCCACGCAGCCCTGCTCAGCCAGAGCTTTCAGGACCGCAATCGCCTGTCTGGCTTCATCGGAGGTTTTGTCATAATCCTTATTGTCAGAATTCTCAATGACGCTGACTGCGTTTTTATAAAGTTTCTTGATTTCTGCGGCTTTTTTGTCCATCGCATACATCCTCCTGCAACTCGGCGGCAGCCCCATCAAATCGGAGGCCGCTTATTTCCAGCCTTCCTCATTGCTGCCGGTTTCATAGCTCAATGGAGAGCTGTGGGGATAATCGCCAGCGGAGCGCCGGTGCTTCAATGCCCACGCCTTCCCCGGAACATAGAGCAGGGCTTCAAAATCCATGCTCCATACCTTTTTCATTCTCCCACGCTTGACCTTCTCATAGAAGTCCGGCCCGTTGATTAAAGCGGCGCACCTGGAATATAAAAATGTGTCGTCACACATGAGCGGGTCAACCTTCTCGCATTGCTCCGCCAGCTTTTTCGTGTCCAGGTCATGCAGCAGCTCCGCCATAAGATCGTCGAACGCAAAAATGATCTGGTCATCCTGTTTAGACAGATGCCGAATTACTGGCCGGAGGACCTTGTCATCGTTCCATTCGCCTCTCCAATCGCACAGCTCCATCATCGTCCAAAAGAAATCGAACTTTCCAGACATAGCTGTTTTCCTCCTTCCCTGAAAATTTTCATTCGTATATGACTACCTGTTTTGCTCATGGATAAAGCCCGCGCACCTTCTGGTCCAGCTCCCCGACCCACTCCGTGAACGCCGGCCCCGACAGTTGGTTATCGAAAAACAGTGCGACAGACCGGCCATCATCCAGCCAGGAAAGCAGACATCCGGTGCCGCCCTGTCCCCAAACCCGGAAAGGGAAGTGGCTCCGGGTGCTGTCGCAAAGGGTCTCCACATCAGAGTACAGCACCAACTGCTGGAACAGGTCCATTGTTCATTCTGGTATCGTGATGATATATTCCTCGTCAAATTCGTCATTTTTATCATCATAGGTCATTCGGAACTGATTTTCTGAAAGCCATTCCACACCAAACGATACGGTCTCCATAAAGCCGCCCTTCGGATAGGTCCAGATCTCCCGCTTCCCGTACCAGGTTTTTTGGTAGACGTATGGGCGGCATACATGGTCGTACTCAATGATGATGGTGTTTGTTCCCTGGGGCGAGACAAAGACCTCCCGGCTCGCTACAAACAAAGCGTCACAGCAGCTCCGAAAGAGGCAGATCATCAGGAGGAGCGCCGCCAATCCGGCGACGGTTTTGATTCGTTTGCCGCACATGGTTTGCCCCTCCTCGTTTTGTGCTGGTATTATAAATGGTAATTTCCAACTTTTTATCAACTTTTAGAAAATTCAGAGCAGCTCACGCCGGAAATGTCAGCGCCGTCTTGAAGCCCTTTCCCGGCGCACTCTCCATGCCGATGCTTCCCTTGTGGGCCTCCACGATCTGACGGACCAACAGAACACCCAGACCATGCCGCAGGTCCAGCTTTTCATCGGTGCTCTCCAGGCGGCGGTGATCTGCGGTCAGCTTCTCCAGCATCTCAGCCGATACCCCCGCGCCGTTGTCCATGACCTCCACTGTGACGCCATTCTCCCCGCACAGAACCGAGACAGATATCCGGCAGCCCTGGGGGTTGTGGACGATGCTGTTCTGGATCAGATTGCCCAATGCCCGCTTCAGCAGGGCCTCGTCGCCCAGGATCATCGCCGATTCGTTCTCCTGATCGCTGCTGAACGCGATCTCGTACTGCTCCTCCAGACCGCCGTCCAGAAACTCGCAGACCACCTGCCGGGCCAGCTCCACCGGATAGACCCTCTCCATCCGAAGGGGCTGCATGGCATACTCCAGCCTGGATGTGAGGTTCAAGTCGGAGATCAGGCTCCGCAGCTTCTCCCCCTGCTTCCGGATACAGGCCGCCTGTTCCCGGGCGGTAGGCGGAAGGGCCCGGTTCTCCTCCAGCTGTCCGGCAAAGCCCAGGATGACGGAGAGGGGCGTCCGCACATCATGGGAGACCCCGCTGATCCAGTCGGCCCGGGCGCGGTCCTTTTTGGCGATGAAGGCCCCCGCCCGGTTGAGCTGCCGGTTGATCTCCGCCAGTTCCCCCTTCTCCGGAAGGCTGACCGGCTGGCCGGCGGAGACCGTTTCGATCCCCCGCAGGATGGGCGTAACCGCCTTTTCAACATGCCTGGTATTCTTCCAGATCAGCAGGACCACCACAATGATGTTTGCCAGAAAGACGGCGATCAGCCCGGCAAGCAGATTCCTCACATAACGTTCGTTGACGGAGAAGTAATATTTCGCCTGACTGCCCCGCTCGCCGCCCACCACCAGAAGCCCCTGGGGATGCTCCTGCACATAGGTCGGGTACTCCCTCAAATACCACCGGCTGAATTTTGCCACGTCCGCCGGTGTGTACCGGCGGGGCAATGCCTCCGGCAGCCCGCTTTCAAAAATAACGGTTCCCGTATCGTCCAGTATCATGGCCCAGGCGTGATGTTTCTCCAGCAGCCCGGACAGCCCATCAACCGCTGCCAGCCGCCCCACCCCGTCCATGACGATGCTGTCACAGATTTCGTTCAAGGGGAGCTCTGGCTCAGCCGCGGTCTGCCAGGCCCAGATCAAAACAGTAGAAAACAGAACAACATTGAGCAGCAGAAACAGCACGATAATGCCCATCATGGATAAAAAGTATTTCCGAAAAAAGCGTTCCACAGGTTTCATTTCTCCGGCTCCTTCACCACCAGCTTGTACCCCAGCCCTTTCACCGTCAGGAGCGACACGGGCTTTGACGGGTTCTCCTCGATCTTCTCCCGCAGGTGCCGGATGTGGGTCATCAGCGTCGTCTCATACCCCTGCCAGATCTCCCCGCACAGGGCCTGACAGAGGACGCCGACGGTAACGATCCGGCCTGCGTTCTCCGCCAGCTTTTCAAAAACGCTGTATTCCTTTGCGGTCAGGGGTATCCGCTGTCCCTCCCGGATGACCTCCGCCCGGTCCAGATCCACCGCGGCCCCGGCCAGTGTGACGATTTGCTCCTTTTCAGGATAGGCCCGTTTCAAGATCGCCCGGACCCGCAGCAGTAATTCCTTCGGCAGGAAGGGCTTGACCAGATAATCGTCTGCCCCCAGCTCAAACCCGGCAAAGCGGTCCTCGGCCTCCCCCTTGGCCGTGAGCATGAGGACGGGGACTTTGCTGACGGCCCGGATCTCTTGGAGTAGTTCATACCCGTCCATGCCCGGCATCATCACATCCAGAATGATGATGCCGGGGATTTTTTTCGCCATCAGCGCCAGCGCCTCCTCGCCGGAGGCCGCTGTCCAGACCTGTGTATACCCGGCGCTCTCGAAAACAGAGCGGATCATCGTCCGTAGATCCTGATCGTCGTCCACAACAAGGATTTCTTTATCAAGCATAGGAACACCTCCTGTTTGCGCCCCATTATAGCGCAGGCGCGGAGCGCCGTTGCGCTATATGATTTCAATATAATAGCCGGTTTGCGGCTATTATAGCGCGGAAGCGAAAAATTGTATATGCTCCCGGCGCAATCTCAAGGTTATCTCAAGGTTACCTCAAAGATAGCTCAAGGATGGCGTTGTATACTGACCCCGCAAAGGAGGTAACCGCTATGAGCGAAACAGTCATTGAGACAAAACAGCTGACAAAGCAGTACGGAACGCAAAAGAGCGTGGCGGAGCTGAACATCCACGTCCAGCGAGGGCGCATCTATGGTCTGCTGGGCCGGAACGGGGCTGGAAAGACCACCACCATGAAGATGCTGCTGGGTCTGACCCAGCCCACCTCCGGGGAGGTGACGATTTGGGGAAAGCCCCTCGCGGGCAACGAGAAGAAGCTGCTGCCCCGCATCGGCAGCCTGATCGAGTCCCCCGGCTTTTATCCCAATCTGACGGGGACGGAAAATCTGCGTATCTTCGCCGCCCTGCGGGGGCTGAAAAACCAGAACGCCATCCAAAGTGCCCTGGAACTGGTGGGCCTGCCCTACCGGGACAAGAAGCTCTTTTCCCAATATTCCCTGGGCATGAAGCAGCGGCTGGCCATTGCCCTGGCGGTCATGCACGACCCGGAGCTGCTGATCCTGGACGAGCCCATCAACGGCCTGGACCCCATCGGCATCGCAGAGGTGCGCTCCTTCATCCGGGCGCTGTGCGACGAGCGGGGCAAGACCATCCTGATCTCCAGCCACATCCTCTCTGAGGTGGCGCTGCTGGCGGATGACATCGGCATCATCGACCACGGAGTGCTGCTGGAGGAGGAGAGCTTCGCGGAGCTGGAAGCCAAGAGCAGCAAATATGTCCGCTTCACGGTTTCCAACACAGATCGGGCGGCGGAGATCTTATGGGGCGTTTTCCACGAAGATCAGTTCACCGTACAGGACCAACATGATCTGCGGCTGAATTCCGAAAAGACCCCTGTGGCGAAAATCGTTTCCACCTTTGTGCAGCACGGTCTGGAGGTGTCGGAGGCCGCAACGGTGGAGGAGAGCCTGGAGGATTACTTCAAGCGTGTGACCGGGGGTGAGGGGATTGCTTAAACTGATCTCCTGTGAGCTGGCGAAGCTGAAGCGGAAGAAGTTCATTACCTTTGTGATGCTCTCCGCATTTTTGTTTCCACCCCCATTGGCGCTGATGATGCTCACCCCCCGCATGATGGCCCGATACGACACAAAAATCGAGCTGTTTAACGACTTTTACCAGTTTGTCATAGGCTACGCGGTAGAGCTGCTTCTGCCCTGTATCATCGGCGTCATCGCCGCCATGCTGTTTTTCATGGAGCGGGACAACGACACCTTCAAAAACCTGCGAACTATCCCGGTAACCAGCACCCAGATGATTTTCGCCAAAATCATCGTTCTGTTTCTGTTTGGGCTGATCTTCAGCCTGTCCTCTGCCGCCGTCACCATATTCTGCGGAAGCCTGATCGCCGAGGTGGGCGGGCTGGGCTATAAGCTGTGGGTGGCGGTGGAGATGGGAATCTTCATCACGGCGGGCACCCTGCCCTTGGTGGTGTTGGTGGTCTTTTTCAGCAAGACCTATATCTTCTCCATCCTGCTGTGCGTTTTCTACAGCGTATTGAGCCTGACCGTCGAGGGCTGCTACGAGGTCCTGCCCAAGCTGGTGTGCTGGCTGATGCCGCTTCCCCTCTTGAACATCTGGTGCGCCGGGGATATGGTCCGCCATGGGGTCCGGGAAAGCGTGGGTCGGCTGGAGTATCTGGTCCCCACCACCACGCAGACGGTTTTGATCCTGAGCGTGATGTCCGTGCTGTCCGTCCTGCTGATCGACTATCTGTATAAAAAGAGAGGGGGCGATTGAGATGCTGGTTGCGATGAAAACCGAGCTTTGGAAGCTGAAACGCTACCACATGATCTGGGCGGGCGTCCTGCTGATGCTCCTGGCCGTCCTGCTCACCGTCTTCGCCACCACCGCTCTGGACGGCACCGTATGGACATTCTCCCATTTCGCGGAGCAGGTGATGAAGGAAAACATCACCACGATCTTCCCCATGTGTATCGCCCTGATCACCGGATATATCATCAATCGGGAAGGTACGGACGATACGCTGAAAAGCATTCTGACGATCCCCGTGTCCTTCCCCGTGCTGCTGCTGGGCAAGCTGACCGTCTGCGGCCTGCTCTCCCTGTTTCTGGGGCTTGCCAGCACCGTGTTTACTGTGTGTGCGTCCTTCCTGCTGGGTTTCCCCGGAGGTGAGTTGCCGGTCATTCTACAAACTGCGGCGCAGATTACGTTCAACTGCCTGTTCCTCTATATTGCGGTTCTGCCCATCATTGCCATCGCCGCCCGGATTCCCAACGGGCATCTGATCGGAGCAATCGTGGCCTTCGTCTACGGCTACGGCGGGATGTTCGCGGCGGGGAACATGACCCTGGCGAATTTGTATCCTGTGACCGCCAGCATGGGGCTGGTGGGATACCGAAGCTACGACGAGGCGGTCCATTGGAATCCGCTGCTCTGCATATTCAGTCTGTTGGCCGCTCTGCTGGTCGCCGCCATCTTCGTGGCGACCGCCAAAAAGAGCGTGGCCACAAAGGCAAAGGAAAAGCCCAAACAAGTCATCACAAAAAAAGGTTGGTAAGGAGTGTCAAACAACATGAAAAAGCAAGTAAAAACCGCCATAGGCACCGCCGCTATCCTGCTCATTGGCCTGATTGGCTTTTGCGCATGGTTCCTCTCCGGCTTCGGCAGCACCGAGTATTACACCCAGATCGACAACACCAAGGTGGAACAGGTGGATGCCAAAGGAGGTGTCATTAACTTCAAAGGCAACCTGCCCTATTCCTACACACTGACGGCTTATGATGAAAAGGGCGGCGAGACGGAGATCACCTTCGGAACCTCCAGAGAACTGCGGGAAGGGGCCTTTATCCTCCTGACCGCCATGCCGATCCGGGGAGTCCTGGACTGGAGCGAGGTGCAGTATGACGAGCTGCCCCCGGCAGTGCAGGCGCGCTATACGGCTCCGGCAAGTGAATAAACGCAGGATGATTTGTCAGCCCAGCAGCGGTTTCGCTGCTGGGCTGACTTTTTTCAAATGCTCAAACCGCCTGCTTTTTGCGCCGGGTGGAAATCAGAACATACAGCGCGAACCACACGATACAGTGAGCTGCAAGGATGGCCACATCCTTCACCGCCGTCCCCATGCTCCCGGCAGACAGGGCCATGATTCCCTCGAAGGCGGGCTGGGACGGGACGATATTGCAGATGACCGCCAGCGGCCCGCTTACCCCGATCAGGGCGCACACAAGGGGGACGGCCAGGAACAGCAGCATGACGATCTTGATATAGACCACGCCGATCATCAGGCCCTCGGAGAATTTGCCGATGAACAAGCCGATCAGCGCCGCCACAAAGGATGACAGAACGATCAGCGCCAGCATCAGCCCGAAATTCTGCCAGGACAATCGGAAACAGATGCAGGCCGTCACGATGGAGGACAGGCTACCGAACAGGAACCCCACCACGACCTTCTGCAAAATATAATGGCTGGGCGTCATGGGCAAAACCTCGTTGATGAAGGCCACGCCATCCTCCTTTTCGGAGATGATGTTCATGGCGTTGAAGGTACAGCCCATGAACATGGCCACGATCAGCACAGCGGGGATGAAGATGCCCTGGAGACTTTCCAAGATGTCCGGGCGCTCCAGTGTCTGGACTTCCGCCTGTGCCGCCGTCTCCCGCTGCCCGTAGAGGGCCGGAAGGGTGGCCGCCGCCTGCTGGAAGATGTCCAGTTCGTCCCCGGCGATGGCCGTTCGGAGGCTGTCCCCATCCGTCCTCACGCCGATGACGTTGGTGGACGGTTCCTTGATGGCGGCGGTCAGTTCTTCCGGCGTTTTATAGGCCGTCACCGGGCCGTACCGCTCCAGCCATGTGATCGTCCGCGGGGGCAAATCGTTTTCCAGCACACCGAAGTGGAGTTCCCCCAGGCTGGACATATCAATGGAACCCATGAAATTCAGCGCCACGGCAACCAGGATGGGCAGCAGGAAGGTCATCAGGCAGAACTTATCCCGCAGGACGCTTTTCAACTGATATTTTAAGCCTTTCATGCCTCACCCCTCCTTTCTGATCTCCCGGCGGAACGCAAGCCATACCGCTAGGAACAGTACGATAATCGCTCCGGCGGCACAGTCGCAGTAGACCAGTGAGATCGGCGCACCGAAATAGGCATTTTTCAGCCCCATGTAGACGTGGTAGAACGGGTGGTAATTGATCCAGCCAAACTTGACCGAGGTATTGGCGGACAGGAATACCGGCGTCGCGGCAAAAATGGCGATCACCAGATAGGCCAGCGTGAATTGCCGGAAGTCCTTCAGCAGCAGGGCGCAGAGCAGCCCCACCAAGGCCATCATCAGCGACAGGATGGCCGCCTGAATCAAAACAGCGGGCAGTACCGCCATTCCGTCAGCCAGCCCCACATTCAGCAGGGTGAGCAGCACCGCAAAGACAAGATCGGAGAGCAGGAACACCGCCAGCTTGGACAGGAGGAACTGGCTCTCCCGCACCGGGAGGATAGCGTGGACGCGGATCACCCCCATGCCCTTTTCTTTGAACAGCACGGCGGCGATGCCCAAAAAGCCCACAGCGGCCAGCTCAAAAAACAGAAGCTCACAGGTGATCTCCTTCCGTGCCTTTTGCTCCGGTGTGTTTGTGCCCAACACCTCCGGGGAATGACCGGCAGAAGGTTCCAGCAGGGACAGGGCGTAGTCCGCCCGGTGGTTGTCGATGTGTTCCGCGCCCGCGTAGAGTACCACCCGCACCTCCCCGGCGCTGGCGTCCAGCCCCACGCCGTTGGCATCGGCCAGCAGGGCGGCGTCCATGTCCTCCATAGAGGAAACGGTCTGCACCAGGGACGATTTTCCCGTCTGCGTCCCCGCCGGATCATACAGATACACGTTGTAGGGCTCCATCTGCATGAAGCGGATATAGCCCAGGTTCACATAGGCCGTATAGAGGGCCAGAAAGCCGATTGCCATCAGGAAGAACTTCCCCGACGCCAGCATCCGGCAGTCTTTTTTGAACAGGGGCCAAAAGCCGGTTCCCATCAGGACAGCCCCCTCCCTGTGTACTGGATGAACATATCCTCCAGGGTAGGCTCCTGGGAGTGGATGCTGATGATCTCATCGTGGGCAAAGGGGATGCCCGCCTCCAGCTCCGGGGCCTCAATGGTTTTCGTTTCCCGCTGTCCTTGGTACAGATAGTCGATCACCACCCGGTGGTTGCTGTTTTTCTCCTTCAGACGCTTGGGGGTGTCCAGGGCCACAATATCCCCGTTGGAGATGAACGCCACCCGGTCGCACAGCAGGTCGGCGTCCACCATGTTGTGGGTAGTGACGAACACGGTCGTCCCCTTTTTGCGCTCCTGTTCGATAATCCTTCGGAACAGCACCGCGCCGGAGGGGTCCAGACCGCTGGTGGGCTCGTCCAGGAACAGCAGCCGGGGGTTGCTTACCAGGGCCCGCGCCATGCTCACCCGTTGGCGCATCCCCTTGGAGTAGGAGGACACCGGCTTTTTCAAAAAGTCCAGCTTAAACTCCAGCTCGTCCAGCAGCTCCCCCACGTCCCGCCGCTGCTCCTTGGGGTAGAACGAGGCGAAATACTCCAGATTGTCCACGGCGCTCAGATTGGCATACAGATAGGGGAACTCAAAGAGAACGCCGATCTTCTGAAAGAACTCCGGGCCGTGGACAGCGGAGATGTCCTGCCCGAACAGGGAGACTTTGCCGCCGTGGCCCTTCAAGATCCCGGTGAGGATCTTCTGGGTGGTGGACTTCCCGGAGCCGTTTGGCCCCAGGAAGCCGAAGATTTCCCCATCTTCTACGGTGAAGTCCAGGCCGTGGAGGGCCTGCTTATCCTTGCTGTAGGAGAACGTCAGGTTTTTGACCTCAATCATCTTCCTCGCCCCACTTTCCCCGCCGGTTTTTTTCCTGCTCCTGCTGGCGCTTGCTCCACCACTTCATGAACTTGATCTTGAAGGGGATGCAGATGACAAGTACCGCTACGATCACCAGCCACCAGTACCATTTCAGACCCAAAAACATAAAAAACCCTCCTTATCAAAGATAAGGAGAGTTTAGATCGCCGGTGTGAAATCCGTGTGAGGTCTCTGTGAAATCCGTGTGAAATGTTCCTTTTTCTTGAAAGAAAAAGGAACCAAAAAGAACTTTAATTCGCTGACGGACGGGGCAGTAGATGAAAGTCGGCGCCCGGCGACGGAAGGACATAAAAACTATGGCGCGATGGGCATGGAAAACCAAAACCGCACCCCGTCCGCCTGGTTTTCCGCGCCATAGGGCAGATCCTGCATGGACAGGATCTGCGCCACGATGGATAACCCCAGCCCGGAACCGCTGTATTCCGCATTGCTGTCCCGATAGAACTTCGTCCAAATCTTAGGCAAGTCATCTTCCGGGATGGGCCGGCCCTGATCGAAGATGGAGAAATGCAGCGCCCCATTGCCTACTGTCAGCTCCAGCCGCAGAACGCCGCCGGGAAGCACATTTTTTCTGGCGTTGACGATCAGGTTGCTCAAAACCTGCTCCATGCGCCGCCGGTCTGTCCGCACGAAAACCTTTTGCTCCGGCAGCTCGTATTGCAGCTCAAAGTCGGTACCGGGGGCATCGATCAGGAGCCGTCCGGCCACCGTTTCCACCAGATCCACAAAATCAAACCGGGTGATATTGAGGTTTGCGGCCCCGCTCTCCAGCGCCGACAAATCCAACAGGGTCACAATCAGGCCGTTCATGCGCTCTACTTCGGAGACGATCACCTGGGCGTATTTCTGCTTTTTGGCCTCGTCCGTTTCATCTTGCAAGCCCTCGGCATAGGCCCGGATAATGCCCAGCGGGGTTTTCATCTCATGGGAAAGGCTGTCCACCAGCTCTTTGCGCTCGGCCAGAAGAAGCCGCTCCTTTTCCACGTCCCGTTCCAACTGGGTATTTGCGTCCTCCAGACGGGTGAGGGCCTGCTGGAGGTTTTCCGCCATGGTGTTCAAGCTGGCGGACAGCTCCCCAAATTCATCCGCCAAAGCAAGATCACAGGGGGCCGAAAAGTCCAGTCCCGCCATGCGTTTCGCGGCGGCGTTGAGCTTGTCGATGGGTTTTGTGATAAAGCGGCCCATGAAAAAGTCGATGCCAAAGACCAGCAGCAGGACAAACCCCAGCCAGATCAGGAGAGATGTGTCCTTGCTGACAGGCAGGCCGGTGGAGAAGATATAAGAGAAGATCAGCACAACTCCCGATATCTTTGAGAGCATCAAAATCTTTTTCCGCACGGTGCGGAGGGAAAACAGCTCTTTCATACCGCCACCTCGAATTTATAGCCGGAGCGGATCAGCGTGACAATATGCCTGCCCTCGTCCCCCAGCTTCTGCCGCAGGGTCTTGATATGGGTGTCCACGGTTCGGGTCGTTCCCTCGAAATCATAGCCCCAGACGCGGTTTAGCAGTTGCTCCCGGCTAAAAATCTGTCCAGGGTTTGCCATCAAAAAAGCGAGTAGTTCATACTCCTTATGGGTCAAGGAGATCTCCTGCCCGTCAAGATAGACCTTGTGGGCATTAGGGTGGAGCATGATTTTCCCGGCGGTGATCGCTCCGACAGAAGCAGGGGAAGATCGGCGCAAGAGGGCGTTTACCTTTGCCAGCAGCACCTTGGGGCTGAATGGCTTTGTCATATAGTCGTCCGCGCCGTAGTCGTAGCCCTTCAGCTTGTCGCCCTCCCCGCTCTTGGCGGTGAGCATGATGATGGGCAGTTCGCTCATCTCCCGCGCCATTTTGCAGACTGAGAAGCCGTCCAGATGGGGCATCATCACATCCAGGATCATGAGGTCCATGGGATGATTTTTCAGGAGCATCAGGGCGTCTATGCCGTCGCCGGCGGTGAAGCAGGTGTGCCCGCCCTTCCGCATATAGTCCGCAATGATGTCCTGCATGGCCTTTTCATCCTCGACAATCAGTATATTTGCCATAGTATCTCCTAACATTTTGCTATGAAATGGTTTCTTTCGGGTCATATAGTCCACACTTCACAGCACATATTATACTCCTTCTTTTGAAAAGCGCAAGAATTTGTGTGGCTTTTTCTACTTGTATTGGAGATTTCTTGGATTATCGCCAATATAGGAACAGGACATATCTTAAATATCATCGGGTACAATACGAAATGAAGCGGCCAATCGCTTGGCCGCTTCATTTCGTATGATTCAGCTTTTTCATAATGCCTAGGATGTATCCCAACGCTTGGGCATCCAGTTTTTTCGCTTCTGTTATAAACGCCTGGAGCGTCTCCGGGTAAGCGTTCCTTTCATCAAAAAATTCCTGGGGCGTTACATTGAGGTACTCGCAGATGTAAAAGAAAGCCTGCATGGAGGGCAGGGACTTCTTGTTTTCGATGTTGTTGATGTAGTTGTTCGCCTGCCCCAGCGACAGGGACATATCGCGGGCTGATACGCCTTTTTGTGTCCTCAACCTTGCCAGCCGCTCCGGGAGAAAATCTTCATACATCGCCCTCACCTCCACTACGCATTAGATTGTACCTTATGAGAAATGAATATTCGCAAAGTAAAAAGGGTTATTGCGATTGACTTACTATATCAAAACTATTATTCTTGTTTGAAGTAAAAGGTTATATCTATTTGCTGGGTCCTGCGCTGCGGCTGGACGCATTGATACAAAGCTGTGACCCACAGCAAGAAGTAGCCGAGCCATCATAGAAACGGAGGAAAGATAGATGCAGAAAAAGATTTGTTGTATCACAGGACATAGGGACTTGCCTCAAAAGGAAATCAACCGTATAAAGGCGGTCCTGCGGAAAGAGGTCGAGAAAGCGGTCGCTGACGGTTTCACTTGTTTTATGAGCGGCTTTGCGGAAGGAGCGGATCAATATTTTGCCGAAATCGTGCTGGAAATGCGGAAATCAAATCCAGCGTTGGAACTTGTAGCCGTGATCCCTTATCAAAAACGGCTCGACAATCTACAGGAAAAGATGCACACTTATGAAATGCTGGAGGCTTGTGCGGACGTTGTTGTTATTCAGGAGGAATATCAGCCCAGCGTTTACTCCCACCGTAACCGATATATGGTGGAACACGCCGACCGGGTGATTGCCGTTTACGATGGCCGGGAAAAGGGCGGCACTGCCCGAACGATTCGATTTGCTCATACGCTGAAAAAGGAGCTGCGGGAGATCCCGGTTGGAGAGATCATTGTACCGGACCATCTGAAAAGATAAAACCAGATAGGACTTCATTGAATGCGCCCGCTATGTGATGGGCGCTTTTTTCTTGTCTGGCAGTTATGCTTCCTCCGCCACAAAATTTTTGGAGATAGAAAGTGCCATGAGGTGTCATGCCCTCATGCCCACGATCCTGCCTGAGTGCCTACCTGGAACATGGATATGAAGTAAATCTGCCTATAAAAGCAAAAATGATGACCGTTCTTTCCAGAATTATGCGCTGCTGAAAGTGCCATGGCCTGGCCTTTCCCTTTAAGAATCCATCAAATAGAATAGGCCCATAAGGAAGGGCCGCACAGCCCATCCAAAACAAATATCGTGCCTGATATGCATTAGGGCAAGGGTATCTCATATGGCAGTCCATCAGCACCGAACGAAGGTGTATGGATGGGTAGCCGTAGGAAATGCCATGCTTCCCTATGCTGTCAGGCAATCACGGGACCATGTGCATTTCCGCACATGGCCCCCTTTTTCACATAGAGACTGTCAGAGTTTTCCTGCCTAAATGCGATTCTGGGCCAGCGCACACAGCAGGGACACAAATCGGACCGTGCAAAAACCCTTCCCCGCTGTGTTCGGGAAAGGGCTTTTTATGATTTACGACACTTTGGAGATTGGCAAACGCATACGGAAGCTCCGCAGGGAAAAAGGGTTGACACAGGAACAGTTGGCGGAACAACTGAATGTTAGTACCGTCCATTTGGCGAAAATTGAAACCGGAAAACGCGGCTGTTCTCTGGATATTCTGATTGGTTTTGCAGCTTTTTTTAACACCGGCCTCGATTATCTGGCATTTGGAAAAGCAACTGAGAAAGAACTGAGAGGGGAAATCGACGCTGCTATCCACGCTCTGGAAAGGTTGCGGAGTAGTCTCTGATTGATACAAAGAGTATCAGCACCTGGTACTCACGCGCCATAAAACCATTAGCTATTTTCCGATATACTGAAACCGTTAGCTGGGGAAACCTCGGCTAGTAGCACCTTGAAAAATTTATACCAGCAGTACGGGTAACCGCCCGGACAGACGAGCGACCGCCAGCGCGCGCCACGACCCGGAGGGGGCATCAGCCCCCTCCGGTGAGCGAGAACGCCACCTGCGCGGGGCAGCCTTTGGCAAGGCTGTCAGAGCACCGACTCTGTCCGGGCTTACAATGAGACGCCTTAGACCGGCCTGAGAACCAGGCCGCAGGGCTCCACCTGGGGTTGAAATCAGTAGAGGCCCCAGGTACACGCCCGCGCGGGTCATGCCGGACCCGGCCCGTACTGTTCCCAACCTCACCGGGGTGCGAGCGCGAATGCGGTGAGAGAGATGAAATCAAGTTCAAGGCGGTCCCAAGCGTTCGCTTGGGGCCGCCTCTCAAGGGGAATGAATCGGATGAACACCAAAGATAACAGGAAACGATCCCATGATATGATCGACCACATTTTTCACGACCTGCTCCCCGCCCAGGGTATGGCGGAGCGGCCCGAGCAGGTCTCTCTCAGTCACCGGATGCTGGACGGCCTCCTGAACGGCTCCATCGCCCTGTGTGACGCCGGCACCGGCATCGGCAAGACCTATGCCTATCTGGCGGCGGGAGCGGCGTTTCAGCGTTTCCGCGCCGGTCAGGGCAGGCCCTTCCGCCCCGTCCTAGTCTCCACCTCCAGCATCGCCCTGCAGAACGCCATCCAGACGGAGTACCTGCCCATCCTGTCCGACGCGCTGACCGCGGACGGCCTGATCGACCAGCCTCTGCTGGCCGTGATCCGCAAGGGGAAATCTCACTACGTCTGCCGCCAGCAGCTGGAACACCGGCTGCTCCAGATCAAGCTCAGCAAGAAAAACGAGAGAACTGTCGAAGCCCTGCTTTCCCTGCGGGAGCACCTGGACATGGACGGGGTGCCCCATCTGACCAGCTTTGACCGGGAGCGGGTCTGCGTCCCCCAGCACTGTGATTGCAGCAACTGTGACCGTCAGGACTGCGGTTATCTCGCCTTCCTGGAGGACTGCGACAGCGGGGAGTTTTCCTTCCAGATCTGCAACCACAACCTGCTGCTGGCCGACGCCATCCATCGGAACACGGGCCGGAGCCCCATCCTGCCGGACGCCTGCGCCGTCATCATCGACGAGGCCCACAAGCTGCCCGACGCCGCCCGTCAGATGTTCGGTACCACCCTGGAGGCCGGGGATATCCACAGCCTGATCCGTGACCTGCGGCGGGAGAAATTCCTGCTGGCGGCGGAATCGCTGGACGAGCTGTCCGCACCACTTCTAAGGCTGATGAACGAGCCCTTTGACACGGAGAGATCCTTCCAGAGCTTTTCCCGGTTCCTCATCGCCCCGGCCCGGAACCTCCACATCGTCCAGAAGCAGCTCCACGGCCTGCTCTCCACCGCCGCCAGCAGTCAGCTGAACAGGCTGGCCTCCACCACGGAGCTGCTCACGAAGGAAAACTCCGGCCTGGTGTTTTACGCCATGGAGGACCGGCGGGGCGGAACCATGCTGTGCGCCGTAGCCTCCGACATGACCGCCCAGCTCCGCGCCACCCTCTGGGACCAGGAGCGGCCCGCCATCCTCACCTCCGGCACCCTGGCCGTGGGCTCCGACTTCCGCCGCTTCAAAGAGGAGACCGGCCTGCTGACGGACGGAAGGGTGACGGAGTCCGTCTCCGCCTCGCCCTTCGACTACAAGGCCAACTGCCTGCTGTACCTGCCGCTTCATCCGCCCGAACAGGCGGACAGCGGCTATTTTGATACCCTTGCGGCGGAGATCGCCGCCCTGCTGGACGCCTGCTGGGGCCACGCCCTGGTACTGTTCACCTCCTACGCCGCCATGTCCGCCATCAAGGAGCGGTTGGCGGAGATGGACCTGCCCTGGGAGGTCTTTACCCTGGGCCGGAACGCAGTACATACCACCCGGGAGTTCAAAAACGAGCCAGGGAGCGTCCTACTGGCCACCGGGGCCACCTGGGAGGGCTTTGACTTCCCGGGGGACTGTGTGTCCCTGCTGGTGATCCCCCGCCTGCCCTTCTCCCGCCCCGACGCCCTGAAGGAGAAGAAGCGGGCGGAATATCCCGACCTGCGCTCCTTCATCCGGGCCGTGGTGGTGCCGGAGATGCAGATCAAGCTGAAGCAGGGCTTCGGGCGGGCCATCCGCACCGAGGCGGACACCTGCGTGGTAGCCATCCTGGACGAGCGGTCCACGCCGGGCCAGCGGCACCATGATGCCATGAAGGCCGCCCTGCCTGACCTGCCCCAGACCAGCAGCCTGGAGGACGTGGTGGAGTTCATCTACCGCCTCAAGGGGCCGGATTATTTCCGGGAGGGCAAAGAATGATCGACGCAAAAAACGACCTGCGTTACATTTTGGTGACGCGGATGATGGAAAAAGCGGCGGAGGCCGGTCTGCTGACCCTGGAGGAGTTGTGCGCGGCCAAGCGGCTGGCCCGGGACAGATACCAGCCTCAAACTGTGTGGGAATAGTGCTGGCTTTCCCCGGTGGGGTGTGGTAATGTTGTCGGTACCCAGAGGAGAGGAGGCGCGCCGGATGGGTAAAAATATCATCATTATCCCGCCCAGCGGCGGCAGACCCGACACCCTGCGGGTGGCCGCTTACTGCCGCGTCAGCACAGATCTGGAGGAGCAGGCGTCGTCCTACGCCTCCCAGATCCGCAGCTATACCGAACTGATCCGCAGCCATGAGGGCTGGGAGCTGGTGGACATTTACGCCGATGAGGCGGCCAGCGGCACGAAAATGGACAAGCGGGAGGACTTCAACCGGATGCTGGCCGACTGCAGGAAGGGGAAGATCGACCGGATTCTGGTGAAGTCCATCTCCCGCTTTGCCCGGAACACAAAGGACTGTCTCGCCGCCCTGCGGGAGCTGGCCCGGCTGGGCGTCACCGTCCAGTTTGAAAAAGAGAATATCGACACAGGAACGCTCACCACCGAACTGATGGTGAGCGTTTCCGGTTCTCTGGCCCAGCAGGAGTCCATCTCCATCGCACAGAACATCCGCCAGGGCTACCGGCGCCGGATGGAACGGGGCGAATTCATAGCAAGCAGCCCACCATACGGATACCGGAACGCGGGGGGCGGACGGCTGGAGATCGTGCCGGAGGAGGCCGAGGTTATCCGCTGGGTATTTGAATCTTATCTGAACGGGCAGGGTATTATCGCAATCGCGGAAGAAATGAACCGCAGAGGTGTTCCCAAGAAACATGGGGGGACAACATGGATACCGTATGCTGTCGCTTGCTGGCTGCGAAACGAAAAATATACGGGCAATACCCTCTGTCAGAAAACCTTCACAACCGGATTTCCATACATTAGTGTGAAAAATCGGGGCGAAGTAGATCAGTTCTATATAGAAAACAGTCATCCCGCTATCATCAGCCAAGAAATATTCGACAAAGTGCAGGCCCTCCGAAAGCAGAAAAAAGCGCCCGTTTCCGCGCCATCCAAATTCCCATTGACGAGGAAAATGATCTGCGGAAAGTGTGGTGCAACATTTTACCGCACTGTTGACCGACACGGGGCAAATGATTGGGTCTGCTCAGGCCACAGAGACGGCAATAGGAATGGGAAGGGTGTCTGCCCAAACCTGCCTGTCCGGGAGAGAGATATCTACACGGCCTTTATTCGGATGTACAACAAACTGCGGCTCCATGAAGGAATCATCCTGCGGCCCGCGCTCGACCAGATGGAGACCTTGGAATCCGCTGTGCAGCGGGAGAATCCCGCCATGCTAGAAGTGAACCGGGCCATCGCCCAGGCCACGGAGCAAAACTACAAAATCAGTAAACTTCGCTCTAATGGCCTGCTGGATGACGATGCCTGCTCCGCCCAGCTGGCGGCCCTGGAGGCCCAGCTGACCCAGCTCCGGGCCAAGCGCCGGAGGCTGCTGAAAAATGATGACATCAGCGAGGTAATAGAGGGCCTGCGGCAGGTAATAGATATCCTTCACCAAGGCCCAGAACGGCTGGAAAAGTTCGATGAGGAATTGTTTAACGAGATGGTAGAGCAAATTACAGTGGACACTGACCATGTTCTGCGGTTCCACCTGAGAGGCGGTTTTGATGTGGCTGAACCACTCCGGAGGGAAATGAGATGAACAGAAAAATGCCGTATGGGTATCAGATACAGAATGGGATGATTGCAACCCAATCCCAGGAAGCGGCGGGAGTAAAACGGATATTTTCTCTCTACCTCGCGGGAAAAAGCCGGGATCAGATTGCGGACGCCTTAAATACGGAGGGTTTCTGTTATAGTGCGGAAAGCCCTAAATGGGATAAAAACCGCGTCAGGCAGGCGCTTGAAAATCCACGCTATAGGGGAGCGCATGACTACCCGGCTGTTATAACGGATGAGGTCTTCCGTATGGCGCAGGCAATGAAAGAAAAAAGAACCCGCAAGCGGGGAGATCACCCTGCATTGTGCTTGACCCCAAAACTTCGCTGCGGTCATTGCGGCCACGGCCTGCGCCGGATCGCAAACGGCTACTGGAGAGATACCCTTCGCTTCCACTGTGACGGGTGCGGCATGAGCGTCACCATCCCCGATGCGGACCTGCTGGCGGAAGTGGGACGGCAGGCGGCGGAGTACACACCCCCGGCAGACTCCGCAGGCTATGTCCCCTCCGAGGACACCGTCCGCCTGACCAACGCCATCAACCGGGGACTGGAAAAGCCGGACAATCCAGAGGACGTGGTATCCTTAATCTTACAGGGAATCTCCGCCCGGTACGCCTGCATCCCGATGCGGATGACCCCAGCGGACCTCTTGCGTCTGATTCGGGAGAAGGACTATGACCGGGCCATCCAATCTATCGCCATCACTGCGGACAACACGGTGACAGTGACATTCAAGTGACCGTTCACAGCCGATTGGGAAAGGAGCCTTCATGGAACAGACGGTACAACAGGAGCGGCGGGTCCACATCATCCCCGCCTCGAGATCCACCACAACAGCCGGACAGGCCACAGGAAGAAAACAGCGGGTGGCCGCCTACTGCCGGGTGTCCACCGACAGCGAGGAGCAGCTCACCAGCTACACCGCCCAGAAAGCCTACTATACCCAGAAAATCGGGGAGAACCCCGACTGGGAGCTGGCCGGCATCTACGCCGACAGGGGCATCACAGGGACGAGCATGAAGAAACGGGTGGAGTTCAAAAAAATGATTGCCGCCTGCAAGCGGGGGCGCATCGATCTGATCCTCACCAAGTCCTTGTCCCGCTTCGCCCGGAACACGGTGGACTCCCTGGAGGTGGTGCGGATGCTCCGGGCCAACGGCATTGGGGTGATCTTTGAAAAGGAAAATATCAATACGCTGACCGAGTCCAGCGAGTTCCTGCTCACCCTGTTCAGCGGCTTTGCCCAGGCGGAGAGCGAATCCATCAGCAAAAACGTAATGTGGGGCATCCAAAAGAGCCGGGAGGCGGGGAAGGTGCCCTTCCAGTATACCAAGTTGCTGGGCTACAGGCGGGGTGCTGACGGCCAGCCGGAGGTCGTCCCGGAGGAAGCGGAGGTGGTGAAACGCATCTACCGCCGCTACTTGGACGGATGCAGCCTGGCGCAGATCAAGCGGGAGCTGGAGGCGGACGGCGTCCCCACCTCCAGCGGCATCCGGGGCTGGACGTATCAGGTAGTGCGGAATATTTTGACCAATGAAAAATACATTGGCGACGCCCTCCTGCAAAAGACCTACACCACCGACTGCATCAGCAAGACGGTAAAAAAGAACCAGGGCGACCGGCCCATGGTCTATGTGGAGCGTAACCACCCGGCCATCATTCCCAAGGCCATGTTTTATCAGGTGCGGGAGGAGATGACCCGGAGGGCCAGCAAGCGGAAGGTGCTGCAAAAAACGGGCAAGACGGAGCAGGGCAAGTATTCCGCCAAATACGCCCTGACCGAGCTGCTGGTGTGCGGGGAGTGCGGCTCCCCCTACAAGCGGTGCACCTGGGCCAGAAACGGCAAAAAGCGGATCGTCTGGCGGTGTGTGTCCCGGCTGGAGTTCGGCACGAGATACTGCCATCACTCGCCCACCATGGACGAGGACAAGCTGCATCAGGCCATTCTGGATGGGCTCAACGAATTTGTCCAGGCGGGCCGGGGCGTTGGCGTCGAGGTGCTGGACATCGCCGGCATGGTCCAGCAGGGCGGCGGCTTGGATGAGGTTGACCCGCTGACCTTGCGCAGCCGCCTGGATGCGCTGACCGTCCGGCAGGCGGAGCTGCTGGACAGGGTGTTGGAGGACATGGACAATCCGGAGTTGACGGCTCAGCTGAAGGCTCTGGCGGAGGAAAAGCAGGATATCCTGGGGCGGCTCGGGGCACTCCAGCAGGACGAGGAGCAGCGGGCTGGCCAGGAGGCCAGGCGGCGGGAGCTAGCGGAGTGGCTGGACCGGCAGGAAACGGCGTTCACCGAGTACGAGGATGTCATCACTCGCAGGTATGTGGAGAAGGTCACCGTTCTGGATGCCGAGACCATCCGGATTAAGTTCAGATATACGGAGATTGAAATTGACAGGGTGGTTCGATCATAATGGTGGAGCGCACAGATCATCAAGCTGAAGCTGAGAAAAGAGTCCGGCAGGGCGGGAGCGGTATCCCGCTTTGCCGGACTCTTTTCCGCTGCGGTTTCGATCTTTTCGGATTTCGGTGGGATGTGCTGGAAATCGTTGTGCCGCAACGGTTTCCAGCTGGTATCTTTTTTGTCTACGCAAGAAAGGGTAGACAAAGCCTGTGTATAATGCTACTTATACTCATGTTTAGCTGATATTTAGTAAATTTGCTGTAAAACTGTGCTAAAAATTAGCCATAATCACATATTAAGGGATATTGCAGTGCAGGCTTGGGTGAGACTCTTCTTCCTCAAACCTGCTTTTATTTATGTTTAATAGGTGATTGCGAAACTCCAAGAGCGAAAAATTGAAATTCGTTCGATAAATGCAAAGAAATGTGTGAATTCAGAAACAAATTAACGTCATATTTTTCTGCAATGCCATAGTTAAGTGGAGGAAACGCCAAAAGTCCCGAGGTTGAAAAGTGTTGGTACTACTGGCTTTTTTGAATTTCGCAATCGGCTAATGTTTAAGAAAGTGAGGTCATCATGAAATTTCCGTATGGGTATGTTCTAATAAACGAGGAAATCGTTGTTCATGAAGAAAAGGCGGATGCTGTCCGCAGTATATTTGGATACTATCTTGCTGGAGCCAGTCTAGGGAAAATTGTGGATATGCTTCATGCAAAAGGCATCCCTTCCCCATCTGGTAATCCGAAATGGGGCAGAGCGGCGGTGGACAAACTTCTATCCAATGCAAAATATATTCCCATTGTTGGTATGGAAACATATATGGATGCCCAGTTCGAACGGGATCGCCGGTGTAATGTGGATTACGATAAAGTCGGACATCCCAGAAAGACGGTCAGATATCAATCTCCATCCTTTGAGATAAATTAAGACTATTCAAATCCCGCTTTTTCTGTTATACTGGAAGAAAAAGGGGAGAACTGGGCTATGACGCTGGAAGAATTAAGCAACTTATATATAGGGTCTACTGTAAAAGTCATATTTGATGAAAATATGCTGAATATATGCAAAAATACGATGTGACTTATGTGTATAGGTTGTATAAATCTAAAATTCGGCTCTATTTGCTGAATGTTTTTGGTAAAGAAATTTTTCGCCCATGCACACTGTACCGAGGTATCCAGCGTCAAAAAGACCCCCAATTTCACGGTTTCTCAGCTATAACCCTGCATTTTGGGGTCTTTTTGAAATTTAAAAAATAGGATTTTTCGAACCTGTACATGTATAAACCGTGCTAATAACCGTAATATACATTGCTGTTCATAATATATTCGGCTTTTTCAGCAGACCCTAATTAGAGTGATTGTATATGACTTTCGCACCTGTTTTCGCTATTCGTTTAATTTCCTGACTAACATGAGCGCACCGCAAATAACGGCTCTACCTACATACGAATGAGAGAGATGGCTGACGGACTCTAATGTGGGCGTGTTAGCTCAAACAAAAATGTGTCAGGCTATTTTCTCTCCTTTCAGCTTTGAGATAACAAAAGGCATGGCTGACTGCCATATCCTATTACCGCAACTATATTGTAGAGGAGAAAGCGCATAAAATACAAATAGGTTGCTATTGTTTATCAAACAATCTACAAATGTCTGAATTGAATGAACATTTTAATGCTTTTCTGAAGAGAGGTACTAACAGTATGGGAACAGATAAAAAGGAATTTGAAAAACGGTGTCGTATCGAGGAAAGAAATGCACTAAAAAACATGGAAATATTCTGGAGCGTACATGGAAAAGATACTGTGTCCAAGTTTTCAAAATTGACAAAGCGCTGGCCCAAAAAGGAAGAAGGAAAAAGAGAACCGAAAGCTTTACTTCAGGAGCGATTAGAAAATTCTCCGATTCTCCTTATAACCGCAAATCAGGTTGAAGCAAATATGATGGTGAGGCGTTTATCACATGAATTTCGTGTCAATGAACATAACAGTAGCGAGTTTTCAACAATTACCACCGAAGGTTGTAAGTTTCATTTTGGTTTTATAGGGAATAATCGTGTTGTTCATGTTCAGCCTAAAGATATGTCATCGTTTACTAAGTATGGCTCTTTCTCCGCTCTTGAGTCAATATTAAAACGGTACAAGCCAAAACTGGTTATCTCTATCGGCGTTGCTTTTGGAAATGATCCTACACGACAAAATTTGGGCGATGTGCTGGTATCAAAACAGTTACTCCCATATGACAGTAGCAATAAATATTCGGAGAACAGTATAAAACTGAAGGGGCCCCTATATGAAACAAATTCCCAACTGATATGTGGATGGATGGACTTACTGGAATATAAAGAATTTCCCAAAGAGTCGATTATAGGTGAGGAATGTGATGATGTCACTGGCTCTGATCTTTCTGATGGACATAGTGAAAGATCAAACGATTTGGATACCGAAACATTCAACTGGTTTTGTGGCACGGTGCTCAGTGGAGGCTCCGTTGTGGATGAAGTAGAACAAAAGGTGAAACTTATCGAGGCTACAGAACGTAGAGGAATAGAGGATGTAGTCGGCGGTGAAATGGAAGGAAGTGGAGTGTATTTTGCCTGTGATAAAGAAAAAATTCCATGTATAGTAATCAAGGGCATTTGTGATTGGGGAATTAAGAAAAATTCATGGGATGAGGTTTTAAAAGGTGAAGAAAATCCTCCAGATAACAAAACAGTTAAAGACTGTGTACAAGCACTAGCGTTTACAAATGCCTTTTCAGCACTAAGATGTTTGTTGGAATATGATAGTACTTTAATTTCGGAGAATGATGGCGCACAAGACGCACCAAGCATTTCAAGTGTGCACCTATCGACTATGAAGTCGTTTGAACGCATTATGATGAAATTTTCTACCTTTAATTTCCTTCCTTATTTCTTTTTAGGGACAGCATACATCCTTCTTTCATTTTTATTTAGATTTTCCCTATGTGAATTATTGCGTCCTCTGATTGTTTCCAGTAACCTAGAAAATGTCTTGCTTGGGACATCCATAATTTTGGTATTTACCCTAGCCCTAGCAGTAGAATTGGCCAGCTTCTCCAAAGTGTCGAAGCGGTACAAGTTAAAATCTTTTATTATTGGAGCCTTTTCAATTTTAATATTTGGAGAAGTGAATATATTTTTATTTGTAGCAAATATTTACTTAGAAATGTTTATCAACACTGCAAATACGGATATAAATAAAGTTATAACGTGTTTTCAATTCATATATGGCGGCCTTTTGTGTGCGGGTGGGGTTGCTTGGATTATTGCAAAGCACCTACGTGCAAGACCCGAAAATTTGGGATTGCTGTTTGCTAATCTTGAGTTAAAAAATCTGAGTTTTGAAAAATGTTGTTGCATTGTTAAAAATACATCGGAAGCCACATTGTACAACATGTCTGTAGGATGGATTTGCAAAACGCAGCTTTCGCCAGTGCAGATACATAAGTGTGGAACAATACGAAGCAATAACAACCTCTTGATTAATTATCACAACTGGAGCCTTATTGAACAGGAAATTCTTTTTACCCAAATGCCTGAAACTTTTTGCCCAATCATCCCTGATACATTACAAGTCAATTATCGTTTGCCAAACGGCGACTTGGTAGTACACGTTATTACAAAAAGACCAAAGGACACAGTAAAACGCGATAGCTCAAAGGACAATGTGTTTAGTGTTCGCTATACTGAGCAAATACTGATTCATCGAGATGGAATATACGAGAAGGTGCTCAAACGAGTTTGCTATAGTCAAATAATAAGTAAGGCCGTAGAAAAGGAGGCTGATGCACGAACTGTGTAAATGCTCTCACTGGTGCCTCAATTCGACCCGTTTACACAGTTCCGTTATCAGCCTCTAGAAAAGCCTGTGTAAATAGCAAACCGTTGTGTTGCAATGGATACGTCTCTGCATCTTTTTTATCTACAGAAGGAAGGGTAGACAAAGCCTGTGTATAATGCCACTTATACGCATGTTTGGTCGATATTTGTCGAATTTGCTGTAAAACTGTGCCGAATATTAGTCATAATCACATATTAAGGGATATTGTAGTGCAGGCTTGAGTGAGGCTCTTCTTGCTCAAACCTGCTTTTATTTATGTTTAAGAAAGTGAGGCTATCATGAAACTTCCATATGGGTATGTTCTAATTAACGAGAAAATCGTTGTTCATGAAGAAAAGGCGGATGCTGTCCGCAATATATTTGGATACTATCTTGCTGGAGCCAGTCTGGGGAAAATTGTGGATATGCTTTATGCAAAAGGCATCCCTTCCCCATCTGGTAATCCGAAATGGGGCAGAGCGGCGGTGGACAAACTTCTATCCAATGAAAAATATATTCCCATTGTTGGTATGGAAACATATATGGATGCCCAGTTCGAACGGGATCGCCGGTGTAATGTGGATTACGATAAAGTCGGACATCCCAGAAAGACGGTCAGATATCAATCTCCATCTCTTGAGATAAATTAAGACTATTCAAATCTCGCTTTTTCTGTTATACTGGAAGAAAAAGGGGAGAACTGGGCCATGACGCCGGAAGAATTAAGCAACCTATATATACGTATTGCGTTCCAGTATGAGTCTGCACTTAATCAGCTTGTCGATAAGGGGCTAGTGGACAAGGATTTGGCAGACACGACCAGAAAGACCTTTTACGATTCATTGGATGAAGAAAAACTGCGGACATCTCAAAAAATTAGGAGTCATACTGAGATCATACGCCACTATGTGAGAGGCATGGTCTGTGAGGATATGTTATCGCTGACAGAACTAGCAAGGCAATACTCGAAGGATTCTCCTGGGTATGTCATTCAAAGCTGGATGCGAAGCCGTAATACTTTGGAGTTCCTTCGTCAATGGGAAAATGACATGAATGAAGAATTTGATGATAGGGCCTGTGAGGATTTGATTCACCAAGCACATACGACATCGCTGACCGTTACGCCATCTTTGTGGATTCGAAGGACGCACGCTGTTGGGATGCGCGTAAAACAGGGCAAAGGTGGGGGCGTGAGCGCTTACCCCGAGATTGCAGCAGACTTTCACTTATGGCTTGATCCGGCAGAGAGATTGGTATTAGTCAGATTAATGCGCAGGATGAACGTTAATCAAAAGACGATATGATATGGCAATCAGAAAAACAGATACAAAGACGAATCAATAGTTCGATATATAAAAGGAGAATTGGATAATGTGGTTGGATAATGCCTCTAGTATCGATATGCTTTTTTATTCTCCATATGCAGATACTATTGTTAGCTTTACAAAAAAGTCATATCTGACGCCGTTGACGATCGGCTTATATGGCAGTTGGGGAGCAGGTAAATCATCTCTCCTGCAGCTTATTGAACGGCGAATCGAGGATGACAAAGATGATGACGTAGTTTGTGTGTCCTTGAATGCATGGCAATTCGAAGGATATGAAGATGCAAAAGTTGCTATCATGGAATCTCTTTTGAAAACGTTGAAAGAGAATAAAACATTTTTTGAAAAAGCGCATGAACAGATCAATAAATTATTGTCGCGTGTTGATTTCTTAAAAGTAGGCAAGAGTATTATTCAAAAAGGGCTTCCTTATGCAATCGGAGCGTTGACTGGGAATCCATTGCCAATAGCGCTTAATCTTTCTGCGGATTCGTTAAATGCAGGTGATTTACTCACAAAACTGCAATCTTTTAAAAGTGAGTATATTAAAGATGGTGAAAAAGAGGATTCTCTTACCGAAAATGTTAGAAAATTCCGTAAAGAATTTGAAGATATGTTAAAAGATGTATCTTCAGTTAGGACTTTAGTCGTAATTATAGATGACTTGGACAGATGCTCGCCTGAGAGAATTATTGATACACTCGAGGCAATTAAGCTATTCCTTTCTGTAAAAAAGACAACATTTATTGTAGCTGTAGATCAAAGGATTATCGAATACGCAGTAAATATTAAGTATCCACAAATTGACGGATTTGCAATATCTTCTGATTATATTGAAAAGATAATTCAGCTCCCAATCAAAATACCGGAATTGTCCCCTAAAGACATTGAAAATTATTTGTTGCTATTAGTGTCTCAACTTCATTTATCTGAAGATGGATTAGAAACCCTTATCAAAGAAATTTACGACAGCGGAATGATGCTTCGCGATAAAGCATTAATGCATAGCGAAATAGCAGCGATTATAGAAAACAAGCAATGCTCATACAAAGAAGGCACGTCTAAGAGTTCATTTGATGCAGATGCATCCATTATTTCGAAGATTAGCCCGACTGTATCAAGTAGCCTTAAAGGTAATCCTCGGCAGGCCAAGCGGTTTTTAAATACGTTTTTTGTTAGGAAGAACCTAGCGTCACTATATTTTGGTGAGGACATTGATTTGTCAGTTATGGCAAAGCTTTTGGCCCTAGAAACAATTGAAATACGGGCATTTAGAAAATTATATGAGTGGAGCAGCAATTTTAATGGAGAAATTAAACAGCTAAAAGAAATAGAACACCGTATTAAAGACGGAAAAGAACTTGACGAGGAATATGCACTTTGGGCAACCCCCAGAATCACTAAATGGCTAAAAAGTGAGCCAATAGAGTTATACAAACAGGATCTGAGTAAATATTTCTATTTATCCAGAGAAGCGCTGAGTAGTGTGGAAAGCATTTCTTCTACATTTAGCGAATCAGAGCGCAAAATGCTGTCGGCTTTCCAGAATTGTATGAAGGGGCAGGAGAATTTACGTATTGAAGAATTGAAGAAAATGGAACCTGTATCTCAACGGAACATGTGTGATGCCCTTATTGAACATTTTAAAGCCGATTCTATTGGTCTTAATATAATTGCTCCCCTATATTGTAATTATGCTGATTTTAGAACCGATATAAGTGAAGCTATATTGCAAAAGCCAAGTACATTTTTTACAATGGCTGTAATTCCCCATATGGTAATGATGTATAAAGCATCTCCAACACAGTTTGATGAGCTTTTGAATCGGCTAAAAAGCAAAAAATTTATAAAAGATGAGATTTGCTCCATGATAAAAGCAGGTGATTTTGGGGTTACTACTGTTGAAAGAAAGGTGTGATAAAATGGGCACGTCAAAAGGATATATTGCGCCGTCCACTCCTAATTGGAAACGAGCGAAACGAGAAATATCACATTACTTAAGTAATCCCACTGATGTTGCAAGAAGAAACGCTGCTGCCCAGTATGCGAGGGCAATGGCTGGTGATAGTTATAATGTATCGCAAATAACAAGAGCATTTGCAGGGGCAATCAGTTTCTCATCTGCAAGCACCGCTCGAGGTTATGCGGTAGCTCTACGTGAAATTGGACGAGAAGATATTTTATCTTTAGAACCCAAAGAAGCATTAGATGCGTTAATTTCACATTTTGCAAATGATGGCAGTACGATTGATGATAAAATTGCATTAGATAGCATGGTTGAGACTTTTAAAGTCTTGGAAGTGATTCAACTAGAAGATTTACAAGGCATTGACACTTCTCGCTTGCTAAAAGAAATGGTATGCCAATTTGCCAAACTGAAATTT
>ERZ808042.121-NODE-121-length-72407-cov-60.574644_pt1 | contig 72407 bp, 56 predicted proteins | sample MGYA00380193_ERZ808042 | MGnify/ENA primary metagenome ERZ808042 (study PRJEB31490, sample SAMN06133401) | mouse gut metagenome | isolation source: M1_2 | host: mice | place: China: Chengdu | collected 2015-05 ...
CAACTTCGAAGGCAACTTCGTGATAAAAGTAGCTCCCGGCACTCCGCTGCGCATCAGCTACGTAGGCTACAAGACCGTCGAGCTGGCAGCAGCCAACGGCATGACGGCCTATCTCCAGCCCACCACCGAGCAGCTCGAACAGCTCGTGGTCGTAGGCTACGGCACACAGAAGAAAGCCAACCTCACCGGCGCCGTCGCCACCGTCGATGTGGCCCGCGTCATGGATTCACGTCCCGCATCCGATGTAGCCAAGGCTCTGCAGGGCGCCGTTCCCGGCCTCACCATCACCAACGCATCGGGCGACATTTCCGCCAACCCGACCATCAACATCCGCGGCGTTGGTACGCTGTCCAACAGCCACACGTCCAACCCGCTGATTGTTGTTGACGGAGTACCTGTAGATGACATGAGCTTCCTCAACCCCGAGGACATTCAGGACATCAGCGTGCTTAAGGACGCATCGTCCAGCTCAATCTACGGTAGCCGCGCCGCTTTCGGTGTGATTCTCATCACAACCAAAGAAGCCAACAAGAAGGATCGCGTCAGCGTGAAGTACAGCAACAACTTCTCCTGGGGCCGCCCCACCAAGCTTCCCACGCCCAACACCACCGTCAACCATCTGAAGGTTGCCATGGACGACTCCAACCCCGGTGGCGACAAGGAAATCTTCTCGATGTACTACACCGACCTGCTTCCCTTTGCCGAGGCATGGGCAGCACAGCATGGCGGCAAGCAGTACACCAGCTACGTGGAGATGCAGCCGTTCCAGAGCAAGGACAATGTAGGCGACTACTACATTCTGCCTGCAACGGGTGCTCCCTGGTACTCGCCCATCACCGGCGAGTTGATGCAGACCAACCGTTTCCTCTGCTATGCCGACTGGGATGTAGCAGAAACTTATTTCCAGGCTGCTCCCGGCCAGAAGCACAACGTAAGTCTTGAGGGCCAAAGCGGCAAGACCAACTACCGCGTAAGCTTCGGCTACGACAGCAAGGAGGGTCTCTATAAGTTCAATCCCGACAAGATGCACCGCTACATGGCAAATGCCAGCATCGACACCGAGATTTTCAGCTTCCTGCGCGCCGGCGCACGCTTCAGTTTCAGCGACCGCGAGTACACGAGCCCGAACCTTTATTATAATGCGAACAATTACCGCGACTCCTATCAGTATCTTTGGCGTTTCCCCTCGTTCTTCGAAATGCCCGGCTACGTTCTTGACGCAGAAGGTCAGCCCAAGAGCTTCCGCAACGACGTCACCGTTCGCCTCAACGGCCACAATGACGAGACAGTGACTACCCAAACCCGCATGCAGGCATGGATGCGCGCAACACTGCTGCCAGGACTCACCCTGCAGGCCGACTTCACCTACGACCTTCGTAACCAGAACAGCGATGCGGCCTTAGTACCCTATACGGCCTGGAATAACTGGACCCCCGGCACAAAAGGTCTCGGTGTGTATGCTCCTATTTCACAGGCAACGTCTCAGACTGCACAGAGCAATTATCGTAACGCTATGTGGACGGCCAACGTCTTTGCTACATATCAGAAGACCTTCGCCGAGGCACATAACCTGAAGGTAATGGCCGGCTGGAGCGCCGACCAGAACCAGTACCGCTACTTCTACGCTCGCCGCACCGGTCTTACGGACTACAATCTGCCCAACATAGATCTGACCGACGGCACGACATATCAGACCAGCGGCTCGCACACCCACCGCGCCACCACAGGCTTCTTCGGCCGTATCAACTACGACTACAAGGGCATCTACCTCCTGGAAGTAAACGGGCGCTACGACGGCTCCAGCCGCTTCCCCGCAGCCGACCAGTGGGCTTTCTTCCCCAGCTTCTCCGCTGGCTACCGCTTCACCGAAGAAAATTACTGGAAGAGCCTGAAGATTGACAATATCATCAGCAACGGTAAGATTCGCGGCAGCTACGGCCACATCGGCAATGAGGCAGTCGGCACAAACCGATTCCTCTCTACCGTCGGTCAGGTAACTCAGGGAAGTGTACACTGGATTGCCAACGGTCAGAAGATTACCGAATACAGCATGCCCGCACTCGTGTCCAGCTCTCTCACCTGGGAGCGCATCGTGACCACCGACCTTGGCTTTGACCTCGGATTCCTCGACAACAGCATCAACCTTAACTTCGACTGGTATCAGCGTAGCACAAAGGACATGCTTGGCCCCGGCCAGACTCTGCCCGGCGTACTCGGCGGACGTGCACCTTATCAAAACAACGGAGAACTCCGCACACGCGGCTGGGAACTCGGTCTGAACTGGAACCACAGTTTCGGCGACGCAGACATATATGCAACGTTCAGCATCGGCGACGCACGCACCAAGATCTCGAAATGGAACGATGATTCAGGCGTCATCTACAACTACAATCCTGATGGCTCAGACTACACCCAAGGTCTCTACTACGGCGATATATGGGGCTTCGAGACCGAACGCTACTTCACAGAGGACGACTTCCATTTCGTGCCGAACGAAGATCCAGCAAAGCCAGGCCATTACGAACTCAATGCAGGCATACCCAGTCAGGCTGCTCTCGAAGGCGTCGGAACTTTCACATACGGCCCCGGCGACGTAAAGTTCAAGGACCTCAACGGCGACGGTGTCATCAATTTCGGCGACCCCAACATGAAGGACGAAAACGGCAATCCTATTCCCGTACGTTCCGTGCGCAACCACGGCGACCTCAAGGTCATCGGCAACGCTTTGCCCCGCTATGAGTACAGCTTCCGCATCGGCGGCGCATGGAAGGGCTTCGACATCGATATGTTCTTCCAGGGCGTAGGCAAGCGCGACATCTGGGCCACCGGTTCGACAATCGTCCCCATGGTACAGAGCGCCCTCGGCACATTCACCAACCAGCTCGACAACTACAACCTCGTGAAGTATGATCCCGCAACCGGCATGCTCACGCAGTGCGAAGTAAATCAGGACAATGTATATCCCCGCATGTACAGCGGTTCCGACGGCGCCGGTAAAGTCGGTACAGTCTATAACTTCGGCAACGGCCATAACAACTTCTATCCGCAGAGCCGCTATCTCACCAGTTTGGCTTACCTGCGCCTGAAGAACCTCACCGTGGGCTACACTCTTCCTGCCGACATCACCAAGAAGGCTCTCATTCAGAAGGCACGCATATACTTCAGCGCCGACAATCTCTGCTTCCTGCACAACGGCGCCGGCAAATATCAGCTTGACCCCGAACAGACATCTTCCGCCAACAATCACGCACAAGGCGCCAACGGCGGTCAGGGAACATTCGGCCGTGTAACTCCTCTGCAGCGCGTACTCTCCTTCGGCCTTCAGGTAACTTTCTAACCCCAACTGAAAGAACAATATGAAAAACAGATATATCATAGGTGCAGTAGCCGTGATGTCGGTCATCGCAACTACCTCGTGCGACGACTTCCTGAACGACAACCGCTTCCCGCTGTCGCAGCAGATAGCGAACCCCGAGTTCTGGAGCAACAGTGTCAATGTCCAGAACCAGATCAACTACTTCTATGAGGATTACTCCGGCTATGGCAACGGCGGCGGCAGTGGCACGTTCTACTGGAGCACCCTCTCTGATGATCAGGTAGGCCGCACGGCTTACACCAACTGGACATTTACATCGGTTCCGGCGTCTTCAGCATCTTACACAGCTCCATATGTCGAAATCCGTCGTGCCAACCTCGTGATTGAAGGCGTAGAAAGTTCCACGCTGCCGGAAGCAACCAAGGCTAACTTCATCGGTCTCGCACGCCTGCACCGCGCGCGCAGCTACACCGACCTCATCCATCGCTACAGCGATGTTCCTCTGATCAAACATGTTGTCGACCCCAACGACAACGAGGCATTGTACGGTCCGCGCACTCCGCGCAACGAAGTTGCCGACTTCATATTTGAGGACTTCGACTATGCCACCAAGAATATTGCCACGCAGAGCAGCAAGACCGAACTCAGTGCCGACCTTGCCTATGCTCAGATGATGGAATTCTGCCTCTTTGAGGGCTCGTGGGCACGCTACCATCAGAAAGATGAGGTACGCGCCAAGAAGTTCTTTGAGGAAGCCGTGAAAGCAGGTGAGGCTATCGCCGACCGCTACCCCATCGGTTCTAACTATTCAGCCCTCTATAAAGCCGCAGCCAAAGAGCTCGGAGGCATAGCGCCTCTCTCCAGCAACCCGGAGGTAATCTTCATGAAGAACTATGCCGAAGGCGTATTCATGAACTCCATCACCGACTACAGCTGCGCTTCGGACGGCGTCGCCGGCCTGACAAAGAGTGCATTCGACGCATTCCTCTTCATCGACGGAAAGCCCCTCGCCACCACAAGCTGCGACAAAACCGATCTGGGCGTTCCCAGCGAAAGCGGTGTTGACATCAGCAATCTGCTTGCCGTACGCGACCGGCGTCTGGCTCAGATTACGCAGCCCGCTATCATGTTCCCTGCCCTTCCGTGGGCTGCAAGCAACACTGTTGGCATGTGGTCGCGTTCGGGTTATGGCGTTAGTAAGTTCCTCAACCCCGCAATGCCCTCTACCGCAGTCAACGAGATCAACAAGGGTTATCTCTGCGCTCCCCTCTACTGGGGCGCCCGCCTTTACCTCGGCATCGCCGAAGCCAAGGCCGAACTCGGAACACTCACCGATACAGACGTTGCCAAGTATATCAAACCCCTCTGGGACCGCGCCGGCATTGACACCAGCAAGCTCAACAAGGCTTATCTCGAAAACATGAATGACCCCGCCAACAACATGGAGGGCAACATATCCAGCCTGCTCTGGGAAATCCGTCGCTGCCGTCGCTGCGAACTCATGCTCGACGACAATATCCGTTACTGGGATCTCGTACGCTGGCATCAGCTCCAGCTCCTCGACTTCACAAAGAATCCGGACATCGCCCTCGGTGCAAACGTCAGCAACGCTCCCGTGCAGCCTGAATACGGCACCACGAACGGTTACATCAACGCCAACTGGGATCAGACCCGTACGTTCAACGAGAAGTATTATCTCTATCCCCTGCCTCTCGACCAGCTCAGCCTCAATCCGAAACTGGCTCCCAACAACCCCGGCTGGTAAACCCTGAACCGAAACACACATCAATAGCGAGCCGCAGCCCCCGTGCAGGGAGCTGCGGCTCTTCTTTTCCGGGGGCAGCGGCGATGCGATTTGCCTATGCTGTTTTTTATTTCTACCTTTGCATCAGAACACAAGCATCACCGACATATGAAATCCATCTACCGTATTCTGTTCCTTATACTGCTAACCTGCGCGTGCGCTCCGACGGACGCCTCGGCACAGGCATTCGCCGTGACCCACAAACCCTACATGGAGACCTCCGGCACGGCCGCAGGCTCGCCCTCCAGAGCCGAACTCATGAGCCGCCTGCGCCTGTGGGTGGCGCTGACGTTCGATCGTTCGGACGTGATAGACATGATCGACGAGCGCACGGGCACAATGGTGCTGAAATGGAGCGCTCCCGTGCCCCAGGCGTCGAAGTGGCTGACGGCCGCCATGAGCGAGACGTGCGTCATAGACGTGGCCGACGGCGGCGCATTCCGCCTGCGGGTGTATGCCCCGCGCGTGTCATTCGCAACAACGGAGCGCGCCGACATGCTAAACGAGCTGGGCATGATGAACGCGGAGGCGGAGGCCGACCGCAACCTTATCACGGGCCTGGGACAGCGCGTCTACGGCGGGGCGGCGGAGTGGCCCGTGGACGAACGCCTTGACGACATAGTGAACGCGTATCTGGAGCAGTTGCAGGCCACACAGCAGTTCCGCAACGACCGCGACCGTGAGCGCGGACGCGCCACTGACGAGTACCGCGCCGTGGAGCATGCCTGGCGCATCGTGCACGAAGTCCGTCAGGGTGTGCAGCAGTACCACGCCACGCTCGTGCAGTCCCTCGCCACCGGCCTTAACTGAAAGTTACTTCACCTGGCGAGATACAGAAGGACAGAGGGCGATAAAGATACAAAAATACACAAATATCAAAAATAACATATTGGATATTAATCCATACCTATGTCGTTTGTAAAAAGGATATTGCTTTGCGCGGCGGCGCTGTGGATGCTGCCGGCACCGGCGGCAGAGAGGGGCGACACGGCTGTCAGCTTCGTAATCTGCGACTCCGGCCACGACGTCTACGAGCTGGAAGGGCATGCCGCGCTGCACGTGACGCTGCCCGACGGGCACGATGCGGCGGTGCACTGGGGCCTGTTTGACTTCGATGCACCGGGCTTCGTGTGGCGTTTTGCGCTCGGCGAGACCGACTATCTGTGCGGCGCCACGCCCTGGGACCGGTTTCTGGAGAGCTACCGCCGTCAGGGACGGCGCGTCACGGAGTATCCGCTGCTGCTCGACAGCGCCGAAAAACAGCGCCTGCTGCAACTCCTCCGGGAGAATCTGCTGCCGGAGAATGCCACTTACCGCTACAACTACGTGAAGGACAACTGCTCCACGCGCCCGCTGCGCATGGTGGAGGAAGCCATCGGCGACACGCTGGCGCTCGGACGTCCGACGGGCCATGCCGGCGACACGTTCCGCAGGATGATGCGCGCCTACCACCGTAACTATCCGTGGTATCAGTTCGGCATCGACCTGGCTCTAGGCTCCGGCATAGACTACCGACTGACCGACCGCGAGAAAGCATTCTCCCCCATAGCTCTCGAAGTGCAGCTCGCAAAAGCCACACGCACCGACGGACGCCCCATTGCCGGCGAGGCCGTCGTGGCGGTAGCGGCGCCCGCAGGCGCCGCCGTGGCAGGAGCCACGCCGTGGTGGGCCACGCCTATGGCCGCCGCCCTCGTCGTGCTGGGCGCCGCAGTGGCCGTCACCGTGCGCGACCGGCGCCGGCGCCGGGTGTGCCGCGCCTTCGACGCCGCGCTCTACGGCGTGCTGGGCGTGGCCGGCTGCCTGGTGTTCTTCCTGACCGTATTTTCCTCCCACGAGGCCACGTCGCCCAATTTTCTGCTGGCGTGGGTGAACCCTTTGTGCCTCGTGCCCGTTATTTTTATCTGGATAAAAAAGGCACAACGCCTTGTATTATGCTATCAAATTGCTAACTTTGCAGTGATTTTCGCAATGTGCGCCGCGTGGCCGCTGCTTCCTCAAAGCGCCAACATCGCATTCTGGCCCCTCATAGCCGCCGATGCGCTGCGTGCTGCCAACTACATCACAATCACGGCTACGGCCGCAAAACATACACGGAACTAAGAGGCTGTTTAAAAACGGATGTTAACTCAGGGGTTGCAGATTTTGGAGGGTATTTCATCCTGCAGGAGCAGGAGCGTACTGGATGTACGCGACTGTGACAAAGGATGAAAGACACCCAAAAGATGCAAAGCCGAAGTAACATTCCCTGATAAAATCAGCCCACTGACAAAACGAAAGAAATATTAAAACAACAATATGAACAGCAATCGGATGTTAAAAGAATAGCACGCCTCGGTCCCTCTCCGGCGCTTTCCGCCGTCTTCTTCGGTCGAGTGGCTACGGCCACACTCCCTCATCAGACGACAAAAATCGCCCGGAGATTGACCGCCCCTGCGTTAACATCTGTTTTTAAACAGCCTCTAAGACACATGAGACGCCCCCGCCTGCTTCTCGCATTTGTAGCCTCAGCAGTGGCAACCCTTGCCGCCGCTGCCGGCGCGCCCGTGCGTCCGCAGCTGGTGATAGGCATTGTGGTGGACGGCCTGGAGCAGGACTACATCGACCTGCTGCGCGACAGTTTCGGCAAAGGGGGCTTCAACCGTCTGCTGAGCGACGGCGTGGTGATTCCGGCTCTCGACTACGGCACCCCACTCGACGCCGCCGGCGCCACGGCTGTGCTCGTCAGCGGCGCCACGGCCGACATCAGCGGCATCAGCGCGGCCACCCGCTTCGACCGCGAGGCCCTGCGCACGGTGCCCCTCCTCCACGACCCCGCCACGATGGGCAACTACACCGACGAGACTTACTCGCCGGCAGCCCTGGCCGTCAGCACCATAGCCGACGAGGCCCGCATAGCCGGAGGAGGCGTCACGGCCGTCTACGCCATCGCCGCCGACCCGCAGCAGGCCATACTGCTGGGCGGCCACGCCGCCAACAGCGCCCTGTGGCTGAACGCGCAGAACGGCAACTGGGCCACATCCACCTTCTACAAGGAGCCGCCCACCACACTCTCGGCACGCAACCGCCTGCGCCCGCTGACAGTGCGCCTCGACACCATGAGCTGGACGCCCCTGCGCCCGGCATCGGCCTATCCGCACCTGCCCGACCATCTGACGCGCTATCCCTTCCGCTACACCTTCGGCCGCAACAAGGCTGACAAGGTAGCCAAATTCGTGACGACACCGCTGCTGAACAGCGAGATAACCCAGCTTGCATCGGAGATAATCGACACGCCCGACTTCGGACGCCACGACGGCGCCGACATGCTCAACATAGCCTACAGCATCCGCCCCTTCACCGACAGCAAGAACGCCGACACGCGCTACGAGACGATGGACAGCTACCTGCGCCTCGACCGCGACCTGGAGCAGCTCTTCGCCGCCGTGGACCGCGGTCCCGGCATGGCAAACACGCTCGTCTACCTGGCGGCCACGCCTCCCGGCTCGCGCTCGCGCCGCGACGACGAGCGCTGGAACGTGCCCTTCGGCGAGTTCTCCACGCGCAAAGCCATGTCGCTGCTCAACATGTACCTGATAGCGCTGCACGGCAACGGCGAGTGGATCAAGGGATTCCACCGCAACGCATTCTATCTCAACGACAAGCTCATCAACGAGCGCAACATCGAGCCGGCAGCCATACGCAGCGAGGCGGCCGACTTCCTGGAGCGCATGAGTGGCGTACGCCGCGCCTTCACCATCGACGACATCATCAACGAGCGCGCCGGCGAGGGCTCGCAGGCTCTGCGGCGCAACACATCGCTGAACCACGGCGGCGACGTCTACATAGCGCCCGCAGCCGGTTGGGAGGTGGTGGACGACTGGCAGACACCGGCCGCCGACGGCCGCACACCCATGGTACACCGCGAGGTGGCACCCACGGGCATAGCTATAATAATGGCACCGGGCATCGACGCCCGCACCATAGCCACGCCGGTGGACGCACGCTCAATAGCGCCCACCGTGGCACGACTGCTGCGCATACGGTCGCCCAACGGAGCGTCGCTTCCTCCTCTGCCTCTTTGAAGTTTAGGGTTTATAGTTCATAGTTTAGAGGTAAGAGGGTATACAACTCCACACTCCTAACTTCCAACTCCTAACTTTAACTGCGCGAAGCGCAACTAACTCCACACTCCTAACTGCCGCGCCGCGGCAACCAACTCCTAACTGAAAATGTCTTTCACCAGCATAATATCCAAAATATTCGGCGATAAATCGAGCCGCGATCTCAAGGCCATTCGCCCGATAGTAGAGAAAATACAGGCCGAAGGGCCACGTCTGGCCGCACTCTCCAACGACGAGCTGCGCGCCGAAATCGACAAAGTGCGCGCCGACATAGCCGCCGCAACCGCCGACGACAACGCCGCCATCGAGAAACTGCGCGCCGAGGTGGAAACCCTCCCCTTCGACAAGCGCCAGCCCATCTGGGACGAAATCGACAAGCACGAGAAGAACATCCTCGACACACTCGAGACACAGCTCAACGACCATCTGCCCGTGGTCTTCGCCACCATCCGCGAGACGGCCGCCCGCTTCGCCAAAAACGAGACCATAGAGGTGACGGCCACCGACCTTGACCGCCGTCTGGCAGGCGAAGGCCGCGACTTCGTCAGCATCGACGGCGACAAAGCCATCTGGCGCAACCACTGGATGGCCGGCGGCAACGAAATCACCTGGGACATGGTGCACTACGACGTGCAGCTCATAGGCGGCATAGCCCTGCACCAGGGCAAGATAGCCGAGATGGCCACCGGCGAGGGCAAGACCCTGGTGGCCACACTGCCCGTGTTCCTGCGCTCGCTGGCGCGCCGCGGCGTACACGTAGTCACCGTCAACGACTACCTCTCCAAGCGCGACTCCGAGTGGATGGGCCCGCTGTACATGTTCCACGGCTCGACAGTCGACTGCATCGACAAACACGAACCCAACTCCATAGCCCGCCGCAACGCCTACCTCTGCGACATCACCTTCGGCACCAACAACGAGTTCGGCTTCGACTATCTGCGCGACAACATGGCAATGGCGCCCGACGACCTCGTGCAGCGCAAGCACTACTACGCCATCGTCGACGAGGTGGACTCCGTGCTCATCGACGACGCCCGTACGCCTCTCATCATCTCCGGCCCCGTGCCCAAGGGCGACGACCAGTACTTCAACGACTACAAGCACAACGTGGAGAACGTGGTGCAGGCCCAGCGCCGCCTCGTGACGCAGATTCTCGCCGACGCCAAGACCAAGCTCGCCAGCGACGACAAGGACACGCAGAAGGAAGGAGCTCTCCTGCTCTTCCGCGCCTACAAGGGTCTGCCCAAGAACGGCGCCCTCATCAAGTTCCTCAGCCAGGAAGGCATGAAGAAAACCATGCTCGAGACCGAGGCATACTATCTCCAGGACAACGGCCGCGAGATGCCCAAGGTGACCGACCCGCTGTACTTCGTCATCGACGAGAAGAACCGCAGCGTCGAGCTCACCGACAAGGGCCTCGACGAGCTCACCGGCAAAATCAACGACCCGCAGTTCTTCGTGCTGCCCGACATTGCTTCGCAGCTCAGTGAGCTTGAGCACGAGCCCGACACCCCCGAGCGCGCCGAGAAGAAGGACCGCCTCATGGCCGACTACGCCGTGAAGGCCGAGCGCGTGCACACCGTCACACAGCTGCTCAAGGCCTACACCCTCTTCGAGAAAGACGTGGAATACGTCATCGACGACAACAAGATCAAGATTGTCGACGAGCAGACCGGCCGCATCATGGAGGGCCGCCGCTACAGCGACGGGCTGCACCAGGCCATCGAGGCCAAGGAAGGCGTCAAGGTGGAGGCCGCCACTCAGACCTTCGCCACCATTACGCTCCAGAACTACTTCCGCATGTACCACAAGCTCGCCGGCATGACCGGTACGGCCAGCACCGAGGCAGGCGAGTTCTGGGACATCTACAAGCTCGACGTAGTCACCATTCCCACCAACCGCCCCGTGGCGCGCATCGACATGAACGACCGCGTCTACAAGACCAAGCGCGAGAAGTACGCCGCCGTCATTGAGGAGATAGAACGCCTCATCGCCCAGGGACGCCCCGTGCTCGTCGGCACCACCTCCGTCGAAATCTCCGAGCTGCTCAGCCGCATGCTCACCGGGCGCCGCATCCCGCACAACGTCCTCAACGCCAAGCTGCACCAGCGCGAGGCCGAGATCGTGGCCCTCGCGGGCCGCAAAGGCACCGTCACCATAGCCACCAACATGGCCGGCCGAGGCACCGACATCAAGCTCACCGACGAGGTGAAGGAGGCCGGCGGTCTGGCAATCATCGGCACCGAGCGCCACGAGAGCCGCCGAGTCGACCGCCAGCTGCGAGGCCGTTCCGGCCGTCAGGGCGACCCGGGTTCGTCCGTATTCTTCGTATCGTTCGAGGATCAGCTGATGCGCCTCTTCGCCACCGACCGCGTCATGAAGATGCTCGACACCTTCGGCCTCAAGGAAGGCGAGGTAATCGAGCACAAGATGGTGAACAACGCCATCGAGAAGGCGCAGAAGCGCGTGGAGGAGAACAACTTCGGCATCCGCAAGCGCCTGCTTGAGTACGACGACGTGATGAACAAGCAGCGCAGCTACATCTATGCGCGCCGCCACCACGCCCTCGTGGGCGAGCGCGTCGGCATCGACATCGCCAACATGCTCTACGACTGCGTGGAGAACCTCGTCAAGACCTACGACGGCCCCAACGACTACGCCGACCTCCAGCTCGAGCTCTACAAGGCCCTCACGCTGGAAATGCCCGTCACGGAGGAAGAATACCGCAACCTCGACACCGAGGACCGCGTCGAGCGCCTGCACGACGCCGCCATCAAGGCCCTCGACCGCCGCAGCGAGCGCATCCGCGAGGTGGCATGGCCCGTCATAGCCCGCATCGTGGAGAACAACGAGTACACAGGCCGCATCGTAGTGCCCATCACCGACGGCAAGCGCATCTTCAACCTGCGCATCGACCTCCAGCAGGCCTACGACACCCACTGCAACAACATCGTCAAGGAGTGGCACAAGGCCATCCTTCTCGTTACCATCGACGAGCTTTGGAAAGAACATCTGCGCGAGCTCGACCAGCTGCGCCAGAGCGTGCAGAACGCCAGCTACGAGCAGAAGGACCCGCTGGTAATCTACAAGGTAGAGTCGTTCCACCTGTTCGAGGCCATGCTCAACGACCTCAACGTCAAGGCTCTCTCGGCGCTCATGCGCGGCCAGATACCCGTGCGCCAGGAAGCGCCTGCCGAAGAGGAGGAGAAACCCGCCACCACGCCCGACGTCAAGGCAGCAGCACCGGAGGCGCCCCGCACCAACTACAATCAGTACCGCACCTCGCGTCCGGGACTGCCCGGCGAGGAAGCGCAGCGCAGCGTGGCGTCCGCGCCCCAGGGGCCCTCCCGTGTGGAGACCATCCGCAACTCCGGGCCGCGCATCGGCCGCAACGACCCGTGCCCCTGCGGCAGCGGCAAGAAGTACAAGAACTGCTGCGGACGAGGCAAATAAGCCTACTGCAACATTCACTTACAGAAGGAGGCACCCCGGTGCCTTCTTCTGTATTACATTTTTATTAAATCAGCAGCAACCATTGCCCGCAGCTGACGTTTATAGAGTAATTTTGCAACTCTAATCCCAAGACTATCCCCCTATGACCGGTATTCAAGGCCTCACCACCGCCCAGGCGGAAGAGTCGCGCCGCCTGCACGGCGCCAATGTGCTGACCCCGCCGCGCGCCACGTCATGGCTGCGCCAGTTCGTAGCCAAATTCGCCGACCCACTCATCGTGGTGCTCTGCGTGGCAGCGGTCCTCAGCATCGGCATCTCCGTCTACGAGTACAGCGTAAGCGCCAACGGCGAAGTATTCTTCGAGCCCGTCGGCATTGTCGTGGCTATAATTCTGGCTACCGGGCTGTCGTTCATCTTCGAGCGACGCGCCGGCAAGGAGTTCGCACTGCTCAACCGCGTCAACGACGACGAGCCCGTGCGCGTGATACGCGACGGCGCCCCTACCGAAGTACCGCGACGCGACATCGTGGTGGGCGACGTCATCATACTCGACACCGGCGATGAGGTCCCCGCCGACGCCACCCTGCTTGAGGCCACGCAGCTCACCGTCGACGAATCATCGCTCACCGGCGAGCCGCTGTGCCACAAGAGCGCCGACCCCGCCGACGCCGACCCTGAGGCCACCTACGCCAGCGACCGCATCCTGCGCGGCACCAAAATCATGGAGGGACACTGCACGGCGCGCGTCACGGCCGTCGGCGACGCCAGCGAGAACGGACGCACCATGCAGGCCACCATGCTCACCGACGACGTGCGCACGCCCCTCGACGAGCAGCTCGCACGCCTCGGCCGCATGATTTCCATCATCAGCTACGCCGTGGCCGCAGCCATCATCATAGGCCGCATAGCCATGTTCCTGCACGAACAGCAGGGCACGCCCGTCACGTGGATGGAGATAACCACGTTCAGCCTCCAGACGCTCATGATAGCCGTCGCGCTCGTGTGCGTCAGCATCCCCGAGGGCCTGCCCATGGCCGTGACCCTGAGCCTCGCCTACAGCATGCGCCGCATGCTGCGCACCAACAACCTGGTGCGGCGTCTGCACGCCTGCGAGACCATGGGCGCCGCCACGGTCATCTGCACCGACAAGACGGGCACGCTCACGCAGAACCGCATGCAGGTGGCAGAGGCCGACTTCTTCGTCAGTGAGGAAGCCGCCGCACTCCAGATTGCCGTCAACACCACGGCGCGCCTCGACATGAGCCGTCCCGAAGGCCCTGCCGTGCTCGGGAATCCCACGGAGGGCGCCCTGCTGCTCTACCTCCACGGCCTGGGCTTAGACTCCGACGCGCTGAAAGGCTCCGCAAAAGTCCTCGCCGAGTTGCCGTTCAGCTCCGAGCGCAAATACATGGCGACTGCCGTTGCAACGCCGACGGGCAGCCTGCTGTGCGTCAAAGGCGCGCCCGAGATAGTCATGGCTATGTGCGACGGCACAGCCGACGGCCGCGACCTCTCCGGTGTGCGCGAGACGCTGGGCGCCATGCAGGCACGAGGCCTCCGCACCCTTGCCTTCGCCACCGCGCAGCTGGCGCCGGGCGAGACCGGCATCCGCGACGGAGCCATCGCACCCGGACTCCGTCTCACCCTCACAGGCATTACCGGCATAGCCGACCCCGTGCGCCCAGACGTGCGCGAGGCCATAGAGCGCTGTCTCCGAGCCGGCATCAAGGTGAAGATAGTCACCGGCGACACTCCCGTCATAGCACGCGAGATAGCGCGCCAAACAGGTCTGGCCGACAGTCTGCCCGACGGCGCCGTCGTCACCGGTCCGGAATTCGAGGCCATACCCGACGCCGACCTGCCGCGCCGCGCACGCGAAATTCAGATTATAGCCCGCGCACGGCCCCTCGACAAGCGGCGCCTCGTGCAGGCGCTCCAGCAGCAGGGCGAGGTAGTGGCCGTAACCGGCGACGGCACCAACGACGCACCAGCCCTAAAAGCCGCCCACGTGGGCCTGTCGATGGGCGACGGCACAGCCGTCGCGAAAGAAGCCTCCGACATCACCATCATCGACAACAGTTTCGCCTCCATCGCCCGCGCCGTCATGTGGGGGCGCTCCCTCTACCGCAACATCCAGCGCTTCATCCTGTTCCAGATGACGGTGAACGTAGCCGCATGCCTCATCGTCATGGCCGGAGCCTTCATGGGCACGGAATCGCCCCTGACAGTGACGCAGATGCTTTGGGTCAACCTGATAATGGACACCTTCGCCGCCATGGCCCTGGCCTCGCTTCCGCCGTCGCCGGCTGTCATGGACGAGTCACCGCGCCGGCGCGACGCCTTCATCATCACAGCTCCCATGTGGCGCTCGATCATAGGCACCGGGCTGATATTCTTCGCCGTGCTTCTCGGGTTGCTCTACGTCTTCGAGCACAGCGACATCACCTCGCTGAGTCAGCTTATAAATGTGCATCTCGGCACGCGCGACCCGCTGACGCCCTACGAGCTCACCCTGCTCTTCACCATCTTCGTGTTCTTGCAGTTCTGGAACATCTTCAACACCCGTGCATTCGCCACACGGCGCTCGGCGCTCCACCTCGGCCACTGCCGCGAGTTCCTTTTCATCGCCGCAGTCATCGCCGCCGGTCAGATTGCCATCGTCAACTTAGGCGGTCGCCTCTTCAACGTAGTGCCGCTGCGCGTCTCCGACTGGCTTATAATCATCGCATCCACCTCCCTGGTGCTCTGGGTCGGCGAAGCCGCCCGTGCCCTCGCCGGCAGGAAACAGAGAAGTGTCTCTTAAAGGGTGTCCCGCATCAGGAACTGCCGTAACGTCAAATGCCTTATCCCCTCATAGTTCTGAGGGCGAACCATCGGATTCATTGATATTACGTACTTAGGATAATTATCCTGTATCTTCAGCAGATTGCCGAACTCCCTCTCCATTGTCGAATCATCCGCAATAAGGTAAGCTACCTGGATGTAAACCGGAATGCCGCCCTTTTCCGCGACGAAATCTATTTCTCCGTTAGACAATGTTCCGACGCTTATTTTATAGCCTAATCCTTTCAGATGAAGGTAGACCGAATTTTCAATCACCTTTTCAATATCTCCGGTGCGGTCTGTACCGGAAAGCATATTGCGCAGGCCTAAGTCCTCGAAATAATATTTATCGTTGGTTTCCAGCAACCTCTTGCCGTGTATGTCATAACGCGGTATCTTGTTGATGATATAGGCGTTTGATGCGGCTTTCAGATAATTTATGGCTGTAAGGGGCGTAAGATCCACCCTCTGCGATTTCAGATATTTCGACAACGAAGTAGCCGACACAATCTGACCGACATTATCACTTACGTACGACATAAGATTCTCAAACATAGTGACATTGCGCAATCCCTCTCTCTGAACCACATCTTTCAGGACAATGGTATTGTAAATGTTCTGAATATACTCCCACACCATATCCTCGTTCCCGAGACCGAGACGATACAGATGCGGAAGCCCTCCGAAACAGAGATATTTCATAAGACTTTCGTCCGAATCGTCAAGATTGTGAAATGTCAGAAACTCTCGGTACGACAAGCTGTGGATGTGAATCTCGATATACCTGCCTCCAAGATAAGTAGACAGTTCGGATGACAGCATCTTCGCGTTGCTCCCGGTCACCACAATGCGACATTCTTCATCGGCGTTGAGGCTGCGGAGTATATTCTCAAAACCATCTATGTCCTGCACCTCATCTATAAGCAGATAATTATCGCGGCCATCAGCCAGTTTGCCCTCAAGATAATTTGAGAGGTCATTGGCATTCTTTATATTGTCGAATTTTGTCTTTTCTTTATTTATATAAATGATATTAGCATCCGGGGTCATAGTCCTGATCTCGTCTATAAACTCCCTGACAATATAACTCTTGCCCACACGACGCTGACCCGTAAGAGCAATTATCATGCCCTTGTCGATAAATTTCCATATATGATCGACGTATTGTTTTCTCGCTATAATATTCATGTTGCGAAGTTAGCGAATTTTATTAATCGTAACAAACAAAAACGGGAAAATTTGATTTTTATTAGTCATAACAAACAAAATCGGGAATTTTAGGATTTTGTTTGTTATACCAAATAAAATTCAGTCGCTACATAACAAAAAAAAGCAGCCGAGGCTGCTTTTTTTGTACGCCCATGGGGAGTCGAACCCCAATCGACGGAACCGGAATCCGTAATTCTATCCATTGAACTATGGGCGCAAACGTGATGCAAAAGTAAGCTTTTTTTCTTAATTTTGCAACATGAACGTGAAAATTGAGGAAAGCTGGAAGCGCGCACTCGCTGCGCAGTGGGACACGGAAGAATTCCGCCGCCTCACCGACTTTGTGCGCGCCGAATACTCCACCCGGCAGGTTTTCCCGCCGGCGCGCGACATCTTCGCGGCCTTCGACGCATGTCCCTTCGACAGCGTGAAAGTGGTGATTCTCGGACAGGACCCCTACCACGACGTGGGTCAGGCCACCGGCATGTGCTTCTCGGTGCAGCCGGGCACGCCGATGCCACCGTCGCTTGTCAACATCCTGCGCGAAGTTCATGACGACACCGGCGCACCCATGCCGGCCGACGGCGACCTCTCGCGCTGGGCGCGTCAGGGCGTGCTGCTGCTCAACGCCACCCTCACCGTGCGCGCCCATCAGCCCGCTTCCCATGCAGGCAAAGGCTGGGAGGAATTCACCGACGAGGCCGTGCGCCGCCTCAACGCCGACCGCGAAGGCCTCGTGTTCATGCTCTGGGGCAGTCATGCCCAGCGCAAGGGCGCGTTCATCGACCGCAACCGCCACCTTGTGCTTTCCTCGCCCCACCCCTCGCCGCTGTCGGCCTACCGCGGCTTCTTCGGCAACCATCACTTCTCGCGCGCCAACGACTGGCTCGTGAAGCACGGACAGACCCCTATCGTATGGTAAGGCGCCTGCTGCTGACTATACTCCTTGCCTGCGCCGCAATGGCTTCTGCCGCCGTGGACACGATGCCGGGCAGCCTCGACGAGCATCTGCGCTCGCTGCAGGTCACAGACGCGCTTACGGGACGCCCGGCGGCGCTTCCTGTGGTGACTCCCGGCACTCCGGGGGTTCTCGCCATAGAGTTCGACATGCTGCGCGACGACCGCGAGTACCTGCGCTACAGCCTCCGCCACTGCGACGCGTCGTGGCAGCCGTCGGCGCTGAACGAACCCGAATACGTCGACGGCTTCAACGAAGGCACAATCGAAGACTACGCCTACTCGCAGGCCACCACTGTGCCTTACACCCACTACCGCCTTGAATTCCCGCAGCCCGACATGATGCCGAAGGTCTCAGGCAACTATCTCCTCAGCATCTATCCCGAGGGCGAGCCCGACCGCGTGCTTGCCCGCGTGCGCCTCATGGTGAGCGAGCAGAGCGCCGCCGTGAGCGCCGCCCTGACATCGCGCACCGACGTGGACTACAACGACGCCCACCAGCAGCTTTCGCTCACCGTCGACACCGAGAGAGCCGACGTGGCCGACCCCTTCAACGAGCTCATAGTGTCCGTGCAGCAGAACGGGCGCCTCGACAACGAGAAGATGCTGCGCCATCCGCTGCGCGCCTCGCGCACGCAGGCCGTCTACGAGCACACCCCGGAGCTGATCTTCGAGGCCGGCAACGAGTACCGGCGCTTCGAGACCGTAAGCGTGACATACCCGACAATGGGTGTCGAAGCCATAGACTGGCTCGACCCCTACTACCACTTCACGCTCGCCCCGGACGCTCCACGCAGCGAGGGCTCCTACTCCTACGACGAGACGCAGAACGGCCGCTTTCTGGTGCGCGTACAGGGCGCGGCCGACGGCGAGGACGCCACGCAGGCCGATTATGCCGTGGTTCACTTCTCGCTCGATATGCCCGAAATGCCCGGCGCCATGGTGTTTCTCGACGGCGACTTCACCGACCGACGTTTCGACGACAACTCGCGCATGCTCTTCAATCCCGCCACGGGCCTCTACGAACGCGCCATGCTCCTGAAGCAGGGCGCCTACAACTACCAGTACCTCGTGGTGCCCCCCGGCGCCGGACGCGGCTACACGGCGCAGGCCGAGGGCGACTACTACCCCACGCGCAACGAGTACACCGTCAAGGTGTACCACCGCGCACCAGGCGCACGCTACGACCGCCTTATAGCCGTGGCCCTAATCCGCTGACCCCGCCATGCTTGAGATTCAGAACACCCTCGTAAGCCTCGACCTTGCAGAACGATTCTTCTGCTGCGATCTTGAACAATGTCTCGGACAATGCTGCATCGAAGGCGATGCCGGCGCGCCCGTCACGCCCGACGAGGCCGAGAAACTGCGCGAAGTCCTGCCCGCCGTGTGGGACGACCTCTCGCCGGCCGCGCAGCAGGTGATACGCGAGCAGGGCGTAAGCTATGTCGACGAAGAGGGCGACCTCGTCACATCCATCGTCAACGGCCGCGACTGCGTCTTCACGTGCTACGCGCCCGGAGGCATGTGCCTCTGCGCCATCGAGAAAGCCTACCGCGAGGGGCGCTGCGACTGGCGCAAGCCGGCGTCATGCGCCCTCTACCCCGTGCGCCTCACCGAGTACAGGGATTTCACAGCCGTCAACCTCCACCGCTGGAAGATATGCAAGTGCGCCGAAGTGCTCGGGCGCGCCAAAGGCCTGCGCGCCTATCAGTTTCTGCGCGAGCCGCTTGTGGAACGTTTTGGCCGGGACTGGTACGACGAGCTTGCCCTCACCTGCGAGGAATACCTGAAATCCACCGGCGCATAGAGCCCGGCGGCCGCAGCTCCCGGGCAAATCCCATTTCATATCTTTCCTGCAAACTTTTTACGAAAAAAATTTGCGGGAATCACAAAAGGTGCGTAACTTTGCAGCACTAAACGACACAGTGTCCGAAACTTTAGCCTAATTATTATTTACATTTCTTTAAAAAAGGACTAAGCATAGGGCAATGCAGGCGGAGCACCGTTGCGACAACGAACAGCTTGCGCGGCAGTATCGTGTAGTAAGTATGATATAATCTCTACACTTAAGTAAACTTACAATGCCTTAATGGCTTAGGTCCTATGCACGTTGCGAAAATGAGCAGGGACTTATTTTTTTGCGCATATCGCTCTTTTAATGTATCTTTGTAGCCAGGATGAACAAACTGCAACTTTACATAGCAAAGAGTCTGCGCGGCTACAAAGGTCTCGTGAACTTCAACTCCACGGAGGAGGTACGCCGGCATATCCACGACCAGCGCACCGCCCTGGAGAACATACAGTATGACCCGCTGGAGAAGAACATATTCTACCTGGTGGAATATATTCCGGAAGGCACGCTGCTGTCGATACTGCGTACCATACCCACCGAGCCTCTCGACCACCTGGCGGCCACCGTCTTCGTGCCGGCCGACCTGCTCGTCACAGCCGAGGAGCTGGACGAGGTGGTGCGCGACATCACCCGCAAAATGAGCGCGCCGGGCATGAGCTCGGCCGACGTGGGAGCGCTCCGTCAGCTGTTCGCACGGGAATATCCCGAGCGCGCGGCCGGCGACCGTGGCTCCCTGACGCCGTCCAGTGCGGCCGGCGGCTATGCGCGGTGCAACTACGGAGGCATGTCGGGGCGCCGTCTGGCCGACTATTTCGGCCCGCATCTCTACCAGCCCGACTGGACTCCATTCGCGGGCGTGCTGCTTCTCGACGCCGACCTCGGCCTCGACGGCATAGCCGTGGACATCAGCCGCGAGCCGCTGAACGACACTGCGCGCCAGCACACACCGGCCACGCCGCATATCCCTGCCGCACGGCGCGAGGCCGAGAGCGACACGGTGCGCACACTCACGGCGGCATCATTCAACATAACCTCCCGCACCGACCGTTCGCCGCTGGAGGGCTGCGTCATCACCGTCAACGGCATCACGATAGACGGCGAGCACACATTCGCCGAGGCTGAGCTGTCGCCTGCCGCCGTGACCGTGACCTGCGCAGGCTACGCACCTTTCTCGGGGCGCGTCAACCTTACCGGCAGCGCCGTGGCCCACATACGCCTTGACGCCTCCGGACGCATCTACCGCTTCCAGATGCCCGTGCGTTCCACCGAGTACGGCGCGCCCGTCAACTTCGAGATACGCAGCAAGCACGCCGTGACGGAAAGCCCCGTCGAGGGCTACGACGCACTCGACACCATACGCGAGGGCGCCGGACGCATCAATATGCTCGCCTACAGCGGCGGCTCGTCCGGCGGCATGCGCCGACTGCTCATCGCAGCCGCCTGCGGCCTGGTGGTAGGCCTCCTGCTGGGCTTCTGCCTCTTTGCCGGGGGCGACGACGAGACCGTCGGCGCACGCGAGACAACGGAGGCCGCCGCGGACGCAGCCGATTCGGCTGCGGTGCCTGCCGTAGTGCAGGCCGCCGTGGAACAGCCGGCCCCCGTCAGGGAAGAAGCCGTGAAGGCCGAAGCCCCCGCGCCTGCCGCCGCCCCTGCCGCTACCGAGCAGAGCGTGGCCGCCGCCGTCAAGTATCTCGACGAGCACCGCAGCTGGAACCGCGTGGAGATGGAGAAATACGCCGCCCTGACCGGCCTCTTCGACGACATGAACGCCCTGCGCCTCGACCAGCTGCGCGGCAAGTGGGCCGAAAAGCTCAAGGACTCCAAGAACTTCGGCGCCGTGGTGCGCGCGGCCGAGGGCTCGCAGCGCAAGAAGGTGAACGTGCACCGCGACAAGCGCGACACCTACAACAAGCCCGGCGACGACGCCATAGGCTACGTGGGCTACACCTACTGGATTGACCCCTGACACTCCGCACCCCGGCGACATGAGGCCCCGCATTCTCATCAACATGCACTACATGGAGATCGGCGGCGCCGAGCGTGCCCTGCTGGGTATGCTCGAAGCCATCGACACGGAGCGCGTGGACGTGGACCTCTTCATCAACCAGCACACCGGGGCTTTCATGAGGCTGATTCCCGAAAAAATCAACCTGCTGCCGGAAATCCCGGCCTACAGCGCCATTGAAAGACCCATGCGCGACATCGTGCGCGAGGGTCATTGGCTCATAGCGTGGCGCCGCTGGCGCGCACGGCGGCGCTACCGCCGCTATCTGCGCTCGCTGCCCCCCGGCGAGGCCTGCCGAGACGGCTCGGCCGGGCACTACTGGATGAGCGAGGTGGTGCGCTCGCTGCCGTCGCTCCGGCGGCTCGGCACCTACGACCTGGCGATTTCGTTCATCACCCCGGGCTACATAGTGCAGCAGAAGGTGCTGGCGCGCCGGAAGGCGGAATGGATACACACCGACTACGCCACCGTGGGCATGGACGTGGAGCTGACGCGCCCCGACTGGGAGGCCAACGACCGCATAGTATCGATCTCGCCCGATGTGACGCGCTCCTTCCTGAGCCTCTACCCCGGGCTTGAGAACAAAATAGTGGAGATAGAAAACATCCTGTCGCCCGAACGCATACGCCGCGAGGCCGATCTACTCGACGTATCCGCCGAGATGCCGGCGGGGCCGCTACGGCTGCTCTCCGTGGGCCGCTACTGCCACGCCAAGAACTTCGAGAGCATCCCGGCTATACTTGCGGGAATGGTGGCGCGGGGCGTGGACGCGGTGTGGTACATCATAGGCTACGGCGACGACTCGCTGCTGCGCCGCAGCATAGCCGAAGCGGGGATGGAGGACCGCGTTGTGCTCCTCGGCCGCAAGGACAATCCGTACCCCTACATCAAGGCGTGCGACATCTACGTGCAGCCGTCGCGCTACGAGGGCAAGTCGGTGACGGTGCGCGAGGCGCAGATACTGTGCCGTCCGGTAGCCATCACGGATTATGCCACGGCGCGCAGCCAGGTGACCGACGGCACCGACGGCATCGTCATGCCGATGGACACCGACGCCTGCGCCGAGGCACTCAGCACCCTCGCGGCTGACAGCGAGAGGCGCTCGCGCCTCTCGGCCTATCTTTCTTCGCATGACTACGGCAACGAGGCGGAGATAAACAAGCTGTACGCTCTCGCCGGAGCATGACAGGATAATTACGTAAACGAAGCTACCACTTCAGGTACGGCCAGGTACTCTTCATCATGCTCAACAGCGAGATGATGCGCAAAGACGAGGGACTTGCCGCCGCGCAGCAGTGGGTAAGGCGTGTAATACAAGAGAATCCGGCCCGGTACGTAGTGGTGATGGAGCATTACCAGTGGTTTTTCGCCACCACAGGACGCACGTCGCAGTACGAGCGCTGGCACGACCTTCGAGGAACGGGGCTACCGAATGATGGGGGCGCGAGTCTACGACCATCTTCGCCAGGACTCCGTTGTGCGGCCGGGAGAGCCGGAATAGAATCTGCGACGCCTTCTGTTTTGCTTTTTTTGTACCTTTGCGGCCGACTCGCTGCTGCGCCGCAGCATAGCCGAGGCAGGCATAGAGGACCGCGTGGCACTCCCGGGCCGCAAGGGCAATCCGTATCCCTACATCAATCGGTTTGGTATATGTGGCTGATAATTACCTGTTTGCCAATATTTATAGGCGGACGCACGAGCCGTGCGTCCCTACAGCCTGAGGTTTTGCAATAGCCATTTAAGCTATATATTCCTGACGTTCACGATGCTATCGCCGATAGTATCTCCATCATAGATTACCGTTGAGGAAATCACCTTTTCTTGCAAATTTAAAGTGGCACTTTGAATTTGCAAATGTTGCTGTAAAATCCGGTTTGTAATTTTTGTTGATTTCTGTGTTTTTGTATCCCTTGCGCTATGCGGGTAACACAGCGATTTCCCAGTTTGCATGTTTTTTTGTAATTTTGCGACCGAAATGAAAGAGCGTACACGCAGACTGACGGCAGCGCTGCTGCTTGCTGTTTTCGCGGCCTTTGCCTGCGGAAACACCATGTTCACCCACAGCCATGTGGGTGCCGACGGCGGCGTGGTGACGCACTCGCATCCCTACCTGCCCTCGGCCCACCACACGCACAGCGCGGCGCAACTGCTGACGCTGACGGCCTTCAACGGCATCGCGTTCGACGGCGGCGCCACAGGCCAGGGCTCCTTCATTCCGCCCGTCCCGGTGTGCCGTGAGGCATCCCGCATGACCGAAGCGCCACGGCTGTATTCAGCCGAGATGAGCGCACGGAGCCTGCGCGCTCCTCCTGCTGTCGCCTGAGCGTAATTGAACGACGGCGCGCCGCGATGGTGCGCCCAAGGCTACATAACCTTTTTCAAGAATTCAGAATGACAGCAAAAAATATACTTCTGCTGCTGGCGCTCAGTGTGCCGGCAGTCCCCTGCCGTGCGGAGGAGCACCCGCAGGATTCCATCGACATAGAACTCGACGAAGACCCCATGATGCTCGACCAGGTGGTGGTAACGGGCACAAAAAGCGAACTGAAGAGGCGCTTCAGTTCCACGCTCGTGAACGTGGTGCCGGCGCGCACTTTCGACATCGTGAGCGCCGCTTCGCTGGCCGACGGTCTCAACTTCCAGCCCGGTGTGCGCGTGGAGAACAACTGCCAGAACTGCGGATTCACGCAGGTGCGCATCAACGGCCTCGACGGCCACTACTCGCAGATACTGATGAACTCCCGCCCGATGTTCTCGGCGCTGGCCGGCGTCTACGGCCTGGAGCAGATTCCGGCCAACATGATCGACCGCATCGAGGTGATGCGTGGCGGCGGCTCGGCCCTGTTCGGCTCGTCGGCCATCGGAGGCACCATCAACATCATCACAAAGGACCCCTCGGACAACAGCGCCGCCGTAAGCCACACGCTGACGAGCATAGGCATCACGGGCGCGCTCGACAACAACACCACGCTCAACGCCTCCGTGGTGCATCCTTCGGGACGCCTGGGACTGTTCGTCTACGGACAGAACCGCACGCGCGACGGCTACGACCACGACGGCGACGGTTACACCGAGATAGCCCGCCTGGAGGGGCAGACGCTGGGCCTGCGTGGCTTCGCCAAGCCCACGGAGCTGTCGCGCCTGACGCTGGAGTACCACGCCACCAACGAGTTCCGCCGCGGCGGCGACAACATAGAGCTGCCGCCCCACGAGGCGATGGTGGCCGAGGAGACGCGCCACCGCATCAACGCTGTCGACCTGGGCTACAACCTGACGTCGCCCACGGCCTCCGACCGCCTCAGCGCCTACGCCGCCATGCAGCACATAGCGCGCCGCAGCTACTACGGCAGCGGGAAGGACCCCGACGCCTACGGCCGCACCACCGACTTCACCGGACTGCTGGGCGCGCAGTGGACCCACAGCTTCGACCGCCTCTGGTTCATGCCCGCCGAGCTGGTGGCCGGCGCCGAGTTCAACTACAACTATCTGCACGACGTCACCGTGGGCTACGACCACGACTCGCGCCAGCACGTGCGCATCTTCAGCGCCTACGCGCAGAACGAGTGGCGCACCGACCGCTGGGGCTTCCTGGCCGGAGCGCGCGTGGACAAACATTCGATGGTCAGCGGAGCCATAGTGTCGCCGCGCTTCAACATCCGCTACAACCCCATGCGCACGCTCAACTTCCGCCTGTCGTTCTCCACCGGCTTCCGATCGCCCCAGGCCTACGACGAGGACTTCCACGTGGCCGTCGTGGGCGGCGACCGCGTCGTCACCGTGCTGGCGAGCGACCTGCGCCACGAGAGCAGCCGCAGCGTGAGCGCTTCGGTGGACTGGTACAGCCACATCGGAGACGTGCAGACCAACGTGCTCTTCGAGGGCTTCTACACCGACCTGAGCCACGTCTTCGCCCTACGCGAGCTGCCCGAGCCCGACGCCGCAGGCAACGCAGTGCTGGAGCGCTACAACGGCAGCGGTGCCCGCGTGGGCGGCCTCAACCTGGAGCTGAAGGCCAGCTACATGAACAAGATGATGGTGCAAGGCGGCCTCACCTGGCAGCGCAGCCGCTACAAGGAGCCGGAACACTGGAGCGACAACCCCGACGTGGCGCCGACACGCCGCATGTTCCGAACGCCCGACCTCTACGGCTACCTGACGGCCACATGGACACCCCTGCGACCGCTGACCGTGGCCCTGAGCGCCACCTACACCGGCAGCATGCCCGTGCAGCACCTGCAGGGCAGCGGCACGCCCGTGGACGTGCTTGTGGACACGCCCTCCTTCTTCGACGCAGGCCTCAAGCTGACCTACGAGGTGCGCTTCCTGCGCACGGCGTGCGTCGACCTGAGCGTGGGCATCGCCAACATATTCAACGCCTACCAGCGCGACTTCGACCGCGGCTATCTGCGCGACTCCGGCTACATCTACGGCCCCATGATGCCGCGCAGCCTCAACGCTTCGGTAGCTATACATATCTGACGCACACGCTATATCCGAAAAATTTCGTATCTTTGCGCCGCCTTAGAGGACAATAAAGAAGAAAAATCGGACACAAAATGATAAAAAATATTCTTTTTATCGAGCGATATCTGGAGCCTACGAATGGAGGTATAGAACGCGTCACGTATATCCTGGCCGAGGAATTGCGCAACCGGGGATACGGCACATTCTACGCGTTCATGGGAACAGAATCCGACACTCCGCTGATCGACGACAGCCGCAAGCTGTGCATGGCCGGATGCGAATCCGCGCAGGAACTCGCCGAAGCCCTTACTGCATTCATACGCGCCAACGACATTCAGCTGATGGTGTGTCAGGACTATTTCATCAAGAAGTTGCGAATCGCTTACCCCGATATTGTTGCCGCCACCGGCGTCAAATTAGTCTCCTGCCTGCATCTGAGTCCCGATTTCTTTGAGAAGCGGAGAGCATTCTCATGGCATTTCCGCAAGGATTACATGCGCGACGTCAGGCACCGCATCACCTACAGCATCCTCGGCAACCGCCGCGTAAGGCGCATGCGCATCATGTACGCGATGTCCGACCGTTTCCTGTTGCTGTCTGACAGATATATACCCGTGTTCGCGCGCATCACCGGCATAAAGGACACCTCCCGCCTCGTCGGCATGGGCAATCCCTGCACTTTCCCCGAAGCCGAGGCGTCGCCGGAGAGAGAGAAAGAAGTGCTGGTGGTAGGCCGCATGCTCGAATTCCAGAAGCGCATCTCGCTCATACTGCGTGCATGGCGTCCTCTGGCCGCGCAGCATCCCGGCTGGCGTCTGCGCCTGGTGGGCGGCGGGCCGGATCTTGAATACTACAGACAACTGGCACGGGAGTTAGGACTGAAGGACGTGACCTTCGAGGGTCATTCCGACGATGTCAGCCGCTACTACCCGCGTGCGAAAATCTTCATGATGACGTCGCTGTACGAGGGGTTGCCCATGACGATGATTGAGGCGCAGAGCTTCGGCTGCGTGCCCGTGGCTTTCGACTCCTTCGCGGCCGTACACGACATCATCGACGGCGACAACGGCATCATAGTGCCGGACGGCGACATGCGCGCCCTCGTGGCCGCCGTGGGCTCGCTGATGAACGACGACGCCAAGCTCCGCCGCATGGCGGCCAACGCCATGGAGAGCTCGCGCCGCAAGTTCTCGCGCGACCGAATCATCGACCGCTGGCGCGAGCTGATTGATAGTTTATAGTTTGAGTTTAGAGTTTAGAGTTTAGAGGTAAGAGGGAGGGCGAAAAGAGACATATGCTTTTAAAATTTATTGTTGTCCGGTAAAACGAGGACAACCCGCGCTCGTCGCGGGTTGAATCCGGTTAGCCGCGAGTTAAGGAGCGACCACAGGGAGCGACATACTCGCGGAAGAATCGTCACAAAAGTATCAACCCGCCGGATGGCGGGTTGCACGACACCCGGGTTAATTGTCATATTTTCAGAATGTTTCGCGGCCGCCAGAGGCTGTGCAACCCGCCATCCGGCGGGTTGATACCCTTCACTGAACCTACCGCGGATACGGCGCTGTGCGCCTTAATCCGCGGCTAACCGGATTTTACCCGCCCTCCGGCGGGTAATCACCGATGAATATGGCTTATATGGAAGTTAGTATCTGGTATATTGTATCTTATAGCGTTTTACCGGACAGTAATATTTTAAATTTTTAATCCTTATGTCGCTTATGACCTTCTGTCCCTTTGTTTCTCGCTCTCCGAGGCAACTCCCTTAGAGTTCAGGGGGGGGGAGGACGGCAATTGATTTTCAATAGATTTCGGCGTAAAATGCATCTGAAAATTGGGAAGTTAACCGTAAATATGCTACATTTGCCGTCTATTACGAAAACACAGCAGAATATGAAGCAGATTTTTAAGACAATTATGTTGGCCGCGGCCGTGGCTCTGAGCGCCCATATCGCGCCGGCGCAAATCGCCTATGTGACAGTCGGCGATGTGAAGTACAGAGTGAACCCCTACAACAACACTGCCACGGCGAATGCCTGCGCTACCGACAGCCCGGTGGAAGTCGTGATTGACGGAACGGTGGAATATGACGGCAAGCAGTATCCTGTGACCGGAATAGATGAGGAAGCTTTTTATGATAAGAGCAGCATCACGTCGGTGACCATACCCGGTTCTGTCACCTCGATAGGAGAAAGCGCCTTCAACGGATGCAAATCCCTATCTTCGCTCAATCTTCCCGATGCGCTCAAGACAATAGGCAGTTATGCCCTTGAAGGCACAGCCATCACTTCGGTGACAATACCGTCCACCGTCACCTCCATAGACATGGGTGCATTCTCTTTCTGCCGCAAGCTGACTTCGGTGGCATTTGAAACCCCTTCCCACCTCACCCAAATAAGCAGTGATGTATTCAGCTACTGTTCAGCGCTGGAATCCTTCACAATACCGGCGTCTGTAAAATCCGTATCGTACAGCGCCTTCAATAAATGCGACAAGCTGACGGCATTCCACGTGGAGGACGGCAACACGAAGTATGCGGAAGCGGAAGGCATCCTGTACAGCAAGGACGGCACCACGGTGGCAGCCTGCCCTCCTGGAATGAAGGGAGAAATCACCATCCCAGGCAGCCCCACGACCATCGGAGAATATTCTTTTTTTAATCTGAACGGCATAACCCGCATCGTAGTACCGAACACTGTGACGGCAATCGGGGAGGCAGCATTCTTATCATGCATATACCTGGAATCGATAGATTTAGGTACCGGACTGAGCAGCATCGGCAATTATGCTTTCCAGGGCTGCAGTGATTTGAGCGAAATGACGCTGCCTGCGTCCGTAACATCTGTAGGGGGTGGCGTTTTCGATCTATGCACGAACCTCAGCCATATCACCGTGGAGGCCGCTGTGCCGCCCACCGCCAGGGATAACAGTTTCGAGACTTCCGTCTGCGAGACAGCCATTCTCGCGGTGGCCGCCGCAAGCGTGGCGGCATACAAGGAGGCCACGGGATGGAAGAACTTCACGAAAATAGAAGCTCTGCCCGAGCCGGAGCCGGTGATGCTGTCGGTGGCTCTGCCTAACGGAGTCATCAGCCTCACGCAGGCCGGCAAGCAGGAGACCCCTATCACCATCGTGCCGGACGAGGGCTATAAGATCAGCACCGCCACCCTCGGCGGCGAAGACATCACTGCCGGCATTGACGCCGAAGGGGCGTACACGGTGCCCGCCCTCACCGAGAGCAAGACGCTCAGCGTGGTATTCGTGAAGCGCATCCAGACGGGCGCCGAGGATGCCGCCGCCGATGCCGCCATGCCCCGCGTATACGCCTATGGAGGCGAGATCCGCGTCGAGGGCGCCGAGCCGGGCACGGAAGTGAAGGTCTACGACCTCGCCGGCCGCTGCGTCCTCACCACCACCATGCACTCCTTCGCGGCCCCCGGCTCCGGCGCCTACATCCTCACCGTCCAGGGCCACACCTACAAGTTCGCGCTCTGAAACAGGACGGAAACAACCCGCCGGATGGCGGGTTGAATGTGGATAGCCACGGGTAAAGGCGCAACGCGCCATACCCGTGGTATGCCCGTACAGGGGTATCAACCCGCCGGATGGCGGGTTGCACGACACCCGGGTTAATTGTCATATTTTCAGAATGTTTCGCGGCCGCCAGAGGCTGTGCAACCCGCCATCCGGCAGGTTGATGCCCTTTACTGAACCTACCGCGGATACGGCGCTGTGCGCCTTAATCCGCGGCTAACCGGATTTTACCCGCCATCCGGCGGGTAATCACCGATGAATAGGGCTTGTATGGCGAGTTGATACCTCGGAGAGGTTGTTTCTCAATAACCCCGCGATGGCTGAAGGACGCGACGCGTCGACAGCCTTCGTGGGGAGTATACCTGCCGTAGCACATCTTGGTCGGAGACCATGCCTCTCACCTTAAGCAACCTAATCCTCTGTCATATCGGGATACCACGTAGTCTAACCCCACGAAGGCCGGTGTCAGCTGAAGCTGCCACGTCCATCGTGGGGTTAATGAGAAACAGCCTCTCCGAGGCAAAAGTTTCATATCGTAATCAGTACGCACGACCGCCATCCGGCGGGTTGATGCGCGGACGTCGGACTAACCGGATTCAACCCGCGACGGGCGCGGGTTGTACGGGGTTCAGAAGGCGTAGTTGATGCCGACCTTGATGGGCAGGCGGCTGAAGTCCTTGAAGTACTGGTATTTCAGTTCAAAGTTGAGCACGAGGTTGTCGGCAAGCTTGAAGTCGGCGCCAGCACCGATGTTGAAGATAAAGCGGTTGTAACCCACCGACGCGGTGTACTTTATTCCGTTGTCATGCTGGGAGTAGCTGAAAGCTGCGTGTCCGTAGCCAATGCCGACAAGGGGATAGATGCTGACGCCGCCGGACACCGGCACGAGGTAGTGCACGTTGGCCGTCAGGTCGAAGAAGTCTATATTTTTGGCCTTGAATGCATAGTCGATGTCGGCCTCAAAACGGACATTGTCGGTGAAGCCGTACTGGAACTTTGCGCCGATTTCCAGATTGGTGGGGCTGCCGTCGCCTTCAAGGACGGGCACAACGCCGAGGTCGGCACCGATAGCCATTTTGCCCTGCTGGGCGGAGGCGCACAGGCCTGTGAGGGCCACGAACATCACGAGAAGAATCTTTTTCATATCAGAGTGTGTTTTGGTTGTTTTTTGCAAAATTAGTCAAATAATTCATTCTGCAACCATAAAAATGATACAAAAGGTTAAAAAGGACAATTTTTTAAACATCGGGCGCCATGCGGGTGTTATATCGACGAATACCGAAAGGTGCCGCGCATATCGGCACCGGGGTCGCCGGGAGCGCCGCAAGCTCCCCGAGGGTGGCTGAAAGTGCTGCCGGCGACCGCGGAGCACATCTTATGAACAGAGGCACCCGACGAAAAAAATATTTTCCTCTCTCCAGACCGGAGGCCACACCGCAACGCCGCGGACAGTGGCCTCTTTTCTGCTTTTTTGTGTAATTTTGCAGCATGGATATGTATGAAACTATTATGGCGCGCACGTCGGTGCGCGACTATGCGGGCCACCCCCTCACGGAGCCGCAGGCCGAGGCGCTGCGCCGGGCATGCGCCGACCGGGAGACGCCCTTCGGCGGCGCTTACTTCATGACATTGCTGAGCCGCGGCGGCGACGGCGGCGAGCTGCGCCCGGGCACCTACGGCGTGATACGCGGCGCGCGCGACTTCCTCGTGCTGGCTACCGACGGCACGGACGCCGGGGCTCTGTCGGGTGCCTACGTCATGGAGCGCGTGGTGCTGGAGGCCACACGCCTCGGCCTCGGCACATGCTGGATGGCCGCCACCTTCAGCGGCTCGGCTTTCGAGGCGGCTGCCGCGGCGGCAGGCATGCCCGAAGGGATGCATGTGGCCGCCGTGCTCCCCGTGGGCGTGCCCTCGGGACGACGCCACCTGGTGGAGCGCATCATGCGCATGAGCATACGCGAGAGCTCGCGCAAGCCTTACGGCGAGCTGTTTTTCCGTGGCAACCTGTCCACGCCTCTGGCCGAAGGAGAGGGACCGTACGCCCGCGCCCTGGAGGCCGTGCGCCGCGCGCCGTCGTCCGTCAACGCGCAACCGTGGCGTGTGGTGGTCGACAGCGACGGCCGCCGCGTCCGCTTCTACTTTGCGCGCCGCAGCCGCTACGTGATGCTCGACATGGGCATAGCCCTGCGCCACTTCGCCCTTGTAGCTCCCGCCGGCCGCTTTGTCCGCGAGACAGACGTGCCGCAGGAGGGCTATGTCATGAGCTGGGTGCCGCCGCGCGGCAGTGAGGAGTGAGGATATAAAAAACATCCTAACCCGGCCTCTTAGAGGGTGTTTCATAAGAAATGTTAATTCAGGGGCGGTCAATCTTTGAGTGATTTTGGTAATGAGATGAGGGAGTGTGACCGTAGCCACTCGACCGAAGAGCATTACCGAAAGCGCCAAAGAGTGGCCGAGGCGGTGGTGATTTATATCTTCGTAAGCTTTTTTTTTTAATTTTAAAATTAGCTTTGGTTTTGCATCTTTTGAGTGTCTTCTACCCTTTGCCTCGGTCGCGTACATCAAGTACGCTCCCTCGGTCGCAGGATAGAATCCATCTCAAAATCTGCAACCCCTGATTTAACATTTCTTATGAAACACCCTCTTAATTTGCGCAATTGGAATTAATTGGCTAATTTTGAGCCAAATTTAAGACATAGTTCTTCAGAGGAAGACAAAAATATAGCGTTTGCTGTTTATTCTCAACCGTAGAAAATCGCCAAATTTTTCATGAGGGAGAAGGAATAAATGGTGAATGTTCGTGCATACGCGAGCATTAAACCATCTTACTTCCCTCAGGTTTTGGCGAACCTTCTACGAGTAAGAAACAAGTTTATTGCTCGCGTGTTTGGTTCGCCGCTGCCGGAGTGAATAGCATCGCAATTTTATCATTACCCATAAAATTGTACATGCATGAAATTGTTTTTCGTGGTACTGGCATGCTTTATTATGGCTGCCGCATTCAGAAGAAAAGGTGCTCTTTATGATTTCGATTCCAAGGCCACCCTCCCGCTAAGAGGCTTGCTGGCGATTGGAATAATACTGCATCATCTCTCGCTGACTTACCAATTCCATGAGTGCATAAACGCCTTTCGTATATCACCGATATTTTATTTTCGGGAAATGGGAGGACCTATTGTGGCGATTTTCTTTCTCATCACAGGTTATGGTCTGTCAAAATCGTTACAGATCAAGGGCACATCATATCTGTCAGGCTTTTTGAAAAAAAGATTGGGAAAAATCATGCCCGAATTTCTGATTTTAACAGCGTTGATTCTATTGTTCTCAGCCCTTACCGGCACAGTCTCTCTATCGGAGGCGGCACATAAAATGGCTGCAGGCTACCCACCGCTATTGAACTCATGGTTTATGTATGCCATCGTATACGTATATCTTGCTTTCTACCTGTCAGCATTAATATCCACATCCGACTGCCTGCGTACCGGCATAGTCCTTAGCTTGTTTATCGCCTTGTATTGCGGAGTTGTAATTGCCCTGAAATGGGGAGGCTGGTGGTATATTTCTATTCCCGCCGTATCTGTCGGGTATTTTACAGCACTGTACGAAAATAAAATCACGAAAATTCTGTCCGTGCGATATATGCCGGTCTGTATAGGAGCTTGTGCGGTTATATATGCACTTATGCTTGGACACATCCCGGGCAGCCGTATCATGGCGGCATTACTTTTTGCCGTTCTTACGTATGTGTGCATGCGCCTGTACAGCATCAGAACATACCCAATATTAGTACTTCTCGGTGAATTGTCACTGTACATATACCTGGTACACGGCGAAATCCTGACTGCGACCAAATATATCGGAACAAATAAATACCTTGCCGGCGCAATCGTCATTCTTGCAAGCGTCGTCGTTTCTATGTTCATAAAACGCATCCGCGGATTTATCGAGAGCCGGGAATTCCGCGTCTACTCAAAAAACCGGGCCTGAGAGGGAAAAATTCTATCATCGGCTGTTATCTCTATACAATACGGTTTGTATAGCCCAAATAAATTGTATAACTTTGTCTTGATGATAGAAAAAATACTGCTCTTTATATTGATGCTGCCTGCGCTGGCCGGATGCGGACATCGCAGCGGCGCCGATGCGGCGCACTCCGGCCGGACCGGCACACGCACGCTGGCCGTCAGCATCGAGCCGCTGCGCGCCATGCTCGAGCCGCTGGCGGCAGGCCGCTTCGAGGTCGTAGGCATCATGGACCGCAGCGCCGACGCCGAAAGCTTCGAGCCCTCGGTGTCGCGCCGCATGGCTGCCGAGAAGGCCGCCGGTGTGTTCCTCACCGGGATGCTTCCGTTCGAGAAATCGCTTGCGGCATCGTTGCCCGACAGCGTGGCGGCGGTCGACCTCTCGCGCAGCGTCGACCTGATATACGGCACTCACGACCACGACGGCGACCATGCCGATGCCGACCACAAGCACGGCTCACCCGACCCGCACATATGGACGAGCGCGCGCAACGCGCGCCGCATCGTGGCTGCCATGGCTGCGGAGCTGACCCGCCTCGACCCCGCAGGCGCCGGCATATATGCCGTTCGGCGCGACTCTATCGACCGCGAGCTCCGGGCGCTTGACGGGTATGCCGACAGCCTCCTGCGCCAGGCTCCCGCCCGCAGCTTCCTGGTGTGGCATCCCTCGCTTAGCTATTTTGCCCGCGATTACGGCCTGCGCCAGGTGGCGCTGGGCATGGAGGGCAAGGACATGTCGGCCTCGCAGCTGCGCGGCGCCATCGAGACGGCCCGCAGCAGCGGCGCCCGCGTGTTCCTGATGGAACGCGGAGCCGACACGGGCCGTGCGCGCAGCATCAGCGCCGAAGTGGGCGCCCGCGCCGTGGAAATAGACCCCATGAGCGCCGCATGGCAGGAACAGATAAAACTTATGGCCGATGAGCTCGCACGACACTGACCTTACCGCGCAGCCGCTGATAACACTTGAGGGCGTGGGGCTGCGCTACGACAACCGTACGGTGCTGGAGGATGTCTCCGCCACGGTGCGCCACGGCGATTTTGTAGCCATCACCGGCCCGAACGGCGGCGGCAAGACCTCGCTGCTGCGGCTGATTCTCGGCCTGCTCCAGCCCACGTCCGGCTCGGTGCGCTACTGCGGCGACTGCTCGCCCACCATAGGCTATCTGCCGCAGAAGAACAGCGTGGACTCGCACTTCCCCATCACGGTGCGCGAAGTGGTGGCAAGCGGGCTGCTTGGGCGCCGCGCCGACATATGCGACAAAAAGCAACGCGTGGAGGAGTACATGGAGCTGGTGGGTATGCTGTCGCGCGCCGACGCCCCCATAGGCAGTCTCTCCGGCGGACAGCTACAGCGCACGCTGCTGGCTCGTGCGCTGGTGTCGAAGCCCACACTGATCGTGATGGACGAGCCCCTGAGCTATCTCGACAAGCACTTCGAGGCGCGGCTCTACGACATTCTGGGCGAGCTGCGCCTGCGCTCTACCATTCTGCTCGTGAGCCACGAGATGAACACTATCGACCGTATGGCCACGCGCCACTGGATCGTGGACCATACCCTGCACCAGTGCCCGGCGGCCAGCCACTGGGCCCACGGAGGATGCGACGAACTATGAACACCGAAGGCATGACACACGGACGCGTGGTACGCAACACCGGCTCGCACTACGTCGTCGAGACCGACGCCGGCACCGAAATCAACTGCAAGGTGAAGGGCAACTTCCGCATACGCGGCATACGCACCACCAACCCCGTGGCCGTAGGCGACTACGTGACGGTAGGCGAACCGGGACCCGACGGCACGGCCTACATCGTGGCAATCGACCCGCGCCGCAACTACATCATACGCCGTTCCACCAACCTCAGCAAGCAGGCCCACATCATCGCCGCCAACGTGGACTGCGCCGTCCTCGTGGCAACGCTGGCCCATCCTGCCGTCAGCACCACCTTCATCGACCGCTTCCTTGCCACCGCCGAGGCCTACAGGGTGAAGGCCATACTGTGCATCAACAAGATAGACCTCCTCACCGACCCCGAGGACCGGGAACTACTCGAGGCCGTGTGCCATCTCTACCGCACCATCGGCTACGAGGTAGTGTGCGTTTCGGCGCGCACGGGCGAAGGCATCGACACCCTCCGTTCCATGCTCGCGGGCAAAGTGAGCCTCTTCAGCGGCAACTCCGGCGTGGGCAAGAGCTCCATCATCAACGCTCTGATTCCCGGTCTCGAACTGCGCACGGCCGAAATATCGGCGGTACACGACCAGGGCATGCACACCACTACTTTCTCCGAACTTTTCCACCTGCCCGGCGACCCCGTGGGCGGCATCATCGACACCCCCGGAGTGCGCGGCTTCGGCACCGTCGACTTCGACCGTGCCGACGTGGCCCATTACTTCCCCGAGATGTTCGCCGCAGCCGCCGACTGCCGCTTCGGCAACTGTACCCACACCCACGAGCCCGGATGCGCCGTGCTACACGCCATTGAAGAAGGACGCATAGCGCAATCGCGCTACGCGTCCTATCTCAGCATCCTCGAAGACGACGGCGAGGGCAAATACCGCAAGCCGTTCTGAATCTATCCGATTAGTTTATAGTTGATAGTGTATAGGTAAGAGGGTTCTCCGCCTGTAGGGACGCACGGCCCGTGCGTCCGCTGCCATCTTGCTCATTTTTCGTTTCCTATATCTCCCCCTTGCGCTTGCGGGCAAAGTAGTTCTCGAGGAAATTCATCTGCACGGCGTTCGGTGCCGGCACAAGCTGGAAACCGTTCTTCATGTGCATCACCGTCGGCTCGCCGCTGCGGTAGGTCGTCCAGTAGGGGAGCGCGTCGGCATTGGGGTTGCCCGTCTTTATGAAGTTTATCCAGTAGCGCTCCATTATCTGCGCCATGTGTGCGTCGATGTCGCTCATCTTGCCGCCGAAGTTGAAGCCGTAGATAAAGGGCATTTCAGCCACATGCGTGGCGCCGCGTGTGCCGTGCATGAAGATATTGTCCGACACCTGGTCGAAGTAGTAGAAATACACGGGGCGATGGCCGGTACGGGTCTGGAGATTGGCCCACGCCCACGACGGCCAGCCGAACGCCACGTCGCGGAACACGTCGCGCACGGCCTGCAGGGCCTCGGCGTCGTTCGCGGCCGGATATGCGTTGTCGAATCCCTCGCTGTCGGCGCTGAAATTAGTGTCGCGCATCATGCGGCGCCCGTCCATCCCCACGCCGTGGATGAAGAGGCTGCCCTCGTCCGAGTTGTAGCCCACGATGAGGTCCACGTCGTTGTAGTCGCCGCGCAGATATGCCTCATAGGTGTCGCCCGTGATGGCATAGCCGTCCACCAGCGGCCAGTATCTCTCGTATTCGGTCTTGGCCTGGATTTCCTCGGCCGAGAGCTTGCGCATCTGCTTGAGGTTCTTGCAGCCGAGTTTCTGCTGGAAGCTGAGGCCCAGACTCTTGGCGTACTCGGCATCCTGAGCCGAGCCGCATACCGCCGCCGCGTCCTTGCGTATGGGCAGGAAATTGCCGCCGCTTTCGCATATCGCGCGCTGGAACAGCCCCTTGCACAGCGGCGACGCACACAGGATGCTTACCGATATGCCGCCGGCCGACTCGCCGCAGATAGTCACCCTCTCCGGGTCGCCGCCGAAGCGGGCGATGTTGTCGTGAATCCACTGCAGAGCCATGATCTGGTCCATGATGCCATAGTTGCCGGCTATGCCGCGTTCGTCCTCCTTGGCGGCCTCCGGGTGCGCCATGAAGCCGAACGAGCCCAGGCGGTAGGCGATGCTGCAATACACTATGCCCTGATTGACGAAGCTGTCCTGCGTGCCGCTGTACGACCCCGTGAAGAAGCCGCCGCCGTGGATGTTGACGAACACCGGCAGGCGTTCGCTCTCGCTCTTGGCCGGCGTGGATACGCTCAGATAGAGGCAGTCCTCGCTCATGGGCAGCGAGTTGCCGTTCTGGTTCGGGTCGTTGGTCTGCATCGGCCTGTCGCCCCACTTCTCGGCCTTGTAGACGCCCGTCCAGGGCGCCTTCTTCACCGGCGCGTGCCAGCGCAGCTTGCCCACGGGCGCCTCGGCGTAGGGTATTGCCTTGTACAGGGCGTAGCCGTTGTGCAGCTCGCCTTCTATCTCGCCCTGCTCGCAGCTGGTGCGCAGTATCTGGGCGTTGAGCGCCGTACCGGCCGTCAGGGCCAGCGCGGCTAAGGTGCAAAGAAAGTTTTTCATATTTAGATTGTTATGGTTGTTATGGTTGCTATGTCTATCGTATCACCAGCCGCCGGAGGCACCGCCGCCGCCCGTCATACCGCCGCCGAAGCCTCCTCCGAAGCCGCCCCCGAAGTTGCCGCCGCCTCCCCCGCCGCCAAGCGGCACCACCACTACCGGCGCCTTGCGCGCTATGGTGTACGGCACACGCGTGATGTGGTGGCAGTTCAGGCAGCTGTACTCGCGCACGCCACGGCCCTCGGCCGCCGTCGTTGGCTGACGCAGGATGCGCTCGGCCGAGAGGCGAGCCGTGCGGGCGTGGCACTGCTCGCACTCGCGGAACGACGACGCGCGGTTCACGTAAGGCAGCACGTCAGTCTCGCCGCATGCCGGACACAGCCACACGTCGTAGTCCACCGACCCTATCTTCTCCTCGATGTCCTGCGCCGGCGAGAGGTAGTCGTTGTCGTGCACCTCGTCCATCTTGTTCATGCGCGCGCCGCAGTTGGGGCATGCGCGGCGCCCGTTGCGCAGCCTGTCGAGCACGGCCACGAGGATTACGGCCGCCACAAGGCCCATGCCCAGGGTAGCGAAGCCGAAAATCAGATACATCGGCTTCCACGAGTCCAGCGCGCGGTAGCGCTCGAAGCGGCTGCGGCGGCGCAGACTCCACATGCGCATCAGCAGCAGGCCCAGCATGACGAAGGCCACCAGGGCCGACATCGTCACGTATCCTTTCCACAGGCTCCCGTCGCCGCCACTGCCGCCGTTGTCGGCGTCCTCGAGGCTGCTGCGTAGCTCCTCGGCCGCGTCCGGGTCGGTGAGCAGGGTGGCTATCGTCTGCGCGGCGGCCGTCACGCCGCCGTCGAAATCGCCGACGCGGAACGCCGGAAACATATGCTCGCGCAGGATGCTGCCGCACACGATGTCGGGCAGCACGCCCTCCGCGCCGTAGCCCGTGCGTATCACGGCCTTGCGCAGGTCCTTCGCCACCAGCAGCAGCACGCCGTTGTCGCGGTCGGCCTTGCCCAGGCCCCACAGCCCGAACAGCTCCGTGGCGAAGCTGTCGATGTCGTCCGGCTCGATATTGTCCACCACCACGACCATCATCTCGGCCGTCGTGGCCCGGCGCACGCCGGCCACTATGCTGTCCGTGAGCGTCTGCGCTTCGGGGCTGAGTATGCCGTCGGGGTTGGACGTAAAGCGCGTGCGGTCGGCCGTATGCACGTTCGGCACCTCGGCCGCGCTGTAGGTACGGGCCGATGCCGCGATGCCCGCGGCCGCGAGAAGCAGAACGATAGCAGCAAGCAGCCTCATTTTCTGCTTTCCTTAGCGATTTTTGCCATGCGCGCCGGAATCATCACCGATGCGATTATCTGCACGGCCGCGCCGGCCATCGTGAGTGCCAGCCAGTCGCGCGGCGCCGTGCCCGGCACGAACAGGAACACGGTGCCCGCCACAAAGAACAGCGCGCTCCAAGCCTGCATCCGCACCAGCCTCCGCAGGCGCAGGTCGGCGCCGCGATAGGGCGAGAACAGGCGGCACACCAGCATCCACAGGGCGCCAGCACCGTAGATCCAGCGCATGGTGTCGAGACTGCGGAAACTGCCGCTGAACAGCGGCATCAGGGTAGCTATGGCTATCAGCAGCAGGCCCACCGGGGCCAGCGCCCCGCACGTCGCGGCCAGCCGCGTGGTTGGTTTTTCTTGTGTCATAACGGATTATTCGTTTTCAGTCATGAGTCCCGGCATCTGTATGTAGCCGCGCGAGTAGCTGCGGTGCGTGTCGTGCGGGATGTCGGAGTCGTCCGGCTCCGTCAGGTCGTTGTCGCCGTCCAGGCAGAATGCCAGGTACTTGATGGTGAGCCCGCGGCCCAGCCACTGCTGCTCGTAGTGCGTCCGTATCGCCAGCCACGGCTCCCGTTCTGCCAGGCCCTCGCCGTAGAGGTCGGCGCTGTCGGCCGCCGTCGTCAGGCCGTTTTCGGCCGCCATGCGGCGCGTGTAGGCATAGAGGTAGGGGCTGTCGGTCTTGAGCCGCAGCAGGCAGCCCGGGGCCGCCACGCGGCGGTACATCGTGCAGAAGCGCGTGCCCGTCAGGCGCTTGTTGCATTTCTGCATCTGCGGGTCGGGGAATGTGACCCATATGTCGCTCACCTCGCCGGGCGCGAAGAACCGGTCGAGCAGCTCGATACTCGTGCGAACGAAGGCCACATTGCGCAGACCCTCGCGCGCCGCCTGCGTCGCGCCCGTGTGCATGCGCGCTCCCTTGATGTCGATGCCTATGTAGTTGCGCGTCGGGTCCAGGCGCGCCAGCCCCACCGTGTACTCTCCCTTGCCGCAGCCCAGCTCCAGCACTATAGGATTGTCGTTGCCGAACACCTCGCGCCAGCGGCCGCGCCAGGGAAATCCCTCCTCGCGCAGGCGCCCGAACGGATACTGGTACACGAAGTCCAGCCTGCTCAGCTCGTCGAATTTACGCAGTTTGTTCTTACCCATGACGTCAGCGTTTGCGTGCTATTTTCAGGGTGGCGCGCTCGCCGGCTCCGCCGTGGGCCGAGAGCATGAAGATGTCGGTCTCCCACGGCTCCGTGTCGGTCTCCGCCAGGCCGTCGCTGCCCGGCTCCATCGTGGCCAGGATGCGGCCCTCCGTGTCGGCCACGGTGATGTGGCTCACGCCGGGCAGTGTGCAGCGCACCTGCAGCGTGGCGCCGATGAAGCGGGCGCTGATGCGGCCTGCGGCCTCCGTGGTGATTTCCTCCGATGTGGAACTGCCGCTGATGTCGAAGTCCTGCCACTGTCCCGCCGAACGGAACGCCTCGGTCATGTTCTTGTCGGTTTTAAGCCGCACTGCGCTCTGGTCCACGTCCAGCCACACCTTCTCGCCGAGCTCTGGCACAGAGCCGAGAGCAGTGACGTCTATGGACGACAGTCCCGTCATGCCCGCCATGGCGTGGTCGCCGATGTATTCGAGGCCTTCCGGCAGCGATATGGTCTTTATGGCGGCGTCGGAGGCAAGGGCATAGTCAGGCATCTCCCTCCCGGGCATCGTTGTGGCGGTAAGAACGGGATTGCCCATCGCCAACGCGCGGGCCCCGGCTATGTCGCACCCCTCGGGCAGACTCAGCGCTGCCAACGCCGGGCAGCCGCTGAATGCGGCGGCGCCGATGCTCTTCAGCTCCGCGCAGTCCTTCAGGTCGGCCGCCTTGAGGCCGCTGCCGCTGAACGCCCGATCGCCCACGCTGCGCAGTTCCGGGCCGAAAGCGAACTCCGTCAGCGCCGTGCAGCCCTGGAAGGCGTCGTTGCCTATGGCCGTGATGCCCTCCGTGCCGTCCACCTGCGCCAGCGCCGTGCAGTCGGCGAAGGCGTCGTTGCCTATGGCGCTCCCCGCCGCGAGACTCACCGTGCGCAGCGCATGGCACGAGGCGAAGGCGCCGTCGGCCACCTGCGTGCAGTTCACCGTCACGCTCTCCAGGTCCGTACAGCCTGCGAATGCGGCCGTGCCGGTGCTCTGCAGCGACGCCGGGATGGTGATGGTCCTGAGGCGCGTACCGGCCAGGGCGAATTCGCCTATCGCCTTGATACCCGCAGGCAGCGTGATTTCAGAGATGTGGCTGCCGGCCAGAACCATAGGCGGCAGCACGTCCGCGTCGAAGTGATGTATCTTCAGTATCGGGTCGCCGGAATAGGCGCTTACGGTAGCGCCTCCCAGGTCCAGCACCTCGAGCGCATCCATTTCCGTTGCGACGAAGTGCAGGTCCGACGCGTCCACAGAGCCGGTCACGCGCAGCTCCCTGACGGTCGCCGGCTCCGTCACGGCCGATGCCAGGCCGCCCGCCGTCGTTTCCACATCAAGGGCCTTCGCTCCGGCCGACGCCAACGCGAGGCATATCAGTGCCGATAAAAATCGTGTCATAGGATACAGATGAAATTTTGGTGCAAAAATACGCAAAATAGCTGATAATTCCGCACAAAAGCCGCAAATAGTTTGGAGTAGCGCTTCACGCGCTTTGCGCGCTCCGCGCAGTTAGGAGTGGGGAGTGAGAAGTGAGGAGTGGGGAGTTAGGAGTGAGGAGTTAGAAGTTAGAAGTTAGAAGTTAGAAGTGGGGAGTTAGGAGTGGGGAGTTAGAAGTGGGGAGTTAGGAGTGGGGAGTTAGAAGTGGGGAGTTAGAAGTGTGGAATTTATATAATCAGTGAACTCCTAACTGCGCGGAGCGCAACTCACTGCGCGGAGCGCAACTCACTGCGCGGAGCGCTACTCACTGCGCGGAGCGCAACCAACTCCTCACTGCGCGAAGCGCTACTCACTGCGCGGAGCGCGCAGAGCGCGCGAAGCGCCACTCACTCCTAACTATCAAACTATTTCTTTTGCCAGTTCGTTTCTTTTTCATAATTTTGTCGGCTGAAAACAAATTTCAGACACTCATTAAATATAAAATATACCTCTATGCTGAAAAATTTAGTGATTGTGGAGTCCCCCGCCAAGGCCAAGACCATCGAGAAGTTTCTGGGCCCTGACTACAAGGTAATGTCCAGCTACGGCCACGTGCGCGACCTCAAGCGCCGCAGTTTCAGCATAGACGTCGAGCACGGATTCAAGCCCGTCTACGAGATTCCCGACGACAAGCAGCAGCTCGTGGCCGACCTCCGCAAGGCCGCCGCACAGGCCGAGACCGTCTGGCTCGCGTCCGATGAAGACCGCGAGGGAGAGGCCATTTCCTGGCACCTCTACGAGGTTCTCGGCCTCAAGCCCGAGAACACCCGCCGCATCGTCTTCCACGAGATTACCCGCCGGGCCATCCTAAATGCCATCGCCAATCCCCGCAGCATCGACCTCAACCTCGTCGACGCCCAGCAGGCCCGCCGCGTGCTCGACCGCATCGTGGGCTTCGAGCTCTCGCCCGTGCTCTGGAAGAAGGTCAAGCCCGCCCTCTCCGCCGGACGCGTACAGAGCGTGGCCCTGCGCCTCATAGTCGAGCGCGAGAACGAGATTAAAAACTTCGTCAGCGAGCCGTACTGGCGCGTCGGAGCCACCTTCGCCATCCGCGGAGGCACAGCCTTCCCCGCCGAGCTCACGCGCCGCCTCCCCGACGAGGCATCGGCCCGACGCCTGCTCGAAGCCTGCGCCGGAGCCGCCTTCAGCGTCGGCGACGTCAGCGTCAGGCCCCACAGCAAGGCCCCCGCGCCGCCTTTCACCACCTCCACCCTCCAGCAGGAAGCATCGCGCCGACTCGGCTTCACCGTCTCGCAGACCATGATGGTCGCCCAGCACCTCTACGAGGCCGGACACATCACCTACATGCGTACCGACTCCGTCAACCTCAGCCAGGAAGCCATCGCCGCCCTCTCCGCCGAGATTTCCGGCAAGTACGGCGACCGCTACCTCTGCGTGCGCCACTACCACACATCCTCCAAGGGCGCCCAGGAGGCCCACGAGGCCATACGCCCCGCCTACGTCGACCGTCCCACCATCGAGGGCACCGCGCAGGAGAAGCGCCTCTACGCCCTCATCTGGCGGCGCACCATGGCCTCCCAGATGGCCGACGCACAGATAGAGAAGACCAGTGTCGACATAGTCTCCCCCGCCATCGGCGCCGACCGCTTCACGGCCTCCGGCGAGGTTGTCAAGTTCGACGGCTTCCTCCGCGTCTATTCGGCCGACCATGCCGACGATGACGCGGCCGACGGCGCAGCCTCCGGCACCCTCCCGGCCCTCGCGCCGGAGCAGGAGCTCGACGCCCGGGCCGTCACCGCCACCGAGCGCTTCACCCAGCAGCCTCCGCGCTACACCGAGGCCACCCTCGTGCGCAAGATGGAGGAGCTCGGCATCGGCCGACCCTCCACCTACGCCCCCACCATCTCCACCATACAGCAGCGCGAGTACGTCGAGAAAGGCGAGAAGGACGGCACGCCCCGTTCCTTCGCCGTCCTCACCCTCGGCCCCGACGGAGACGTCACCCGCGAGCAGCACACCGAGACCGTCGGCAGCGACAAGGGCAAGCTCGTGCCCACCGACATAGGCACTGTCGTCAACGAGTTCCTCACACAGTATTTCCCCGACATTCTCGACTACAACTTCACCGCGCGCGTCGAAGAGAAGTTCGACGACATCGCCGAGGGCAAGCTGCCCTGGAACAACGAGATAGGCGAGTTCTACGACAAGTTCCATCCCCAGGTCGAGAACACCCTCAGCATGCGCCTGCAGCACAAGGTGGGCGAGCGACTGCTCGGCCACGACCCCGCCACGGGCGAGCCCGTCAGCGTCAAGATAGGACGCTACGGACCTCTCGTGCAGGTGGGCGAGGGCGACGGCAAGCTCCGCTTCGCATCCCTGCTCAAGGGCCAGAGCATGCAGTCCGTCACCCTTGAGGAAGCCCTCCGCCTCTTCGATTTCCCGCGCGAACTCGGCACCTTCGAGGACGCCGACGTCACCGTAGCCATAGGACGCTTCGGCCCATACGTCCGCCACAAGGGCAAGTTCGTCAGCATACCCAAGGACGAGGCTCCCGCGGCAGTCACCCTCGACCGTGCCATAGAGCTTATCCTCGCCAAGCGCGAGGCCGAGAGCAAGAAGACCGTCAAGTCCTTCGGCGACGATGCCGGCACTCAGATTCTCAATGGACGCTTCGGCGTCTACATCGCCAGCGGAGGCTCCAACTACAAGATTCCCAAGACCGTAGCCGACCCAGCCGCACTCACCCTCGACGAAGTCCGTGCCATCATCGCCGCACAGGACGCCAAACCCAAAACCAAGCGCACATCCCGGCGCTCCAATTCCTGATAGACCATGCGTCAGCTATCCTGCAAACCCGGCGCCGAGCGCTCGCGCCTCCGCCCCGACGTCATCCTCGAGTTCACCCCCGAAGCCGACGCGCGCCTGCTCGACTTCCTCTATCAGGCCATGCCCGACCGCAAGCGCACCACCGTCAAGGACTATCTGCGCCACCGCCAGGTCATGGTCGACGGCAACGTCACCTCACAGTGGGACACACCCGTAGGCCCCGCCTCGCTCATCCGCGTCAACACATCCCGCGAGTTCCAGACTCTCGCCAATCCCCGCCTGCGCATCGTCTACGAGGACGACGACATCATCGTCGTCAACAAAGGCTACGGACTCCTCTCCGTCGGCACCGACACCAAGCGCGAAGGCACCGCCTACTCCATTCTCCGCGACTACGTCAAGCGCGTCAATCCGCGCAACAAGCTCTTCATCGTCCACCGCCTCGACCAGCACACATCCGGACTCATGCTCTTCGCCAAGACCGAGCAGGCCAAGGAAACCATGCAGCACAACTGGAACAACATGGTCCTTGAGCGCCGCTACGTCGCCGTCGTCGAAGGCGGCGCCCCCGAGCCCCCCGAGGGGCAGGTGCGCACACTCCTCGCCGAGAACTCCGAGCACGTCGTCTACGTCACCGACAACCCCGCCGAGGGCCGCGAGGCCCTCACCGAGTACTGCACCCTCGCCGCACGCGGCAATTACGCCCTCCTCGAGCTCGAGCTTGCCACCGGACGCAAGAACCAGATCCGCGTCCACATGCAGCACATCGGCCACCCCATCGCCGGCGACCGCAAGTACGGAGCCAAGACATCGCCCATCCACCGCCTTGCCCTCCACGCACGCACACTGCGCTTCGTCCACCCCGTCACCCGCCGCGACATGAACTTCTCCACACCCATACCCGCCGCATTCCGCAAAATGCTCTGATGAAGGAAGCCGCCGCCATACTCGACCATGCAGGCATCAACCCAACCCCAAACCGCCTGCTCGTAGTCGACGCCCTACTGCGCGCCGCAGCCCCTCTGTCGCTCGCCGACCTCGAGCAGCTGCTGCCCACCATGGAGCGCTCCGGCATCTTCCGCGTACTCAACCTCCTCGCCACCAGCCACATCACCCACAGCCTCAACGACGGCACCCGTTCCGTAAAGTACGAGCTCTGCCCCTCCCACGGCCACGACCACAGCCCCTCCGACGGACACGTCCACTTCCACTGCCGTAGCTGCGGGCGCACCTTCTGCACCGACGTCCCCCTGCCCCCCGTCACCCTTCCCACCGGCTTCGAGCCCGAGAGCGCAAACTACATCATCGAAGGCCTCTGCCCCCGCTGCGCCCGCTGACACCACCCTGACATCCCCCATCCACCCCCTCCGACAAGTCAGACAGGTCAGACAAGTCCGACTAGTCCGACAGGTCAGACCCGTCCGACTCGTCCGACCCTTCCCCGGCAAGTGTCCTCCCGGCAATTTTCCGCCAAACTAAAATTTTTTTCTTCAAAAATCAAAATTTTTTCTCGCTGTTACACAGCGAGTTATCCTCGATTTTAACATTTCTTAACTACGAAATGAACCGGGGGGTGGTTCATTTCATAGTTCCAAGGGGTATTTGCGACAGTAACTTTGCAGTGTCAATTTTCTCACACTAAAATCAGTCACAAATCATGAACGAAGAAACCCAAGGAACCGACGACACCCCCATGTTCGCTTCCACAGCAAGCAAGCCCACAGAGGCTCCCGCCGAACCCGGCATCGAAGAAACCTTTTTGTCTAACATGCGCCCATCTTTCTGGGACTAATCACCTATTAATTAACCTCTTAACTTTTCACCTTTTTAACTCTAAAAAATCATGAACGAAAACATCGTAACCACAACCCTCACGCGCCAGGTCGCTCCCGGCCTCCTGCGCAACACCATCGACGAGCGCGTTGCCGCCATCCGTCCCATGTCGACACCCGTCGACCAGATCTCACGCATGGCCGGCAGCCGTGGCTGCAAGTCCATGAAAGTGGAATACTACAGCGTCGACACCAAGCCCCTCTCGGCCAAGGTCAAGACCGCCGCAAGCTACACCGTCGAGGAAGGCGAGAGCCCCGAGCTCACGCTCCACACCGACAACGACGACATCTTCCAGGTGTCCGAGACCCTCATCGTGCCCTCCGCCAAGGTCGTCGCCGACGGACGCGAGATTACGGCCCAGCTCTACGTCACCGGCCGTCCCGCCAAGGCATCAGGAGGCGGCGTCGAGTGCCTCCTCACCAACATCCCCGCAGGCTGCACCGTCAGCTTCGCCAAAGGCAGTGAGGTAGTGCGCATGGGACGCGCCGCCACCGAGCTCGACGTACAGACTCCCCAGTTCGTCGCCCTGCCCCGCAAGGCCTTCAACTACTGCCAGATCTTCAAGATGCAGATCGAGCAGTCAACGGCCCAGCGCATCCAGGCCAAGGAGGTGGGCTGGACTTTCTCCGACCAGGAGGAGGCCGCCGTCATCGACATGCGCCTCGGCATGGAGAAGAACTTCCTCTTCGGCAGCCGGCAGTGCCTGCACCTCACCGACGGACGCGAGGTATACCTCACCGGAGGCATCTGGACGCAGACCGACCATGAGGCGCTCCTGCCCGGAGGTGCACTCTCCGACGCCGACGTCAACGACCTCTGCCGCGAGGCATTCACCGGAAGCAACGGCTCCCGACGCAAGATTCTCATTGCCGGCACCGGACTCACCGACCGCCTCTCGCGCCTCAGCTACAGCAAGAACGTGGGCGCTATGGAGAGCACCGTCCGCTGGGGCATCGAGCTCCGCGAACTGAAGTCCAACTTCGGCACGCTCTATGTGGTGCACAGCGAGATATTCGACCAGTGCGGACACAGCCAGGACGGCTTCGTGCTCGACCCCGACTACGTCACCAAGTACTGCCACACACCCTTCAGCGTCGAGACCCTCGATCTCCGCACCAGCGGACAGCGCAACACCGACGCCGTAGTGCTCACCGAGATCGCATGCCTCACGCTCCGCTATCCCGACACCCACATGCGCGTACTGTCGCTCCCCGCTGATGACACCAAAAACGTCTGAACCATGCTCCGTACGCTCACTCACGACGAAATGCTCAAGCTCTGGCGCACAGCCGCCGGGCTTGAGCCCCTGCGGAGCGACTGCCGCGTGGAGCGCGTGGAGGGCCTGGACGCCGACGCCGTCATCGAGCCGCGCATGCGCTCATGGTACCTACGCCTGCTCGACACCGCCCCGCCGCAGCTTCTGCCTGTGGCCGACGTCGCCGACCGTCTCACGCTCACGCCCGACCCGGCCGCGCCGCGCGCCGCAGCCACGATGCCCGACGGCGTCCGACGTCTGCTGAGCCTGCGCCTCACGGGCTGGATGCGCCCCGCCGGGCCGGCCGACGAGGCCGAAGCATCCCGACGCGCCGCACTCGCCCTCAATCCCTATCTGCGCCCCGGGCCATACTGCCCGCTGTGCATCACCCGCGGACGACGGCTGACAGCCGCACCTTTCGAGGACGGCGACATCGTGGCCGAAGCCATGGCCGTGACCGACCCCGGGCCGGAGCTCTACATCCTTGACGAATCATTACTCGACACAATCCCCGACATTTTACACAACTATGACAACTTCTGAAACCACAGGACAGACCTGTCTGCTGCGCGCACGCGACGCCTGGCTCGCCGCCGCGGCCCGGCGCGCCGAGCGCGCACGGTGCAAGCGCTTCACCTACGGACGGCAGTGGAGCGACCCGGGCCCCGGCGGCTACACAGAGGCCGAACTGGCCGAGAAAAACGGACGCCGGCCCCTCACCAACAACCTCATCCGCCAGCTCGTCAAGACCGTCATCGGCCGCTTCCGGGCACTCGCCGAGGAGCGCAAGACCTACGACGACGAGCCCGGCTCCGACCGCATGCGCAACCAGCTCGCCGAGCTCGACTGCCGCATGCTCGAGGAATTCCTCATCTCCGGTACCGCCGTACAGCGCATCGTGGCCGAACGACGCCTTCAGGGCAGCGGCGTGTGGGTAGACAACGTCAGCCCCGACCGATTCTTCTGTAACGCCTACCACGACCCGCGCGGCTTCGACATCGACCTCGCCGGCATGCTACACGACATGAGTCCCGCCGAGCTCCTGGCACGCTTCGGAGGCAGCAACGCCCAGCGCCAGCAGCGCCTCCGGCGCATCTACGAAGGTCTTTCGGGGTCCGACATACCCCTCTCGCCGGGCATGACCCTCGCCGCCACCGACTTCTTCACGCCCGACCCGGGCAAGTGGCGCGTGGTGGAGCTCTGGACCCTCGACGCCGTCTGCGCCGCCCGCGGCCGCGGAGGCGGACGCGAACGCTCGGCGCGACTCGACTTCGTGTGGCAGTGCCGCTGGCTGGCACCGGACGGCACCGTGCTCAGCTCCTACGCCTCGCCTTTCGCCCACGGTACCCATCCCTTTGCCGTGCGCCACTATCCCTTCACCGACGGCGAGGTGCATTCCTTCGTGGCCGACCTGCTCGACCAGCAGCGCTGCATCAACCGCCTGATAACCATGATCGACCACATCATGAGCTGCTCGGCCAAGGGCGTGCTCCTCTTCCCTGTGGAGCAGATGGCGCCAAACATGGACTGGAAGAAGGTGTGCGACGCATGGTCGGCCGCCGACGGCGTCATCCCCGTCACGGGCCGCGGCATGATGCCCCAGCAGGTGGTGACGGGTGGAGGAGCCGCCGGAGCCTACCAGCTGCTCTCGCTCCAGATGAAGATTTTCGAGGACATATCCGGCGTGGGCGATACCCTCACGGGACGCAGCGACAGCGGAGCTCGCGGAGCCGGACTCTACGAGGCGCAGGTGCGCAACGCCACCATCGCCCTTTACGACCTCCTCCTCACCTTCGACGCCTTCACGGCTCAGCGTGATGAAAAGATGAAAAATTGCTGAAACAACAATTTTATTGCAATATTTTTTGTTGTTTTGTCAATTTTCATTAACTTTGCATCACCAACGTATATGAATTCTTTTTTGCAAAAGTTACACACAAAGTTTTACAAAGTTTACATTATGCACAGCAAACAGAGAAACCGCGACTTCTGCCGTCGCTGCATCGAAATCTACAACGACATGGAACGGGCCGGCCTCGTGCCGACCATAAAGGAGGTGGTGCGCCGCGCCATCGAGACCCCGGCTCCGAGCTACTACATCGACTCCTACTACGCCTACACCAAGATCCTTGCGCTCCGACGCACGGGCATCGACACACTGCCCGACACACCCACCGGGCGCATGTGGCGCGAGATAAACAGGAAAGTCGAAAACGAGCTGCGGCGCAATCCGGGCTACATAATCAACGCCCTGACCTACGTGCTCAACTTCTGCCATCCGTCATTTTTCCCGATCTCCATGGTGCAGGGCATGCGCATCGCGCGCAATGCATTCCTCTTCCGCGCACGGTACGAACACCGTCCCCGCAGGGGCAAAAAAACCATAGCCTTATGAAGGTGACGGTAAGCATTCCCGCCATTGTGCAGTCCATGATGGCGGGAACGGCGCTCGGGGCCGTCGGCTCCGCCGCCACGCGCCCGGCACTGCTGCAGCCCGACCATGAGGAAGCTATGCGCATGGCGGCTCGCAGCACCCTGAGGAACATAGTGCTGGCGATAGCCGACCTTACGGACAATGTGAATTTCAGCGCAGGCGACATTGTGGAGTTGGAGCTGTGCGAGGAACTGAACATCAGTCCGGAGCTGGTGGCCGGAGCCATAGAGGACGCCGTGACGGCCCGGGTGCTGCAATTCTTCTATGCCGACGCGATGCCGGGGGCATCCGCTGCCTGTGCCGGCGGCACCGGGGAACGGGTCGCCGCACTGCGCCGCATGCTCTTCGCCGCATTGCCCGCGCCGGGACGAATCAGGCCGCACCGCTGAACATTCGCCGACGCCGCAGTGTTTCACCTATGAACTAAATGAACTAAATCTGTAAATTATGGCTAAACAATACATCGCCCTCCTGAAGGACAAATGGGATGCCTCGGCAGCAGCCCTGGCTAAGCTCAACGCCACTATGGCCGACGAATGGCACGGCTATTGCCGCCGCTATGTGGTCGACGAACTCACGCGCATGCGCCGGCGCCTCGCCGCATGGGCCGACGAGGAGCAGGAAATGAAACGCTTCAGCATCTGCTGAACGGCCCCGCCGCGCTACCAGAACAGTTCCTCCGTGCCGGAGCGCATGTTGATGGTGCGCGCCAGCGCGAACAGATAGTCGCTGAGGCGGTTGACGTAGCGCAGCACGCGCCCGTCCACCGCCACTCCGGAATGCATCAGCGCCACAATGCGGCGCTCGGCGCGGCGCGCCACGGTGCGGGCCACATGCGCCCGCGAGGAGTCGGGATGGCCGCCAGGCAGGATGAAGCGCTTGTGGCGCGGCAGCTGTGCGTCCAGGCGGTCTATCTCGGCCTCCAGGCCGGCGATGGCCTGCTCGGACATAGGCTGCGGCTGCCACTGCGATGTGGGCTCGGTGGCGAGGATGGTGCCGGCGTCGAAGATGCTGCGCTGTATGGAGTGGAGCGTGGCACGGTCGGCGTCGTCAAGCACCGGGCTCGCCGCCACGAGGCCGATGTGGCTGTTCAGTTCGTCAAGGGTGCCGTACGCCTCAAGGCGCGCGTCGTCCTTGCCTGTGCGGGTGCCACCCACGAGCGATGTGTTGCCGGCGTCGCCCCCGCCGGTGTAGAGAGAGCTTTTCATTGTTGCGTCCTTATTTGTCAAACGTCTCGTCCAGAGCCGCGGCTATGCCCTCGGGATTGTCCGTCACGCGGAGCACGTCGAGCGCGCCCGGCCGCAGCAGCCCGGCGTCGGTCATGCGCCTCAGCTGCTCCAGCAGCGGGTCGTAGAGGCCGTCGGGATTGTAGATTATAATGCGCTTGCCCTGCTGCTCGTTGAAGTTGATGTAGCTGAACGAGGTCGAGAACTCGTCGAGGGTGCCGTAACCGCCCGGCAGCACCACGAAGGCGTCGGCCAGGAGCTGCATCGTGCCCTTGCGCTCGTTGAGGTCGCTCGTCGGCACCACGATGTCGTTGTAGGGCGACGACCATTCGCGCCGCCGCGTGGGCACCACGCCCACCACTCGCGCGCCGTTGTCCCTGGCGGTGCGCGCCACCACCGTCATCAGTCCGGCGTCCACACCGCCGTAGACCAGCGTGGCTCCGTGCTGTCCTATCCATCGCCCGGCCACACGGGCGCCCTCCTGCCAGTGCTCCGGCAGGCCGGCCGCGGCGCTGCAATACACCGCTATCGTAATCTTATCTTTCATCGTGCCGCAAAGTTAGCAATTTCACCCGTATTCTCCAATGTTTCAGCAAAGAGAGAATGACACTCCTCCGAAAGAGAATGCCGCAGGGACGCCCATAGCCTTGAAAGCCCTGACGATGGTTCCTACGGTCAGGTTCCTGCCGCTTTCGATGCGTGATACCTGAGCCCGCTGCACGCCCATAAGCTCTCCGAGTTGCTCCTGGGTGAGTTTTTTCTCCTTGCGGGCCTGGCGGATGGCCTCACCTATAAGGTAAGACTGCAATTCGGCTTCCATCGCATCGCGGCGTGGTGTACCTTTTTCCCCGACCACGCGGTCAAGCATCTCTTCGTGTGTATATAGTTTCATTTTTGCCATATTTTAATCCAATTTGTCTATGAAATATTCTTTTCTGAGAGCTTCGGCCCTGGCGATTTCGCTTTCGGGCGTTTTCTGAGTCTTCTTGATAAAGCCATTGGATTTGGATTTCATCTCGCAAAGATACACAAAAGTTACATATATAGAAACATTATTCGGCTTTTTTGTTCATCCCGGGGTGAAAAAACAGCTTTCAGAAGCCGGGGGTGGAGAGGATGCGGAGGGAGTCGGCGGAGGCGACGGCGAGGAGGATGGAGCAGCCGGGGAGGCGGACGGCCATAGCCAGGGCCGAATCGGGCTGCATGCCCATGGCGGCCGTGGCAAGCGCGTCGGCGAGCATGCACGTGGGCGCCGTGACGGTGGCCGAGAGTACCGGCGTGTCGACGGGACGCCCCGTGGCGGGGCTGATGATGTGGCCCGCGCGGGTGCCGTCGGCGAGCGTGCGGTAGTTGCGGTAGTTGCCCGAGGTAGCCACGGCGCGGCCGCTGCCGGGAGCTATCACCCGCAGGCGCTCGTGACGGAGGCCGCCGGGGTCATCCACCGGGGCGTCGATTTGTATGTGCCAGGGGCGGCGCTGCGGATTGAGGCCGCCGAGAGCCACCTCGCCGCCTATCTCCACGAGGTAGTCACTCACGCCGTTGCGGCGCAGCATGGCGGCCACGGCGTCCACGCCGGCGCCCTTGGCTATGGCCGAGAAGTCGAGACGCGTGGCCGGATGCTTGCGCTCCAGAACGCCGCCGGGGCGGAGGCGGCAGTCGCGTATGCCCACCGTGGCGAGCACGCTGTCGAGCGCCTGCTGCGAGGGCTCGGCGCCGCGGCCCGAGGGACCGAAGCCCCAGAGGTCCACAAGGGGCATCACGGTGGGGTCGAAAGCCCCGCCGCTGATGCTGCACACGCGCTGCGACTCGCGCACGAGCATGGCGAGCATGGCGTCGAGCGTGTCGGTGCGTCCGGCGTTGAAGGCCGAGATACGTGAAGCGGGGTCGAAGGGCGACACGCTCAGCTCCACGCGGCGCATCTCGGCGCGCACGCTGTCGTGCAGCGGAGCGTCGCTGCGGTAGGTGATGTGGTAGACGGTGCCCCAGGCCTCGCCGCTGTCGCGCTGCCAGCCGTCGCCGCGGGAGCAGGCTGCCAGGGCCGCGACGGCCGCGATGGCGAGCACAAGGCGCGGCGCGCTCACGGCTCGAGCTGCTGAAGGATGGTCTGAAGCTCGGCGTCGGTGGCCGTCAGGCGCTTGCGGCAGGCGTCGAGCAGCTCGGCGGCGCGGCGTGTCATGGCCGTCAGGCTGTCGACGTCGCAGTTCTCGGCGCGCAGGCGCGCTGTTATGGCTTCCAGCTCGGCCACGGCCTCGCTGTAGGTGAGTTCTTCTACGGGTTTCATTCGCAAGGGGTTAACGTGGTTTTGCCGCCGGCGAGGATGGCTTCCACGCGGCAGCCGGGAGTGAGGACGGACGGGTCGGTGACGCTGCGGCCGTCGAGTCGCAGTATGCTGAAGCCGCGGCGCAGGGTGGCCTCGGGCGAGAGCGCCTGCAGCAACTCGGCCACGGCGTCGAGGCGGCGCCGCTGCCTGTCGGCGGCGCCACGGGCGAGTGAGGGCAGCTGTTCGGCTATGGCGTCGAGGCGCATGCGGCGGCGCTGCACGTGGGCGGCTCCAAGCTGCGGCAGCTGCGCGGCGATGTAATCGAGGCGGCGCATGCCCGCGGCCACATGGGCGGCGCTGAGGCGCACGGTGTCGGAGGCCAGGCGTCGCAGCAGGTCGAGTTCCTGCTTGCCACGGCTTATGAGCCACTCGGCGGCGGCCGTGGGCGTCTTGACGCTGCGCCAGGCCACGGCGTCGAGCACGGTGGTGTCGCGTTCGTGACCCACGCCCACGATTACGGGCAGGGGGAACTGCGCGACGTTGGCCGCGAGGTCGTAGTCGTCGAGGGTGGCGAGGTCGCTTGTGGCGCCGCCGCCGCGGATGATTACGGCGATGTCGAAGCTGTCGGCGTCGGCGGCCACCTGCTCGAGAGCCCCGATGATGCTGCGTGCGGCGCGCTCGCCCTGCATGGTGGCCTCGAAGAGGCGCACGCTGAAGCGCAGGCGCGCGTCGTTGGCGGCGAGCTGGTGCATGAAGTCGCCGAGTCCGGCGGCTCCGCGAGCGCTCACCACGGCCACGCGCAGGGCCGGGCGCGGCTCGGGGAGCGACCGGTTCATGTCGGCCACGCCCTCGGCGCGCAATCGCATCAGTATCTCGCGGCGGCGGCGCAGCAGGTCGCCGAGGGTGTACTCGGGGTTGATGTCGCTGATGACGGCTCGGAGGCCGTACAGGGGATGGAATGTGGCCGAGAGGCACACCATCACCTTGATGCCCGAGCCGATGTGCGCGCCTGTGGCGGCGAAGAAGAGCGCGTCGAGGCGCGGGGCCGAGGAGGCCCAGATGGCGGCGCCGAGGCGCGCCACGGTGGCGCCCTGCGCGTCCTTCTCGATCAGCTCCATGTACATGTGCCCGCCTGAACGGCGCACGTCGACGGTCTCTGCCGTCACCCACTGCGCGCGCAGCCCCGGCGCCTGCATGGCTCCGACTATCAGGCGGTTGTACTCGCCGAGTGTCATAGCTTTCGCTGTCATGGTAGTGTCAGTCAGCCCGCATGGTATCGCGGGATAGTACAAATATACATCGTGTTTTCGTGCCGGCCAAATTTTTATGCAAATTTAGAAGGCGTCGATCGATATAAAAAAATTACTGTACGCTAAAACGGGAACAACCCGCGCACGTTAGCGAGCCACAGATGGAACCTCTCCGATGTTCCTTTCCTCTTGGGATTTCTTGCCCCATGAACGCAGCGCAAAGCGCTGCTTATCATGGGGTTAACAACAGACACGTCCTCTTCGAGGACTTGCGGGGGGCGGACTTGTCTGACGAGTCGGACCTGTCTGACCTGTCTGACTTGGCGGATGGCGCGGTGCAAGGGAGAAGGGAGGGGGAAATAAGAACCCGCAACGGGGCGGATGGCTCCGTTGCGGGTCTTGTTGTGTTGCAGGATTTTTATCTGGTTCGCTTGATGACGAGGTTTTCGTTGACGGTCTTGTACCAGTCTTCGTTGCCCTCGGCTTTCTTCACCCAGTCGCGGAAGCGGGGATATGCGCTCTCGATGGAGATTCGCTCGGCAGGCCAGCACCAGCGCACGGTGTTGCCGGCGTCGTCGGTCCAGGAGTCGGGTATGCATATCATCTGTGGCACGGAGAACTCGCCGTCGTCCTTGGGATGGATTTCGTACACGCCGTCGACCCAGTCGGTGTTGTCGTTGGGGTTTACCTTGACGAAGAAGCCGCCCATGTTGGTCTTCATGGTCTCTATGGTCTCGGCCATGGAGAACTCAGGGTCGACCTGTATGGTGACTTTGCCGTAGGTGTGGTCGAGTGCGGTTGTATTGATCATCACCGAATGGTCGCTTTCGCCGAAAAATTCGTTGATGTGCAGATAACCTTTCGAGGTGCCTATGGCCTCGGCAATGTCCTTGAGGTAGATATTGGCGGGGAGGGTGCCGCCGGCGGCGAGCAGTTCGACGGTGGCCTCTGTTGTGCCGGAAACGTGCGACACGCGGAACACTACGTCGTTGAAGTCGAAATCGTCGGTGTTGCCGAGGTCTTCCACAGCCACTATCCACGACTGGGGAACGGGATCCGGAGCAATATCGACAATTCCGCTATCATCAATCTGACCATTTACAAAGAACATCATGTCGTTGACATCATGGTCCGTACCGTCCTCTATTCCCATGATGGTGTTGCCATGGTAGGCGTAGGTGACGAACTCCTGACTATAGCTTTCTGTACGCAGTTCCGTCGGGATAGATGACGAGTTTGGATAATCTATGAATTGGCATTGGTCGGAGTGGCCGGTGCGGTATTGCATAAGCCAGTTCAACTCCGGCATGGAGTAAGAGCGTTTCCATGGCACATCATTTTCTTCTGCAGTTACATTCTTGACTACAAAGAATATCACGTGCGTGCCTGCGGGGAAATCGAAAACGCCCTTTGTACCGGCCTCCAGTTCTTCTGCATCTCCGAAATACGGTACTTGATAGGTGGTGCCTTTGTAGTACTTCTGCATCCAATCCTCTCCATTCTCATAGTAAGACAGATTGGTAGGCATAATCATTCCTCCGCTAATTGGAGTGTTGCATGCCTCAGCTGTATTCCCGCCATAAATGTTGTGCTGGGGTGTGGCGTTATCGATAATCATAAATCGAGGCGCACGCATTATCTTGGCAAGGTCGTCTTTGTCCTCATCCTTATAATACAGATAACCCAGCTTGTTGAAAGATATGGTTCCTCCATAGAAATAGTTTAAGCTAACAGGGCCACCCTCAGGCAAATAATACTCAGCAGAAAAGGAAAATTCGTCCCTGTATCTTGTCATATTGCATTGTTGCTCAAGGAATTTACCTGTACGTCCCACAATTGGTTCAAGGAGATCCAAGTGATTGACTGTGCCATCATAGGTGTACTCGTTGTCAAGAAGATATGTCTTGAAAATAGTGTTGGCTTTAATTGTTTCTCCATTATCCATGAGCTCAGTATACCGTTCCTCGCCCAATATCTGTTTCCACCAATACTCCCAGCCTTCCTGATTGTAAGTAATGCTTCCGTGCGCATTCTTCAGCGACCAAGGCACACTGTTCTTTTCTTCGATTGTGCCATGTATAGTGGTTGTGCACTCCGGCAGGTCCTCATTCAAAACTGCACGTGAAATTGCCAGCTTATTTGCGCTCATCTTCACATAGTCTGCTGCGATGACGCTGCGACGTGCGTCGAGGATGCGCACATAGGCTTTATCGGCTTTCTTAGCGAAGTCAAATTTGAAGGTGCTCTTGGCTGCGGGATACTCTGCGGCGAGCATGGCGCCGGGCGACATGGGGTCGGCAGTAAACACCTGCACGTAGGCGGCTCCTGCGGGCATGGTGCCCTGAACGGTGGCTTCGACGCGGGCGGCGGCGTTCCAGTCGCTCTCGGCGTCGGGAACGCCATATTTTTTGATGAATTCGCGTGTGTAGGCTTCGTTTTTGTCGATGGCGGGCACTTCGTCGGAGCATGCACCGAGCATGGCGCACAAAACGGCTCCAAGCACCGCAGTGCCGGCATAATATAGCTTAATTTTCATTTTTAGTGGCTCGCTATAAGGATATTGTCTGTTTGATAATGATTTGGCTACAAAGGTAGCAAAAATTTACCCCCCTCCCATTACTTTTAACAAATTTTAATGTTTAGTTGAAAGGTAAGAGGGGTGTGCCACAGATGGAACCTCTCCGAGGTTCCTTTCCTCTTGGGGTTTCTTACCCCATGAACGCAGCGCAAGACGCTGCTTATCATGGGGTTAATAACGGGCGCGAGGGTGTTGCAAAACCCCAAATTGTAGGGACGCACGGCTCGTGCGTCCGAGAGATTATTCCTGATTTTCAGTTTGTTACGTGGACGCACGAGCCGTGCGTCCCTACAAGCGGGGGAAAACATCGAGTTCTGCAACACCCTCTTGCGGGGGAGGGCATTGGGGAGTGAGGAGTGGGGAGTTAATTCGGAGGGCGAGAAACAGATGGACATAAGGTCAGAAGGAACAAAAAAGATTACACTGTTTCAGTATCGATAACTTCTAACTCCCCACTCCCCACTTCTAACTCCCAAACTCACCACTCCGTGGTTCTCGGCTATGGGGATTCTCTGCCGCGCGTTCCGCTACGCTCCACACGCGGAAATCATGGAGTCGCGCGTCCCGCGCTTGGGGGGGGGTCGGACGAGTCGGACGGGTCGGACCTGTCTGACTTGTCGGATTTATCGGACGGGGTGAAGCTGCAAGTACCCTACTGGTTTTCAGCTGTTTATATTCGGACGCACGAGCCGTGCGTCCCTACAAGTGGGGGCGGATCCTTCTTAGTTGCTCTCTTACCTACGCACTATAAACTGATAGAGAAAGAGGCGCCGTAGCCGGCGGGGCCGGCGAAGGGGATGCAGGAGATGGCGGGGGCGGAGGCGGGGCGGCATGCGCTGCGGCGGAAGGCGCGGGGGTAGAGCCACGTGGCGAAGCGGCTGCTGAAGATGCCGATGGCGGCACCGGCAAGGACGTCGTTGAGGTAGTGGCGGTTGTTGTAGACGCGCAGGTAGGCGGTGGTGGCGGCGACGGCATAGCCGGCATAGCCTATCCATGGGGAGATGTGGGCGTACTCGATGCGGAGGAGTTCGGCGCCCATGAAGGCTGTGGCGGTGTGTCCGGAGGGGAAGGAGTTGCGGGCGCCGCTGTCGGGGCGTCGCTCGCGGATGGTGTATTTGAGGCCCTGGGTGAGGGCGGTCATGGTGGCGAAGGCGACGAGGTGTACGCCCATGCGGTCGACGAAGCGGCGGGTGCCTTGGCGGTCGTAGAATGCGTTGAGTGCGAGCACGGTGGCGGAGGGGACGTACTGGAGGTAGTCGTCGACGGTGGTATGGATGCCATCACGCGGGGAGAGGGCGTCCTGAATTACGTCGCGCTTCTTGCGCAGCCAGCCGTTGCGGGCCGTGAAGGCGGAGAAGCCTACGACGGCGGCAGGGATGATGATATCGCGGGGACGCATGCGGAAGTCGCAGCCGCAGGGCGCGGCCACGGGCGCGAGGGTGTCGGCAGCGAGGGTGTCGCAGCTGACGGCGCCGGCCTGCGCGGCGAAGCACAGGCAGAGGAGCAGCGGGAGGAGGGAACGGAGGAAGTGCATAAACGAAAAAAGGGTAAGCTATCTGCATCGCGACGCTCAACCCGATACCCTTGCTTCGGTCAAGACCTGGGGGAATTCTCGGGGAGCTGTCCGTGCAGGACTTACCCTGGTGCAAAGGTACGCACGAATTTCGGATTGCGCAAATTTTTTTTATAAAAGTTGAGAGTTGAGAGATAAGAGGGGTGTGAGGGGTGTGAGGGCGTTATCGATACAAAAACACAGAAATAACAAAAATAACAAAGTTAATTTTTAGTTGGTACGACTGGCGAGAAACAGACGGACATAAGGTCATAAGGAACATAAAAAAAATTAATAATAGAGAGTTAATAGGGAAGAGGGGTGTGGCACAGATGAAACCTCTCCGAGGTTCCTTTTCCCCTTGGTGTTTCCTACCCCATGAACGCAGCACAAAGTGCTGCTTATCATGGGGTTAACCACAGACGCGTCCTCTTCGAGGACTTGCTGGGGGGAGTCGGAGTCAGGAAAGGAAGAAGGCCGGGAGCACGGGGTGCGTGCTTCCGGCCTTCCGGTTGGCTGTCAGGGTCTAAACCTTAAACTATCTTATGACTACTTTCACGGCGGCGCGGCCGGCGGTGACGACGTAGACACCGGGGGCGGGAGCCGTGAGGACGGCTGCGGGATGGGCGTCGGAGGCGTCGACGGTGCGGCCGTCAACGGCTACGAGGCTGACGGGAGCGCCGGGCTGATGGCCGGTGACGGTGACTGTGCGGCGGCTGACGCTGACGTCGAGGGCGACGCCGTCGGCGTCGGAGCCAATGTTGCCGATGCCGGTGGATTTAACCTCAAACTGCGCTGTGAGCATCTCGGAGGCTCCGGAGGCGAAGACTGCGCGGACACCGGCGGTGTGGGTGCCGTCGGTGAGGCCGGTGAGCAGGTACTCCTTGGCGGCGGTGGTGCCGACCTTGACGTCGTCGAGGTAGACCTCGTAGGACTCGGCGACTCCGGGCTCGCGGGCGGGAGCGCGCACTGCCGTGACGCCGGGGATATCGGTGGCGTCGCCTATGAAGATGTCGTCGATGAGGCCGGCGCGATGGCAATTGCGCACGTTGATGACTACGTAGCGGGCTTCGGCGGGGATGGTGACGGTGAAGTTCTCCCATGCTTCCTCACGCGCGAGGGTGAGGGGCGAGCCTATCCAGGTGAAGTCGGCCAGGTCTTTGCCTGTGGTGGAGTAGCCCACGCGCATCTCGTCGTCGCGGAGCCAGTAGGTGTAGGCCCAGAAGTTCAGCACCACTTCTTTGCCGAAGTTAAGTTCGGGCGAGATAAGGTAGTCGTCGTTGGGTACGGCTTCCCTGGTGGACAGGGCGGCGAGTACCATCTTGCCGCTGTGAGCGCGCAGATAGCCGGTGGAGGCGGCGTCGGCGTCGTAGGATACGAATGCCGCCGGGTCTTCGACGGCGGTGTCCCATGGGCCCCAGAGGCGGGCTCCGTCGCCGTCGATGTAGCTCCATCCCAGCTCGCCGGGCGCATCGACGGCACAGTCGGCGAAGCTCTCGAAGTCCTCGAAGATGCCGGTGGAGACATCCCAGCGGACGAGGCGCTCGGTGTCGGTGCCGGTCTCCTCGACGAAGATATTGGCAGGTGCGGCGATGGCCTCGGCGAATGTGAAGTCGTCCTCAAAGTCCTGCTCGCCGGAAACGGTGATTTCGGTCTGCACGGGGTTGAATCCGGCTTTGGTGGCCGTGAGGCTGTAAGTGCCTTCCCAGACGTCGTCGACGACGGCCGAGCCGTCGGCTCCGACAGTGGCGGTGTAGCTGTGGGCTCCGTCCTTCTCCACGAGGAGCACGGCGGCATCTGCGGCGCCGGTGCCGGGCACGTCGGTGGAGAAGCGCAGGGTGGCGCGGGTCGTCATCAGTCGCGGCACGGCCCCGGAGAAGGCGGGATAAGACACTTCACCGCCGGAGTAGACGGCCTTGACGGCGTAGCGGTAGAGGCCCTTGGCTACGCCCTGCCAGTCGTCGTCAGTGTAGGCCGTGGCGTCGATGGCGGCGTCGGTGAGGAGTGTCCACTCGGCGGGAGTGTCCTGCTTGCCGTCGGGCAGACGCCATACGCTGTAGCGGGCATCGGGGGCCTCGGCAGCGGCCTCTTTGGAACGCGGAGCGCCCAGCGTGCGGCCTTTGGCGCGGAGAAGGAAGTTGTAGCCGAACAGGGGGCGGCCGTCAACCTCGGCAATCCAGTAGATGGGCTTTGTGCGGTAGTCGTAGGAGAACCACATCCTGTCGGAACGTACGGGCCATGCCTCGTCGCGCGTGCCGTCGGTGTTGCCGTCGAAGTAGAGGCGCGAGTTGCCGCGCAGGGCGATGAAGGCTCCGCGGGGAGCGATGACGGGGTGCGTGAACTCCACGTCCACCCAGTTCCAGCTGTTGCCGGCGACGCGCTGCTCGTAGAGGATGGTGTTGGTGGGCGTGCCGTCCTCGTTGAGGTCGAAGACCACGATGCCGAGCTCGCCGGAGGCGTCGGCGCGGAAGCTCATGCCGGTGAACACGGCGGGAGTGTCGTAGACGGTGCCGGTGACGGTGTAGTCACAGATGTCGGGCTGCATCTCGTAGCTGTTGATCATGCCCGTCTGGCCGTCGTCGTAGCGGAAGGTCTCCTCGCGGTCGGCGGGTGCGGTCCAGTGCACCTGCGCCTCGGTGCGCGTGGCCTCGACTTCCACTCCGGAGGGAGCTATGAGCTTCTCCTGAAGGGTGAAGTCGGCAGTGAGGGCCTGTGCTGCGCCGGGAGTGAAGGCGCGCGACGCGGGGGCATAGTTCAGGGCGTGGACATCGACGCTGTAGCTGCCGGTGGCATAGATGCCACTGATGGAGTAGCGGCCGTCGGCGTCGGTGACGGCGGAGTATTCGTCATAGCCGTGGACGTAGACGGCGGCGTCAGGCAGGGGTCGGCCTGCGGCGTCGGTGACGGTGCCGCTGACGGATGCCTGAGGTATGCTCTCGAGAGCGATGGTGAGAACCTTGTTCTCGATTTCGCCGAAGGTGAGGTCGCGCTCGTCGGTGACGTAGCCGAAGCAGGAGAGCGCGGTGCGGTAGGTGCCGGGGTCGATTTCTATAACCTCGATGCGGCCTTCGGCGTCGGAGATGTAGCTCTCCTCTCGCTCGCCGAACTTAAGCGACGCGCCCTGCACGGGAGCGCCGGCGGTGTCGGTGACGCTGAGCGTGAGGTGGGATGCGCGGTTCTCCTCGATGCGGAAATGGCCGAAGTAGAGAATGGGATAGCCCTTGGGCCACTTGGCGTGGATGCCGAGGTGGTAGAGTCCGGTGGTCTCCACGGCCGGCAGGTAGACGATGTGCGAGGCGGGATAGCGCTCGCCGGCGGTCATGGTGCGGACCTCGGTGGTGAGCGCCGCGGGGTCGGCCGCGGTGCCCATTGCGATGGTGTAGGCGGGCGGGTAGGAGGTGTTGGCGGCTCCGTCGGAGTATATGATCTTGTACTCCTTGCCGGCCTCCAGACGCACGGCGGGCGAGATGAGCCATTCGTCGCAGGCATAGCTCCAGGTGCTCTTTACGACCATGGCCGGGTCGCCATAGTAGGAGGTGCTACCCCAGGAGTAGCCGTCGCCCTCGACGTCGACAGTGCTCCAGAGCACGAGGTCGGCGGCAGTGGTGAAGTCGCAGCTGTAGGGAGGATTGAAGCCGTCGCCCACGGGCACGATGTCGGAGACGGCGGGGGCGCCCGTCTGTCCGGCGGCGGTGGCGGTGACGGAGTACTGATAGGCGTTCATGGCGGGCACGACGTCGGTGCAGGAGGTGGCGGCGATGCCGGAAGCCACGGTGTATCCGTCGGGCTGGCGCACGACGGTATAGGTGACGGCGGCGGGGTCGATGTAGCCGCCCTGCGCGCCGCCTGTTACGGCGTCCCAGCTGACCGTCGCCTCCGAACCGGCGGAGGTGACACGCACGGCGGCGGGAGCCGCGGGACGGTCGACGCCCACGAAGGTGACGAAATTGACGGGTACGCCGGCGCCGGCCGCGTTGCCGACACTGACGGTGAACTTGTGCAGGCCGAGGGGCACGGTGGCGGAGAAGACAGCGGCGGCACCGGGCACGGGAGCCGTCACGGCCGCGGCACTGACAGCCTCGCCGTCGCAGAGAATCTGCGTGGAGGAGATTTCAGTGAGCGCCTGTCCGTCGACGGTGAGCGAGGGGGCCGTGAACGTGATTTCAACCTGTCCGTCGTGGCTGTTGTCGGTTACGGCGAGGTCGCGCACGGCGGCGGGAGCACCGTCGCCGGCGAGCTTGAAGGGGATGTAGAGGCCGGTGAGCTCGCCGTTGCTGCCGATGTCGCTGAGGTAGGTGCAGTCGCCGGTAGCGGGGTTCACCTCGAAGTAGTAAGCCGAATAGCTCGTGCCGGTGGCCCAGTAGAGTTTGCCGGTCTTGTGGTCGAACTCCATTGTCTGGAGCATGTCGCCGACGGTGTTGGTGGAGGCTATCTGATGGAGGTTACGGCCCTCGTCAAGCTTGAAAAGATAATAGGAGTTGGTGTTGTAGCGGCCTATGAGGTAGACATATCCGTCGTAATCGCATGCCATAGCCAGCATCCAGTTGCCGGGGAGGTCGGCGTACATGGTGGGCATGCCCGTGGCGGGGTCGATTTCCGCGACGGCCGAAGAGTTGCCGCCGTAGTGGTAGAGGCCGAGAAGCTTGCCGCGGGTGTAGTCGTAGGTCATGTCGACGTACAGCGGCATGCCGTCCGTAGCGTCGGCGAGCTTGGTGAACTCGCCGGTGGCGAGGTCGACTTTGTTCCAGGCCACAGGATGGAGCGTGCCGTCGGAGGTGTAGGTCATGGCGTAGTAGACGCCATCGGCCATGGCACCGGCGCTGACATCGGCACTCGGAGCCACCAGCACGGGAGCCGAGCAGTCGGCCACGGGGAAAGAGTACAGACCGACATCTCTGCCGGACTTATCCGCGATAAGAAAGCCATACGCCATAGGCGAGCTGTCGGCCGGGACTTCAGCCAGCCGGCTGCCCACAGCCCACAGCGACATAGCCAATATCATGGATATCGCACTCGAGAACAAGGTTTTATTCATCAGATGCAGTTAAAAAGTGATAAATTGATTTGGTTCAAGGAAACTATTCCGAACTGCAAAAGTACATATTTATCCTTTCTTTTACAGTGAATAATTCAAAAAACGCGGGGCTGTCAGTGATAAAAAAGGCCATAAAAGGGTCTATCGGCAAAAAAATTGTTAATTTTGCACTCTAAAACAAGTTTGCATTCCCGAAAGATGAACATAGCTATCGTTGGAGCCGGCGGTGCTGTCGGTCAGGAACTACTTAAGGTGCTCGACGAGCAGAACTTTCCGGTGGACGGACTGCGCCTGTTCGGACGCCCCACGAGCGCGGGCACGCGCTACTGCTTCCGCGGCCGCGAGGTGACGGTGGAGGCCCTGCGCGAGGGCGACGACTTCCGCGGCACGGACATCGCCTTCGTGAGCGCGGGAGCCGATGTGTCGCGGCAGTATGCCGACACCATCACGCGCCACGGCGCCATAATGATTGACAACAGCAGCGCCTTCCGCATGGACCCGGACGTGCCCCTGGTGGTGCCGGAGGTGAATGCCGCGGACGCCCTGAACGCCCCGCGGCGCATTATAGCCAACCCGAACTGCACGACGATACAGATGGTGGTGACGCTGAAGCCTCTGCACGACATCGCGCGGCTGCGCCGCGTGCACGTGGCGACCTATCAGGCGGCAAGCGGCGCCGGACTCCAGGCCATGCAGGAGCTGCACGACCAGCACCGGGCCATAGCCTGCGGGGACAAGCCGCGCGTGGAGCGCTTCGCCCACCAGCTGGCCGACAATGTGATACCACACATCGACGTCTTCCAGGACAATGACTACACCAAGGAGGAGATGAAGATGCATCTGGAAACCAAGAAGATAATGCACGCGCCGGAGCTGGAAGTGAGCGCCACGTGCGTGCGTGTGCCGGTGATGCGCGCCCACAGCGAGGCTATCTGGGCGACAGCCGAAAGGCCCATAGCCGTTGCGGAGGCCTGCGAGGCGTGGCGCCGGGCGCCGGGCGTGGAGCTGGTGGAGGAGGGTTATCCGATGCCGCTGTTCGCCGCGGGTACGGACCCTGTGTTCGTGGGGCGCGTGCGCGCCGACCTGGCCGACCCCTGCGGCCTGGCCTACTGGTGCGTGGCGGACCAGATAAAGAAGGGGGCGGCACTGAATGCGGTGCAGATCGCCCGTCTGCTGGTGGGGGAAAGGTAAAAAGTTTATAGTTGAAAAGTTTATAGTTGAAAAGGTAAAAAGGTAAAAAGTTGAAAAGTTAAGACAATAGCATTCTGATTCTATACTTCACTTCTAACTCCACACTCCTAACTCCTCACTTCTAACTCCCCACTCCTAACTCCTCACTTCAAACTCCTAACTGCGCGAAGCGCAACTAACTCCTAACTGCCGATGCATTCTCCTCTCATCACTCAGCCGGTTGCCATCTTCCTGGTAGTGCTCGCCATCATCCTGCTGGCGCCGCTGCTGCTGAGCAAGCTGAAGGTGCCGCACATCGTGGGCATGATAGTGGCGGGCGTGATAGTGGGGCCTTACGGATTCAACATACTCGACAACGACTCCAGCTTCGCCATCTTCGGGCAGGTGGGCCTGCTCTACCTCATGTTCCTGGCGGGACTGGAGATAGACATGTACCACCTGCGGCTCAACCTGCGGCGGGGCATGCTGTTCGGCGTGCTCACGCTGCTGATACCGCTGCTGCTGGGCGTGCTCAGCTCGGTGTTCGTGCTGCGCCTGGGCTGGACCACATCGCTGCTGCTCGGCGCCATGTACGCCTCCCACACGCTCATCTCCTACCCCGTGGCGGCGCGCTTCGGCATCACCAAGGCGGCGCCGGTGCTCGTAGCCATCGTCGGCACCATCATCGCCGTGGTGGGCGCCCTGTTCGTGCTCGCCGCTGTGGGCAGCATCGCGCGCGAGGGCTGCTTCCGCTGGCAGGGGATGCTGTGGCTGCTCGCCAAGCTGCTACTCTGGGCCGGCGCCATGCTCTACGCCATCCCGCGCCTCACGCGCCGCTTCTTCAAGAACCACGGCGACAAGGTGCAGCAGTACGTCTTCGTGATGGTGATGGTGTTCCTGGCCGCGTGGAGCGCCCAGTACATCGGTCTGGAGGCCGTGCTCGGCGCCTTCGCCGCCGGCCTGATACTCAACCGCTACGTGCCCGCGGCGTCGCCGCTGATGAGCAGCATAGAGTTCGTGGGCAATGCGCTGTTCATCCCCTACTTCCTGATAAGCGTCGGCATGATGATAAACGTGCGCGTGATATTCAATGCCGACACGCTCGCCGTCAGCGCCATCATGCTGGCCGTAGCCATCGCCGGCAAGTGGCTGCCGGCGGAGATAGCCCGCCGCGCCAACGGCTTCGGGAGGGCCGGACGCGAGGTAATCTTCGGCCTCACGTGCGCCCACACGGCCGTGGCCCTCGCCGTCGTCACCCTGGGCTACAACATGGGGCTGCTGGACGTGCGCGTGCTCAACAGCACGGTGCTCGTCATCCTCGTCACCTGCGCCATAGCGCCCGTCATCACCTCCCGCGCCGCCGCGCGTGTGAAGATAGCCATGCTCGAGGACGAGGACGAGCAGGACCGGCCGCTGCGCCACAACCGCACGCTCATACCTGTGGCTAATCCTCTGACGGCACCGGCCCTCGTGGAGATGGCCGCACTGATGCGCAACGACCGCGGCACCAACGACTTCTACGCCCTGCACGTGCGCGCCGACAGCTCGGCCCAGGCCAAGCGCATATCGCGCGGCGTGCTGGAGGCGGCATGCAAGGCCGGCTCGGAGATGGACGTCAGCGTCAAGCCCCTGGAGCGCTTCGACCTCAACGCCGTCACGGGCATGGTGAACGTCGTGGAGGAGCTGGACATCACGGAGGTGGTGCTGGGCATGCACCGCCGCGCAAGCATCGTGGACAGCTTCTTCGGCTCCAAGGTGGAGCAGCTGCTGCGCGCCACCAGCCGCATGGTCATCATCCCGCGCTGCTACATTCCGCCGAGCACGCTGACGCGCATCGTGGTACGTGTGCCGGCGGGCGCGCAGTACGAGACGGGCTTCAGCCGCTGGGTTCGTTATCTGGCACGCCTCACCCACCAGGTGGGCTGCCGCATCATCTTCTGCTGCCCCTCGGCCGTGCAGCCCCTCATCCGCGGCGTGCTCTACCAGGCCAACTACGGCGTGCGCTGCGAGTTCCGCACCGCCGAGACCTGGGATGACTTCCTGCCCATGGCCGGACGCGTGCTCGACGACGACCTCTTCGTAGTCATCGGAGCCCGCGCCAACAGCGTCAGCCACGACTCCGACATGGTGCACCTGCCCGAGTTCCTCCAGCGCTACTTCTCGCGCAACAACCTTATGATAATCTATCCCGAGCAGTTCGGCGACGCCCCGGCCCTCGACTCGTTCGTCGACCCCATGTCGTCCACCCGCGGCAGCGCCCCCTCGGCCCTCCCCGGACGCCTCCGCCGCCTGCTCGGCCGCCTGCTGCGCCGATAAAGACTGAACTCAATAAATCACATACTATGAAGAAAGACAGCAAGTTCGTCCGCGCGACGATTATAGCCATAGCATTGATCGCGCTTCCGTGCGCTGCCATGTGCCATCAGAAAGATGAAGAACAGAAAGAATATCGAATAGCCAAGGTAGACCAGGCGCCCAGCTTCCCGGGTGGCGAAGAAGCCATGTACAAGTGGCTGAGTGAAAACATTGTATATCCGGAAGCGGCGGCTAAAAAAGGCAAGGAGGGTCGCGTCGTCGTAGAGTTTTTAATAACAGAAACAGGCGAAATCACCAACCTGAACATCGTACATGGCGCTCACCCGGCCCTCAACAGAGAGGCGGTACGCCTTATCCGCGCCATGCCCAAATGGATTCCCGGGCATAACGAAGGGCATCCGATAGCCGTCACCTATACCCTGCCGATAACCTTCCGCCTGCATTAAGAGCCGGCGCGTACGCAGGGTGTACTCCTCTTACCTATAAACTCTCAACTATAAACTAATCACGACTTCATCTGCGCTTTAGGCAGACAGAAGGCGAAGCAGAGGCCGCCCGTCTCGGCATTGTAGACGCGGATATGGCCGCCGTGCGCCTCCACCGTGCTCTCCACGATGGGCAGGCCGAGGCCTGTACCGCCGGCTTTGCGCGAACGGCCCGAATCGATGCGGTAGAAGCGCTCGAAAAGATGGTCGAGGTGTTCCTCCGGCACGCCTATGCCGTTGTCGTAGAAGTCGAAGTAGTAGTATTTCTCGTCGTCATGGCGCAGGCGCACGCCGCACACGGTGCCCTTGGAGTAGGCCACGGCATTGCGGATAAGGTTCATGAGCATCCCCGTGAGCAGATTGAAATTGCCCTTGATGTATGTGCCCGGCGGCACATCGTTCTCGAAGCTCATGGTTCCGATTGTGCCGGACTCCACGGCATCGTCGGCCACCGCGTACGCCACATCGTGGTAGTCGATCTCCTCAAGGTTGATGAGCGCGCCGCCCTCCTGCAGGCGCGTTATGGCCGTGACGTCGGCCACGAGCTGCACCAGACGGTCGCTGTGCTCCTGCACCTTATTCAGGAAATGCCGGCGCGAGGCCTCGTCCATGTCGGGATTGTCCACGATGGTGTCGATGTAGCCCTTGATTACGCCTATGGGCGTCTTTAGCTCATGGTTGATGTTGTTGGTGAGCTGCCGCTTGACGCGCGCTTTCTCCTCCATGGCATGCATAGCCACCTCATGCTCCTGCTTGAGGTGCTTCAGTGCCAGCAGACGGTCCTGATATATCTGCACGATCTGGCGGGAGATGTCGCCGAGTTCGTCGTGGGGATAGTCGTCGGACGGCATGAAGTCGGGATTGGACGCCGCATTCTCCGCAAAGGTACGCAGCATCCGTATGTTGCGGCCGAAATGCCGTGTGCTGTAATAGCCCACCACCGTCAGCACGACAGCGAGCACCAGCATTATCCACCAGAAGTCCTGGCTCTTCTCGTCGAGCATGAGCGAAATCTCGCTGCCGAAGGGCATCATGGAGTACACCTCCACGCGTCCGTCGTCGCTTCGCTCCACCTTATAAAAGAAATTGGCCTCCTCGTTCTCGACGCGCTTCAGGCCGTCTGTCACGTCGGCCGTGGAGGGCTCTATTATCTCGCCGGTGTTGTATACAAGTTCGCCGTCGTAGTAGACCGACATGCATACGCTCTCGTACAGCGGGCTCTCCTTGTAGTAGTTGGCCATGAAATTGATGAAAGGCAGCGGGTCGGTATTGTTCTCGAACGCGGCCACCACACGTTTGCCCACAAACTCCAGCGGCTCGCGCACGCGCGCGTCATTGAGGACCTCCATATTGTGCCGCTGCCACAGGGCCATGCCCAGCAGCAGCGTCCACATGGAAAGCGTCAGCGGCACAAAAAGCTGCCACTGATAGCTAATATGTCTCCTTGAAGCCGTAGCCGAACCCTTGACGGGTGATGATGTTGTTGCCATATTCGCCAAGCTTGCGGCGCAGACGCGTTATATTCGTGTCGATGGTACGGTTTGTCACCACCACATCGTCGCCCCACACCTGCGTGATTATCTCCTCACGCGAATAAATACGGTTGGGATGGCGGAGGAAGAACAGCAGCAGGTCATACTCGGTGCGCGTCAGACCCACCTCCTCGCCGTCGAGACGGCATATCTTCTCATTGAGATCGATGCACAGGCCCCGGAACACGACGTCCGGCTCCTTGTCGGCATTCTCGACGATCACGCCGGACTGCCCGGAGTGCTCCACTGCCGCCGAACGACGCAGCACGGCGCGCACGCGCGCCAGCACCTCGCCGATGACGAAGGGCTTCGTCACATAGTCGTCCGCACCGATGTTCAGGCCCATCACCTTGTCATCCTCGGCCCCGAGTGCCGAGCAGAAGATTATGGGCGTATATTCCGTGGCCGGATTGTTGCGCACTGTCTTTGCGAAGTCAAATCCGCTGATGCGCTCCATCATTATATCGACCATGATGAGACTATAAACCGACAAATCTCTCTCAAGAGCTTCCTCGGCGCTGTATGCGCAATCAACGTCATACCCTTCTTTCTCAAGATTGAATTTCAGGATTTCGCAAATTGCTTCTTCGTCGTCAATTACAAGTATCTTGATTCTCATTTATGCAGTTTAAGGTTTTAACGACTCAAAATTACAAAATTCTGAGCCTCTTATTTGTTAATCAATGTTAAATTCTATACATTCCAAAAACAATATTGTAGCAAGCCGTGTTCTCATATCAAAGCTACTATATTTGCACTGTGTTTTTCATGGTATTTAGATTTAAGGTTTAAAGTTTTTCGGTTGTCGTGAGACAGCCGATTTTCTTTTTTTAGTACCTTTGCAGCCGGAAAAACAAAGGTAAAGAAGACAAGAAAAAGATTCACTATCCTATGAACAGAGCGCTCGCCGCCCTCTCGCTGGGCACCTTCGCCCTCGGCATCGCCGAATTCGTAATCATGGGCATACTCGTCAACATCGCCGGCAGCCTCGGCATCAGCATCGACGCCGCCGGACATCTGATTTCGGCCTACGCCTCCGGCGTGTGCGCCGGCGCCATAGGGCTGCTCTTCGTCCGGCGCATGCCCCTCCACCGCATCATGATACTGCTCGCCGCCGTCATCGGCTTCGGCAACCTGCTCGCCACCCTCGCCCCGGGCTACCACACCCTGCTCATCGCACGCTTCATCTCCGGCCTGCCCCACGGCGCCTACTTCGGCGTCGGAGCCATCGTGGCGCGGCGTCTGGCGCGTCCGGGCCGCGAGACGCAGGCCGTAGCCCTGATGATAGCGGGCATGACCGTCGCCAACCTCGTCGGCGTACCCCTCGGCACCATGCTCGCCAACCTGCTCTCCTGGCGTCTCGCCTTCCTGGCCGCAGCGCTCTCCGGCATCGCCACCTTCGTGCTGCTGCGCCTCTGGCTGCCCCGCATGGAGCCTCTGCCCGACACCGGGCTGCGCGGACAGTTCCGCTTCCTGCGCACCCTGCCGCCATGGCTCATCTTCGGCGCCATCTTCATCGGCCAGACAGGCATCTACTGCTGGTACAGCTACATCGACCCGCTGCTCACGTCGGTCACCGGCTTCCGCGCCTCCGACCTCAGCTGGCTCATGTTCGTCAGCGGCCTGGGCATGTTCGCAGGCAACCTCTGGGCCGGACGCCTATCGCTGCGCTACAAGCCATCGCTCATAGCCTCACTGATGCTCGCCGCCGCGGCAGCCCTGCTTCTTGCCATCTACTTCTGCGCCGCGTCGCCGCTGCTGATGGTGCCGCTGATGTTCGCCTGCACCGTGGCTATGTTCGGCTCGGGCGGTCCCTTGCAGTCGTCCATAGTCATCTACGCCCGCGGCGGCGAGATGCTCGGCGCCGCCCTCATCCAGATAGCCTACAACGCCGGCAACGCCATCGCAGCGTGGATAGGCGGCCTCGTCATACGCGCCGGCTACGGCTACGAGGCACCCTGCCTCGCAGGCATACCGCTGGCCGCCACCGGCGCCGTACTCGTCTTCATCCTCTACCTTAAGCGCGAGCGCAACGCTCCGCAGCTCGCTCAGAGCCGGTTCGACAATAAATATTAACGGCAGGGTCGCATAGCGTGGAGCGATTTTTGGCCTGTGAGGAGGGAGTGTACTTGACGTACACGACTGACGAACAGACCGAAAAGCGCCCGCGATATGCGAGGCGTCGGTATTTTTTTTGCTGCATGGCGGCGAGATGCACGTGTCACGCATTATACATCTATATTACCACCGCCCTGCCGTTAGCATTTATTGTCGAACCGGCTCTTAGTAAGGGATCTTGTCATCCTTGTCGGCCCAGAGGCGGAAAGCCTTGATGGCCTCGTCGCCCATGAAGTGCTCGCAGCGTATGCTGCGGTCCTCGTAGGGCAGATCCAGCTGGTCGTAGATGAACTGGTCGTCGAAGTCTATCGCCTTCGCGTCCTCCTTGGTGTTGCCATAGCAGATGCGCGCCACATTGGCCCAGTAGAGCGCCGAGAGACACATCGGGCACGGCTCGCACGAGCTGTACACTGTGGCCCCTTTCAGGTGGAACTCACCCGTGGCGGCACACGCGGCTCGGATGGCCGACACCTCGGCGTGCGCCGTGGGGTCGCACAGCGACGTCACGCGGTTCACACCCGTGGCAAGCACCTTGCCGTCGCGCACCACGACGGCGCCGAAAGGTCCGCCGCCCTGACGCACATTCTCGATGCTCAGGTCAATTGCCATCTGCATGAAGCGGCGGTCCTCGTCGCTTATATCGTGGCGCTCGGGCAGTCCCCGGCGCACAGGCTTCTTCATAAAATCTGTCGACATAGTGATTTTCATTTGATTAGAGGGGTTATAAACTAAACAATTCTAAGCCCCGAAAGGCTCACTGCAAGTGCCCCCATAAAAAGGAGAACCCCGGAGCTTCCGTGAGGAAGTCCGGGGTTCGGACAGGGGGCGGTTACCTACTCTCCCAC
>ERZ808042.124-NODE-124-length-71001-cov-9.956334_pt1 | contig 71001 bp, 78 predicted proteins | sample MGYA00380193_ERZ808042 | MGnify/ENA primary metagenome ERZ808042 (study PRJEB31490, sample SAMN06133401) | mouse gut metagenome | isolation source: M1_2 | host: mice | place: China: Chengdu | collected 2015-05 ...
GTTATGCAGCATCCTGCTCACCTCGCTGCTATTTTACCACTTTGTTCGCTTTATTGCTATTTCGGAGAATTGCTCTAATGTGCTCACCCCCACCGCAGACCTGCCCCGGGAGGAATGGCTGGCATACCGCCGCCAGGGCATCGGCGGCAGCGACGCGGCCGCCGTACTGGGCATCTCGCCCTTCCGCACCGGGGTGGACCTCTACTATGACAAGCTGGGCCAGCCAGTGGAGGACGATGAACAGAACTGGGTTGCCAAAGAGGTGGGCACTCTCCTGGAGGATCTGGTAGCCCGCATCTTTGCGAAAAAGACCGGCCTGGAGGTCTGCCCCATGCCGGTCATGTTCCAGCACGCGGAGCATCCCTGGATGCTGGCCGACGTGGACCGTCTGGTGAACCTGCCGGACGGAAATACCGCCATCCTGGAGTGCAAGACCACCAACTACAACGCCCGGGACAAGTGGGAGTACGACGGCAAGCCCATCGTGCCCCAGTATTACGAGGCACAGGGGCGGCACTACATGGCCGTGATGAATCTGAGCCGGGTGTACTTCTGCTGCCTCTACGGCAACAGCGAGGACGAGATCATCATCCGCAGCATCGACCGGGATTTGAAGTACGAGGCGGAGTTGATCGCCCTGGAGGAGCACTTTTGGGTAAACCACGTCAAAGCCAAAATTCCGCCGCCCTACATCGAGGACGACGGCGCTCTGATCCTGGAGAGCCTGCGGCGCTGTCTGGGCCCGTCCTATAAGGATATGCCCCCGGCTGCTTTCACCGAGGCCCAATCCGAGAACGTACGGCGGTATGTGGAGCTTCGGGATCAGAAGGGCGTCCTGAATGCCGATGTGAAGAAGCTGGATAAGGAGATGGAACGGCTGAAGGCCCAAATCGTGACCGATATGGCTGGAAGCTGGTCCGCCGCCTATGAGGACGGAAGCGGCAGCTATACCGTCACCATGAAGCCCAGCCAGAGGCTCAGTATTCTGAAGGACGATCTGCTGCGGCTGAAGGACGCCCACCCGGACATCTTTGACCAGTATGTATCGCTGTCTGAGAGCCGGACGTTCAACGTGAAATTTACCGCCGCAGAAGCGGCGGCGTAGGAGGTACGCATATGAGTAGTATCGTGGCGGCGTATGACAAAACGCTCTACTACAATGCAGCTGAAAAGTATTGTATCCTGCGTCTGAAAACCGCCGATCCCATGGTGCCGGAGGACGCCCGGGACAAGCACAAATTCGCGGACCATCTGATCCGCTTCGTGGCCGTGGGCTATGACCTGCCCCGGACGGACGCCATCAAGATGGAGCTGGATGGGGAGTGGATAGACAGCAAGCACGGCCCCCGGTTCCAGGTGGACACCTGGCATGAGCTGGTGCCGCCCACCATTGAGGGCATCCTGGGCTACCTGTCCTCCGGGCTGTTGAAGGGCATCGGCCCCAAGACCGCCGGGGAGATCGTCCAGCGGTTTGGCACAGACTCGCTCAATGTCATTGAGACCCAGCCGGAAAAGCTGCTGGAGATCCGGGGCATCACCGAAGAACGGCTGGAGGAGATCAAAGCGGGCTATGCCGAGAGCAAGGCTGTCCGCGCCATCATGACGGTGTTGGCCCCTTTTAAGCTGACCCCGAAAGCGGCCATGAAGATCTATGAGTATTTCGGCCCGGACGGGGCGGCCCTGCTGCACAAGAGCTTCTACCAGCTCTGTCAGGTCCCGGGGTATGGGTTCAAAAAGGTGGACGCCATCGTGCAGGAGTCCGGCGGCGACCTCCACGATCCCATGCGGATACGCGGGGCGCTGTTCTATGCCCTGGAAAAGTCCCGCACCGAGGGCGGCCACCTCTATCTGGAAGCGGAGAAGCTGCTGGGCGAGGCCCTGGCGCTGCTGAATGAAAAGATCCCCCAATTGGACCGGCGGCTGAAAGGGCCCCAGCTGGCGCAGGAGCTGATCACTATGATCAAGGCCAACGTAGTGGTGTCCACGAAGAGCAATATCTACCTGCCCCATGTATTTGTCCAGGAGAGCGAGACCGCCCGCAAGGTGGCGGAAATGCTGCTGGATCAGCCGGAGTCGGTCAATTTGGCCCCCATCATGGAGCGCATCAGGGGCAAGCTGGGCATCACCCTGTCCCCCATGCAGTACCGGGCGGTGGAGATGGTGTTCCAGCACGACCTGTCCATCATCACAGGCGGGCCCGGCACCGGCAAGAGCACCATATTGAAGGCGGTGATCGAGGCGTACCGGGAGCTGTATCCGAATAGCGCCATCGCCTTGGGGGCGCCCACCGGCAAGGCCAGCCGCCGTATGGCGGAGACCACCGGAATGGGCAGCGCCGCCACCCTCCACAGCCTGCTGGGCCTCCACGGGGAGGACACGGGCTGGCAAGAGAAAAAGCCGCTGGAGGCGGACTTCCTCATTGTGGACGAGGCCTCCATGGTGGATATGTGGCTGGCCCATCAGATGTTCATGCGTCTGAAAAAGGGGGCAAAGCTGCTGATCGTGGGCGACGCCGACCAGCTGGAGAGCGTGGGCGCGGGCAGCATGTTCCGGGAGCTCATCCAGTGCGGGCTGGTGCCGGTGACGGTGCTGGACCAGATCTTCCGTCAGGCGGAGGACAGCCGGATCGCCTATAACGCCAAATTCATCAAAGAGGGCACGCCCGAGCTGTACTACGGACAGGACTTTGCCTTTGTCACGGCGGAGGATCAGGCGCAGACCGCCGATCTGATCCGGCGCATCTATCGGAAAGCGTTGAAAACCGCCAGTATCGAGCAGGTACAGATCCTCACCCCGTTCCGAGCCACAGGGGATGCCTCGGCCAACAGCCTGAATGCGGCCATCCAGGCGGAGATCAACCCGCCGGATATCAGCAAACCCGAGCAGTCCAACGGCGGGCGCCTGTTCCGTCTGGGGGACAGGGTGATGCAGACGAAAAACGACTATGACGTGGCCCTGTATGACGAGAACGGCCTGCAAGTGGCTGCCGGGGTGTTCAACGGTGAGGTGGGCATCGTGTCCGGCGTGCAGCCGGGGACGCTCACCGTCTGCTTTGACGGGCGGTACGCGGACTATCCTCTGGAGAGCCTGGGGGAGTTGGAGCTGGCCTACGCCACCACCGTCCATAAATCCCAGGGGTCTGAATATGACACGGTGATCATCCCTATGCTCCCGGCCCACAGGATCCTGCTGACCCGGAACCTGTTTTATACAGCCGTCACCCGCGCCAAACGCCGTGTGGCATTGGTGGGGATGAAAAAGGCTCTGTATATGGCGGTGCGTAAGGACAGCACGGGCAAGCGCAATACCCTGCTGGGGGAGCGCATCCAGCTGTATTACCAGGCGCTGAGCCGGAGGAACACACCGGCCGGCGAAGAAGAATTGAAAAATGCCAGTTGATTTGAGGTGACACGCAAAAAAATGCGGAGTCATCTCCTATTTATTTATGGAAGGAGCATGTTCAAATGACCGACGAGAAAACCACGATGGAACGCAATGCCTACGACCCCTGGGATCTGAGGCGCATCCCTGGCCTCAACTTGATGGAGTACGCCAAAGAGGTGGACCGGGGCGGAAAAAAGGACCTGGAGCTGTCTCTGGAGGGCCGGAAGATCTGGTTCCGGCTGGTTTGCCCCGGCGGCGGATTGGCCCTGAACGCCCTGCGGGTGACGGACGCCATGGCCATCTTCGAGGCCCGGGTGTTTGCGGACGCCAATGACCGCAATCCCCTTGCCAGCTTCACCGCCACCCAAAAGGCGGACAAGTCCAAGGGGGAGGCGTACATCCGCGCCGCCCAGGAGACCGCGCTGAATGAGGCGCTGAAAAACGCCGGGTTCAGCCTGCGGCTGTGGTCCATGGCCCCCAGGAGCGTCAAGCAGGAGCCTATGGCGCCGGACGCAAAAGCGGCAGAGGATGGCCCGGGGAGAACGCCGCCGGTGCAGGAAACCGAACGGCCCACCGCTCCAGTGCAGACCGATGCACCCAAGCAGGAATCCAAGGGAAACGCCCCGGCGCCCAAGCCTGCGGCTGACAGCGCTCCGCGCCCTGCGCCTGTTGGCCCTCAGCCTCACGCGGCTCCGCGCCCTGCGCCGGTGGGTCCCCAGCCCCACGCTGCCCCGCCCCCAGAGAACGAGAAGTCTGCTCCGACTGTGGTGAACATCGGCGATGCCCGCCAGACCGCGGCAGCGGAGAACAAGCCTGACGGTCAGGTGGAGACAGGCACCCAGCCTGGGCCTGAAGCTGTCCCTGCGGCTGCCCCTGCCCAGGAGGCTTCCCCCGCACCCGCGCCGGTGACCTATACGCCGGACATGACGGTGGAGGAGATCACCCAGCGCATGACGCTGGAGCAGGCCCAGAACGTCAAGGTACTGGACGGCACCTGTAAGGGCTGGACGCTGGCGCAGGTGGCCAAGGATCGGCCCACCAGCCTGCGGTGGCTCCAGAGCGTCTGCCCCTTCGCGGACAACGAGCTCAAGGCGGCGGCCGCCATCGTGCTCAATGACCTGGAACTGAGAAAGGCCGGATGAGTGCCCCGGCCAGCCACGAAAGGAGCTGACCCCCTGTGGCCAGTGGGAGGGATTTCCCATTTACCATCCTGGACATAGCCGACCTCCTCCGCCTGAACATCAGGCGGAGGGGCGGGAGCCGTGTGGTTTATGCGGACTGCCCCATCTGCGGCGACCGACGGGGCAAGCTGGGCCTGTACCCGGAGATCGACACCTGGCGCTGTTATCACTGCGGCGAGTGCGGCGGGATGCTGGCGCTCTATGGAAAGACTCATGGCATCGGTAACTCGGAGGCGTATCAGGAGATCTGTAATGCGCTGGAGGTGGGTGCACCCGGTCGGGAGTACACGTCCAAGGTCAAGGCGGAGCCGACCCCGGACGTGCCCCAGCCCCAGCGGGCTAGTCCCCAGGAGATCCACCAGACGCTGACGGTGCTGTTGACCATGCTGACCCTCTCCCCCGCCCATCGGGAGCATCTGCGCGCCAAGCGGGGGCTGACGGATGAGCAAATCCAAGGGTTTGGGTTCAAAAGCACTCCCCCGGCCTATCAGTGCCGCACCGTCGCGGCCCAGCTTTTGAAGCAGGGCTGCACCGTGGAGGGTATACCCGGCTTCTATCTGGACGGCGGCGGCAGGTGGCGGGCAAAGTTCTACCAGCGCACCTCCGGCATCGTCATCCCCCTCTGGGGTGTGGACGGTCTGCTCCAGGGCTTGCAGATCCGGCTGGACCATCCCATCAAAAAGGTGGGCGACCCGCCGGAGAAATCGGGGATCAAATATCTCCCGTTTACCTCTACAGGCAAGCCTATGGGGGTGACGTCGGGCAATCCCATTCACTTTGTGGGCGATCCCAGTTCACGGGTGGTCTATGTCACCGAGGGCGCTTTGAAGGCCGACATCGCCCACGCGCTCACTGGCCGCACCTTCGCCGCCACGGTGGGCGTGAACAACACCAAGGGCCTGGACGAGCTGTTTGCCTTTTTGCGCCGCAACGGCACGGAGGAGATCGTCGAGGCCGAGGACATGGACAAGTTTTGCAACCCCAACGTCAGCCGAGGGGCCTCCAAGGTCCACGAGCTGGCGCTGAAAAACGGCTTGAAGTGCCGGCGGCTGGTGTGGAACCCCAACTACAAGGGTATCGATGACTGGCTTCTGGCGCTGCGCCGGAAGGAAATGAAGAAAAAGGAGCGAGAACAGATGAATTTCAAGGAGATGTACCTCAACGGGATGTGCCCCTTCGGTTACATCGACGGGTGCATGGATCAATGGCGCAATCGGCCCGACATCGGGGTGAGCGCCGAGAAGTTCCTGGGCCTAACCCACGAGGAGTACCAGATGTACTTACAGGCGGTTCCCGGTGCTTCCCTGAAGGAGTGCCTGGACGGACAGCGGCGCACTCAGAAGTTCCGGGTGTTCCAGCTGACTTCGGAGGGCATCCGAGTCCACGACTTTGCATTCCGCGGCACCGACTTTCTGCACAAGGCGGGCTATGAGCAGCCCCCGGCGGACAGCTACCAGCTTGTCTATGACGGGGAACTGACCCACCCCAAGGAGTGGACCGAGAACGATGTGCTGGAGCGTATTTTCAGCGTGTGCAACGACGATCTGCCCGAGGGTTACCAGGGGCACAGCCTATCCATGTCCGACATCGTAGAGTTGTATGACGGGGACAACCGGGATTTCTTCTACTGTGACGAGGACGGCTTCACCCCCGTAAAGTTCGATGCGGAGCAGGCCACCCCCATGAGGAAAGCAGACGGGGATGAATGAGCGGATGGCACAGCTGGACGCGGTGGACGGCATCTGCCGGGCGCTGGGCGCGGAGGTTCGTCGGCCCCCGGGAGAGCATTATCTGACCGCTATTGTATGGGACGGCTGGGGGTGGCCCTATGACGAGGGCCATGCCCTGGCCGTTCAGCAGGAGATCAAACGAAAGACCGCTCAATATCCGGGGCTGGTGTGCCGCTGCGTTGACCCGTTCAGCACACTGGTGTACGCGGTTTGAGCAGGACAAGGAAGGGACGCAGGTTCGGCCATGGCCGGACCGCGCCCCTTTTTTGATTACACGATTAAGGAGGATTTGTAAAATGGGAGCTTATTCTGAGCTGGACGCCGCCCTGCGCGAGGACGGCGATTTTGTGGATGACGACGCTTTTGCCGAGGACGATGGCCCGTGTGCGACGCCATCCGGCAGTACGGGCAACGTATTGCGGGTGGAGCCTGCTTCCGTTTCTGCTGCCCAGCCTGTGGAACCGCAGCCTGCCGCCCCGGCGCAGCCCGCCGGCGATAAGGCGGACAAGGCCGCAAAGGAGCAGGCTGACGAGGATGCCAAGCGCAAGGCCCATGAGGAGGCCGAGGCCAAGCGCAAGGCCGAGTTCGACGCCCGGCAGGCGGCAAAAAAGGCCGCCGAGCAGGAGCAACTGGCCAAGCTGGAGGCCATGAGCCCGGAGGAGCTGCTGGCCGCCTCCCTGAAGCGGGTGGGCGACGACACTGAGAAGCTGACCCGCCGGAATATGAAGGAGTGCGTGGCGGAGCACATCCAGACCCTGTGCCTGTCTGACCCTGCCTTCGCCCGGAACGTGATGCACCCTCGCAAGAGCATGATCCACTGCATTTGGTACATCAATCGGAAAGCCAGGGAGTTCGTTGAACAGGAAATGAAGGACAATGATTTCCCCAAGGAAAACGGTGTCTATGGCAGCGATGTGCCGGATGATCTGTGCTACCAGTGGGCCGTGGACTATTTCAACGATCCCAACGCCAAGGAGGACGAGGAAAAAGAGGAAAAATTTGTACCGCAGCCCTATCGCGGCACAGGCGCTGCTTCCTCCAAGAAGCCCGCGGCCTCCAAGGGGAAATCGAAAGGTAAGGACGCCAAGAAGAAGGACGAAGGCGCGGCAAAGCCAAAGGCTGCGGAGAAGGCCAAAGGCAACTCCGAGGGGCAGATGAGCCTGCTGGGGGTGGCGTGATGGAGCGGATCGACAAAAAAGCGTGCCGCCTGTTTCTGGAGCCTGTAATTCCGCCTAACTCAGATTGCGGACTGTTCCTGGTTCAAAGCCTGAAATACATCGTGCGTACCGCCATCAAAATTGTGGGACACCGGCGTCTGCTGGTTTTGTGCCTGTACGCCCGGGGCGATACCCCTGATGACAGGCCGAAGCTGGCCTATACCATGTTCCAGGCCAGCGACAGCTTTGTCACCTACGACCATGACCCAGACAACAAAACCAGGTGGCGGACTGCCATGTTGGAAAACCTGGATAAGGAGTATTGCTTCTCCTCCAAAAAATGCGCGTTCTATTCCAGGCCGGACGAACAGCGGGTTCTGAGTTTCTGCAAAGGACATTCCGAGGATGGCTTTGACGCCCTGGGTTGGGTCCAACTCAACATCCGTGAAAAAGAGTGCCGGCTTCGCATCCGGCGGCGCCAGCAAAAGGTGGTGAATGAGTTTCGACCGCTGCGCCCCCTCCCCGGAGATCTGCGCGCATGGCTTGGCCGGGATATCATGCCGGCCTATTTCTACTACGACGCGAAAAAAGGCGCGAAGAAAGTTCGGGGCGTTTGCAGCGCCTGCGGCCAGGAGAGCAGGCTGGAGGACGTGCGCCACAATGCCAAGGGTGTGTGCCCCTGCTGCGGACGGGAACTCACAATGAAATCCAACAAAAAGCATGGCCTCCTCTATGACCGGGTGACGGCGTCCGTTGTCCAGCGTCTGCGTGATGGCGAGCTGGTTGTGCGGATCGTCAAGGCGTATCGCAGCCACCGGCGGGGAGAACCTGTGCTGCAGGACTTTTACGAGGAGACCCGCGTGATCGTCCGGCAGTCTAAAGACGGGAAATTTGAGGCGATTCCATATCACTATTCCCCCTATAACGCGGTGCTGACGCCGTGGAAAAAGGGATATCCCCCCGTGATGTATCTATATGGGCCGAATTTTAACGCGGAGACCTGCGGGTACCTTTACACCAGGAACCAGAAGCGCGAGTTGAAAGGGACTCCCTGGCAATACTGCCAGCTTGAGCCGTTCTACCGGGGCATCCAAGATCAAATGGAGGTGGCCCCCTATTTGACAGCCTACCGTGAGCACCCGGCCATAGAGTTTTTTGTCAAGCTGAAGCTGTTCTGGCTGGCGTCCCAGATTGTGTACCGGGGCAATTCCAAAGATGGACACGAGCTGCTTAACCTCCAGGGCAAAAATCTGCGGGAGGTGCTCCAAATCGACCCTTCCGATCTGCCCTGGCTTCAGCGGCCCGAGAGCGGCGTCCGGGATCTGCTCCTTCTGCGCATTTTGCGCAGGGAGGGCCATCAGCCCAGCGAGGAACTGTTTTCATGGCTGAATGCCCACAGTGTTTCTGAAACGGGTTGCCTGGAGCGGGCGCTGAAATATGCCACGCCCCACAAGCTGATTCGGTATCTTGATCTGCAATTTGAAACGCATTCACCTAACAAGTATTCGGGAAAGAGCGGTACACTGTCTGACTACAAGGACTATTTGGAGTTCTGTGAAGAACTTCAATATGATTTGAAAAATGAGTTTGTACTGTTTCCAAAGCATCTGAAACAGGCCCATGACGAGGCCCAGAGCCGTATCAAACAGAAAAATGTAGAGCAGTATGACGCGCAGATCGCCGGCATCCAGCAAAAGCTGAAACGACAGTACCAGTTCAAGTCCAACGGGCTGGTGGTGCTACCGCCCCATTCCGCCCAGGAGATCGTCATAGAAGGCCAGAAGCTGCACCACTGCGTGGGCGGTTATGCTGAAGATATGGCAAATCATGCGTGCGCCATTCTCTTTATCCGCCGGGAAAAACGGAAAAGCAAGCCGTTCTATACGGTGGAGGTGCACGGCGACAGGATCATCCAGGTGCGCGGCGCCAATAACTGTGCGCCGACGCCGGAAGTAAAAGATTTTTTGGCTGTATGGAAAAAGAAGAAGCGTTTAAAAGGTGCGGCATGATGAAATTGGCGGGGCGTGTCCACTGGGCGCGCCCCGCCTGCAAAAAGGAGCTGCACAGTAGGTAAAGACCCAGGTGCCCATTACGGGACTATGGATTACATGATTGCGATGCGACAACAAACATTTCAAAGGAGAATTATGAGCGAAATCAAAGATAAAATCGCCAAGCTGCTGGCCCTGGCCGAAAGCCCCAACGAGAAGGAGGCCCAGGAGGCGCTTTTGAAGGCCCGGGCGCTGATGGCAAAGCACAAGCTCCGGCCGGAGGAGTGCCGGGAAAAACAGTCCGTCAGGGTGGTCAAGCAGCCGGTCGGCGTAGAGTGTACCCAGATGACGGATACCTGGGTGTCCGAACTGGCCGTCATCGTTGGAGAGCGATACTGCTGCAAGGCATACCGCCGGCACGTCAAGGGTGCCAAAAAGGTGACGATGGGTTTTGTGGGCCTGGAGGACGATTTTGAGGTATGCCGGCGGATCTACCTGTATGCCTGCCAATGTGTCAAGGCCCGGTGCGAAGATATCCGGGCCAGGGAGCGGGGCCGCAGCGCCACAGAGCTTCGGGAGATGTGCAACGCCTTTGGCTGGGGCTTTTGCAGCGGACTGGAAGATGCTTTCCGGCAGCAGCAACAGGAACACCAGGAATGGGGCATTGTCCTGGCTGTGCCCCAGGCCGTGAAGGATGTGGTTGGCCGCATGGGTGCACCCAGCACATATGGGACGGCAAACACCAGCGGCTGGCGCACGAAATATGCCTGCGCCGGTTATGCGGAGGGAGAAAAATTTGTCCCCGAGCGGCAGTTGGAGCCGGGGGATGAAACTCAGAAGACAGAAGGAGAAAATGACATGGAACAGGAAAACATGAAACGCCTGCGGGAGCTGACCGACCTGCTGAACCAATACCGCCGGGAATACTACGACCTCAACGCCCCCTCGGTAGACGACGGGGAGTATGACCGCCTGTTTGACGAGCTGGCCCAGATGGAGAAAGCCCTGGGCATCCAGATGGGCAACTCTCCCACCCAGACCGTGGGCTGGCCCGCCAGGGACGGATTGGCCAAGGTCGCCCACGCCATTCCCCTGCTGTCCCTAGACAAGACTAAGCAGGTGGACGAGCTTTGTTCCTTCATCGGGGAGCAGCCCGCGATGCTGATGCTCAAGCTGGACGGGCTCACTATCAAGGTGACCTATGAGCAGGGCATCATTTTAGAGGCGTCTACCCGGGGCGATGGGGACGTGGGGGAGGACATCACCCACAACGTCCGGGGCATCTCCGGCATCCCGTCCCAGATCCCATACAAGGGACACCTGGTGGTGACGGGCGAGGCGTTCATCCGTCCCAGCGATTTTGAGGTCTTGCAGGATATCCTGGTGGACAGCAGCGGCAACCCCTATAAGAACAGCCGCAATCTGGCCGCCGGGTCTGTCCGGCTGTTTAAGTCCGAGGACTGCCGGGAGCGTCGGGTGACCTTCATGCCCTTCAACGTGCTGGAGGGTTTTGACGAGTTGCCTAACAAGTCGGAGCGGCTGAAGCGTCTGCGGGGACTGGGCTTCCATCCCTGCTACTATCTGCTCTCCAAGCGCAGCCCCTCCCCCCAGGGGATGGAGGCCGGTATCCAGAAGCTCCGGGAGCATGCCCGGGACAACGATATCCCCATCGACGGCATCGTGGTCACCTATAACAATGTGGCCTTTGCAAAGACCTGCGGGCGCACCGAGCATCACTACAAGGATGGGATGGCGTTCAAGTTCGAGGACGAGAAGTTTGAAACCCAGCTGACCGGCATTGAGTGGAACCCCACCCGCACCGGAGTGATCGCCCCGGTGGCCATCCTGCGGCCCGTCCAGATCGACGGCGCCACCGTGTCCCGGGCCAGCTTACATAACCTGTCCTTCATTGAGGCGCTGGAGCTGATGCCGGGGAACCGGGTGCTGGTGTCCAAACGGAACATGATCATCCCCCACATTGAGGAAAACCTGGATCGGGGCGGCTTTGACCTGGGGCGAGCCACCCTGCCCTACTGCCCCTGCTGCCACCGGCCCACCCGAATTCAAGAGGAAAACGGAGTGAAGCGGCTGTTCTGTGATAACCCGGACTGCGGCACCCGCCGTTTGCGGCAGTTCGTCCACTTCGCCGGGAAGAAGGCCATGAACATTGAGGGGTTGTCCGAGGGCACCCTGGAAAAGCTCATTGGCTGGGATCTGATCCACAACTACTGGGACATCTATGAGCTGGACGTGCGCAAGGACGAGGTCATGGAAATCGACGGCTTTGGGGAGAAGTCCTGGGAGAACCTTTGGGACGCCATCCAGCACAGCCGGGATACCACCTTTGAGCGGTATCTCATCGCCATGGACATCCCGCTGATCGGCCGCACCGCCAGCAGGACCCTGGCCCAACGGTTCCACAGCAGCCTGGATGAATTCGAGAGCGCGGTGATCCACCAGTTCGACTTCACCCAGCTCCCAGACTTCGGGGAGACGCTGCATCAGAACATTTACCAGTGGTTCCAGAACGAGGATAACTGGTATTTCTGGAGCGAGCTGCGCAACCATGTGCGCGTTGCGGCCCCCGCCCCGCAGAAGGCTGCGGCACAAAGCGGCCCCTTTGTGGGTAAGACCATCGTGGTGACAGGCAAGGTGGAGCCATACACCCGGGACGGCATCAACGCAAAGATTGAATCGCTGGGCGGTCACGCGGGCAGCTCGGTGAGCAAAAAGACGGATTATCTGGTCTGCGGGGAGAACGCCGGGAGCAAGCTGACCAAGGCCAGGGAGCTGGGGGTGACGGTGCTGACGCCGGCCCAGTTCTTTCAGATGGCTGGAGAGTAAAAGCAATGTGGGTGGGGATGATTTCATCCCTGCCCACACCAATAATATGCCGTAATTGGAAGGAGAAAATCTATATGTGGGAAGTGAAATATAGTGGGTGGTTTGATCCTCCATAATTCTCAGGATGATCTGAGGAAAGCATATTACTCTGTACATAAGACTTGCCTGCGGGCGGCAGCACATCATTCTTGATTGTGTTGCCGCCCAACTTTACAAAATGAATTTTGACTATGGAGGAAGCACAAATGATATATGATGGAAAAAATGTTTTGCCGCTGGACAAATTCACCTACACCAAGGCGCAGATTGGCGCCTATGTGGAGCAGGAAGTGGTGGACGATGCCATGGATTGTCTCCCGCCGGCTTGTATGGGCCCGAATTGCTCTCAAATGGGGGAGCCGTGCGACCAGCGCAGGGACCCAGTTACTGGGGAATGGTGTACAACCTACCACACCTTCAAAAAGGTGGGCGGCATCTGGCCGGACGGTATCTGGCAGTATTGCGGCCGCTGTTTCTGCGGTGAAACTGTGGAGCGCGGCGATCCCCTCCCATTTGTAAAGGCAGGGGACGGAAATGATTAACACACATCCCAAGACCTGCAATCTTTGTGGAGGAGAAGTCGTTCTGTGCAGCAATGCCCGGGTGTATCACGGCCGGGAATATGGGAGCGGCCTGTGCTACTACTGCCTCAGTTGTGGCGCCTATGTCGGGACACACAAGCCAAGGCCCCAGGAGGCCATGGGCCTGCTTGCGGACGAGCCAATGCGCCGGGGCAAAAAGATGTGCCACGCTCTGTTTGACCCGTTATGGCAGGGAAAGGAACCCGCCCGCCGGGCTCGTGTCGAGGCCTACCGCTGGCTGGCCGCAGAAATGGGGATCGCTTTGGAGGACTGCCATTTTGGCCACTTCAATATTCACCAGCTCCGGCAGGCATATCGGATATTACAGCAGCGGTGCGGTAAACCACCGTGCTAAATACTGATAGGAGAAAATCATTATGGAACAAGAAAAACTGACGAAATTATGTGAAAATACGCAGGACAAAGACTACGTTATATTTCTTATGAATGAGGGCTGGAAATGCAGGGATGAAACAGACGCCCTTGTGCGCTATAGCCGGCTACGAAAAAGCAAGGAGGGCGAACCCTTGACTTTAGAGGAGTTTTCCGCCGAGCTGGAAAACGACCCCACCGGCGTGGCCGTTCGGCAGCTGTATTCAACGCTGTTGGCCTTTGTGGAGAGAGGGGCGCTGACAGCCTTTGACCTCTACCAATATGCCCGGTTTCGCTGGTGCCGAAATCATCCGGAGGCGGTGGTGGCCTATCAGACAGGCCCGCATAGCTGGGCAGTCAACACCTGTGATACAGAGTACCAGGAGGAGTGCGCAAAGCTGCTGATCAATTCCGAATGGGGCTTTGAGGCCAGCCGGATCGAAATTTTGGGTACGCCTTACTATGAATCCACAGACTGGAACTTCATTTGTTTCCGCTGCGGGCCATATGACTGGCTTATGCGGGATGGAGGGCTGTATCAGATCTATCAATAAAAAACGGAAGGGAGTGGTTCAAACCACTCCCTCCCATTTTTTATGTTTACTGAATCGCATCCTTCAACGCCTTACCAGCCTTGAATATCGGTAACTTGGCGGCGGGGATCTCCACTGGCTCATTCGTCCTGGGGTTGCGACCGGTCCGGGCATCACGCTTTTTCACCTCGAAAGAGCCGAAGCCCATCAGCTGCACCTTGTCCTCTGCTTTCAGCACATCGGTTACCGTTTCAGTCAGGGCGCTCAGCGCGGCCTCACAGTCCTTTTTTGACAGGCCGGACTTGTCGGCCATAGCCGACACCAATTCCATCTTATTCATGCAAAAAACATCCTCTCTATGAAAATTACCGGGCCATTGTACACCTGTTTGGACTGAAACGCAAGATGATGCTCTGCGCATAACCATTTTTTATTGGAAATTCTATAAAAACTGTTGAACTGTGCGTATTCCAACTGTATAAGAACGGTATAAGGAGGCAGAACACCATGTTAATTGCAGTTGATCACGGGAACAAGCTCGTGAAAGTCGTAAATCACGCGCCCTTCACCTCGGGACTTCTGGAGAGCGACAGCCCGCCCTTTGGCGGCGAGACCTTGAAGTATCGAGGGAAATACTACACCCTGTCCGAGAAGCGCATCCCCTACCACCGGGACAAGACGGAGGATGAGCGGTTCTGGGTGCTGACGCTGTTCGCCATCGCCTACGAGCTCCAGGCAACAAAGGTCTACTCCCCCAACCTCATGCGGGTGCAGCTGGCGGTGGGGCTGCCCCCGGCCCATTACGGGGCCCAGCACAAGGCATTTATCAACTATTTCACCGGGCGGGGTGCAGTACAGTTCGACTTCCAGGGCAAGCCCTACTCCATCTTCATCGAGAAGGTGATGTGCTTCCCCCAGGCCTACGCCGCCGCCGTCACCATGCTCCAGGTCCTGCGGGACAAGCCCAAGGCCCTCATCATCGACCAGGGCGGCATGACCACCGACCTGCTGCTGATGAAGGACGGCGCGGGCGACTTATCCGTGTGCGAATCCCTGGAGCACGGGGTCATCACCCTATATAACCAGGTGAAGTCCAGGGTGAGCGCGGAGCTCGACGTGCTGCTGGAGGAGTCGGAGATCGACGCTATTCTCCAAGGTCGCACAGAACACGTCCCTCCCCAGGTTGCCGATATGGTGGAGCGGCAGGCCCGGGCCTTTGTCAATGACTTGTTCAGCATCCTGAGGGAGCGGGGGCTGGAGCTAAAATTCGGTGTGGTGATTTTTATGGGCGGCGGTTCAATCTTGCTGCGTCGGCAGATCGAGGCATCAGGCAAGGTGGCCAACCCCATGTTTGTGAATGACATCCAGGTCAACGCGAAGGGCTTTGAACTGCTGTACCGACTGGCCCAGGAGGGCAGGTGACAGGGATGGACGGCAAAAAAGACCCAGGCAAGTTCACCGTGCGCTTTAATCTCCGCGACCCTCAGCAACGGCGGGCGGCGGAGCTTCTCAACCAGCAGGGGCGTTCCAAGGCCCAGTTTATCGCCAACGCCGTGCTGTGCTATGCCGGCGGGCAGGTGCCGGTTCCGCAGGGAACGCCAGCCATGGATAGCGAACAGCTCAGAAGTCTTGTGGAGGATATCCTTGCCCAGCGGGAGCCGCGGCCCGGAGGTGTGGACCTGGCTCACAATGCGGACACGGATGACCGGGCCCTATACGGCGCGGACCGGGATGCGATCTTCAGAACGCTGGATGCGTTCCAACAGCAATAAAAGGCTACGTTATCGCTTCCACAAACCACCGGCTCTTTTCCAGCCACAAATACCGTTCCTGCCCCTGCACCCGGACAGTATAGCGCACCCCCACGCCGCCTACCGTCTGGCAGGCGGCGCGGCACGCGTCCAGCACCCGGTCCACGGCGTATTTGTGGTCCTCGTCAAACTCAATGGTCAGTGGCCGGAGCTGCCCCTCCGCGTCGAAGCGCACCACCACCGGCACATACCGCTTTTCCCGTTTCATGGTCATCCTCCAAAATAGCCTACGGGATGAACTGTGTGATCATCCCTGGGGTTTATTTTTCCGAGCTCCGGGTCGGCGCAGGTCACCGCCCGGCGTATGCTCATATAGCCGTACCGCTGGCGCAGATGATCCATGGTGGAGTCGATCCGCTCCCACTTCTCCCGTTTGGCGTCATCATCCAGCAGGGAGGTCTGCACCCCGGCGTCGGCCTCCACCAGTTCCGCGCCCCGCACGCCAATGCTCCGGATCGGCTGGCACCAGCGGTTGTTTGCCCGGAACAGCTCAAAGGCAGCCTGGGCGATCTCCGCGCTGGAGCAGGTGGGGACGGCCAGCTTCCGCCGGCGGGTGAATGAGACCAGGCCGGTGTCCCGGACGTACAGCTCCACCACCATGCACCGGGCGGCCAGGTCCCGCATCCGGCTGGCAACGCTCTCCGCCAGCAGGTACAGCATGAGATGAACGTCCTCGCCACACACCAGGTCCCGGGGCGTGGTGGCGCTGTTGCCCACCGATTTGACCGTGGCGGCGTAGTCGGTCCGCTTCACGGGGGAGGGGTCCTTTCCGTTGGCAAAGGTGTGGAGGACCGCCCCCATTTTGCCCAGCTTATAGGTCAGGCAGTCCACCGGGCACTGGGCCAGGTGTCCAATGGTATAGATGCCGAGGCTGTTCAGCTTCTTCTCTGTGGCCGGGCCGACATAGAGCAGGTCGCGCACCGGCAGAGGGTAGGCGATCTCCCGGTAGTTGTCCGCCTCGATGCGGGTGATGGCGTCCGGCTTCTTGTAGCCGCTGCCCAGCTTGGCGGTGATCTTGTTGTCGGCCACGCCGATGCTGGCGGTGATGCCCAGCTCGAACTTGATGCGGTCGCTGATCTCCTTCGCCATCGCCATGGGGGAGCCGAACAGCCCCACGCTGCCCGTCACATCCAGCCAGTTTTCGTCCAGGCCGAAGGGCTCGATCTGGTCGGTGTAGTCCTCGTAGATTTCCCGGGCCAGCTTGCTGATGCGGATGTACTCCCACATATCTGGGGGGAGTACCACCAGGCCGGGGCAGCACTGCTTCGCCTGCCAAATCGCCATCCCCGTCTTAACGCCGAAGGGCTTCGCGGCATAATTTGCCGTGAGGACGATGCCGTGGCGGTCCTCTTGGCTGCCGCACACGGCCACGGGCCTGCCCCGCAGCTCCGGGCGGCGCTGCGTTTCCACGGCGGCATAAAAGCAGTTAAAATCCACATGAAATATATTTCGTGCCATGGTCTCACCACTCTTGCAAACGCTTTATCTTCACGAACAACCGTATTATAGAACGGGTGTTTATAGAATACAAGCGGTAATGATTTCCGGGTGGGATACACAGCGGAACAGGTCATAAAAAACGGCTTCACCATTTCTGGTGGAGCCGTTTTTATTCTTCATCATCAGGCGAATTATCGTCGAAAGAAAACTCATTCAACTCAGGATAGTCAAGGAACTCTGAGAGCGTCATGTTGAAAGTCAGCGCAATTTTGTGCAGCGTTTGAATACCGGGATTCCTGGACGCACCGTGCATGATGTTGTCGATCGTGGATTGCCTGACGTTGCTCATCCTCGCCAGCTTATTGATGGAGAACCCACGTTCCTTGCACAGCGCAAGGATCCTGTTCGCTATGATTTGATGATAATTCATCAGACGATTTCCTGGTCCAAATCGTCAAATTCTGGTGCGGAGAAAAATTCACGCAGAGTAATGCCCAGTCCATCGCACAACTTTTTGACTGTAGCCACCGTGGCGCTATTATTCCTCCCGCTTGTGATATTGTTCACTGTCGATTGTGTAACTCCGCTGATGGTGGACAGTTTGTTGACAGACAGCCCACGTTCTTCACATAAATGCAGGATTCGTTCTCTAACGGCCATTCCAACAGTCATTTGATCATCCCTCGCTTTCTTGATACAAGGGTAATCAAATATCTCTTGCAACGTTACCTCTTTTGAGTTAAAATAACTCAAAAGAGGTAATTCTGCCTTTTGACGAGGTGAGCGAAATGGACGATGATCTGCTGGACCTGCTGGCCTGTGAACTGGGCGAGATATACCGCTGGGAGGAGGAATGCCCCGGCGTCTATTACCTCGCCGTCCTGCTGGACGCCGCAAACGCCGAGGAATATTACATTGTGCTGGAGGACGCCCCCATTTCACAAGAGGCGCGGGCCATGGGCAGGCCGCTCCAGAGTGCTGCCGTCCTGGCATATCTGCTGGACTCAGAGGATGGGGCCCACACGGCGGTAAGGTACGAGGTGCTGAAATACTTGACGCTCCACGGCCTGCCCCTGCCGGAAGGTTCCACCCTGCTGGATGTCGCCCTATTCGGCATGGAGCGCCGCCCGGACTATTTCGGGGCCTACCCTGTACCGTTTCTCACCCCTTGGGGCCGTACCCTCCGGCACCGCCCGCTGGACAACGGCGTGTACTGGATCGAGACAGAGCAGTGCGTGGAGGTTATGGCTGTGTGCAATCCGATCTGGGACGGCGAGCTGTCGGAAGGGCTGTCGGAGCTGGGGCAAAGGCTGGAGATAGAAGGCGAGATGGGGTATCTATATTTCTCGAAAGAAACCGCCTGTGTCGCCGTCTGGGAACTGCTGCGCACCCGCTCAGAGCTGATTAACGCCGGTCTGATCCGCAAGCCTGAGCTGATGAACGCGATTTGGAAGTATCAGCCTGGATATGCTTTGGGTTACAACGCACAGGAGCAGGCCGGGCTTCACGATGCCCTTGGCCTGCTCCTATATGCGCTGGGGGTGGAGGACCGGGAGCTGGAGGGCTCGCCGGAATACATGATCGCCATGGACCCGGAGGCCGGGACGGACTACATTGGGTTTTGGAGGTGAGGGGGTGCAAGTAAAAGAATTTGTGTCCCATGGGATACCCGTCACCCAAGTCCAGGTGGAAACGGAACAGGACATGAAGGACCTGAACCGGGCGCGGGGTCGGTACATCACCCTGGGAACGGGACCGCTGACCCATCTGGTGGATTTTGAGGGCGCGTGCGCCTGCCTCTTGGAACAGCTAAGGCCGTTGCTGGAGCCCTATTTTGGAACGCCCCTGTGCGTCTGCGGGATGGGCAATCCAGACATGCCGTCTGACAGTCTGGGCCCCGAGACAGGCAAAAGGTTCCAGCCCCATATGTATGACATCTTTGCCGAGCGGTCCAATTTTGAGAAGATCGCCGTGGTCTGTCCCGGGACCAGCGCCCTGACCAACCTGGCCACGGAAACCATCATTTCCGGCGTGGTTTCCGCGATGGGCGCCGCTTGTGTGGTAGCCGTGGATTCCAGCACCACCAAGGATGCACAAAGGCTGTGCGCTGCCATTCATCTGACGGACAGCGGGATAGAAAGCCATGGCAAAACCGCGCGCCTGTGTCAAGCCACAATCGGCGTCCCGGTCATCGCCGTGGTTGTGCCCACGGCGATCAGCGTGGCAGCCCCGTCCGACGATGGAGATGGAGAGAAAGGGCCTCTTCTGGCTCCAGTCCAAGTGGCGGAAGCAATCAGCATCGCTTCGTTCATGATTGCCTGTGCCATCGCTCAAATCGCCTACCCGGAATTGGATTATAAGAGTTGTCGGAGGTACATAGGGCTCCTTTTGAGCGGCGTCATATAGCAATGGGCCAGGAGCGCGAAAGGTATAAAAAAGACATAGCGGACTGCCGCTATGTCTTTTTTTCGCGTTCCAACGCAATGGCTACGAAGCTGTCTATCGCGTCCTCCAGGTGCCGGTATTGCTCCGGGGTCAGCTGGGAAACCTTCTGGGAGAGGATGGAGAGGTCCTGGGTAGAGACATACCCAAAGAGCAGATAGTCCGCGCTGATATCCAGTGCGCCGCACACCCGGATGATGGTGTCCGCCCGCATGGCCTTCTTACCCAGCTCAGCAGTGGAAATGGTTTGGGCGGTGATGCCGACCCGTTCCGCCAATTCCTCCTGGGTCATGCGCAGCTGCTTGCGCCGCTCGTAAAGCCGTTTCCCAACTTTCTGTAGCGTAATGTCCATGCCCAGCCCTCTCTCCATGTTATAGCTTTAGTTTATCTGCTTTAGCATGGATTATTAAGGGATGTAAGTTGAATTATATAATCTTTAGCATTATAATGTGAGTAATAACTTCTTGGAGGTGTCCACTATCATGAAAACCTGTGCTATTACCGGCCACCGGCCGACACGGTTCAAATTTAAGTACAACGAAAACTATGCTGGGTGCAAACGGCTGAAAAAGCGCCTGCACGATCAGTTTATCCTACTCTATGAGCAAGGCGTCCGCCGGTTTCTGGTGGGTGGAGCCCTGGGTGTGGATATGTGGAGCGGAGAAATCCTGCTGAGGCTCAAGGAGCAGCCGGAATACAGCGATATCGAATTAGTCATCGTACTGCCCCATCCGGGCCATGACGCCCGGTGGGACGAACGAAGTAAAAAACGGATGGCTTTTCTGCGTCAGCATTGTGCCGAGTGTGTTACTATTGGCACTGATACCGGCCCGGAGAGCTACTATAAAAGAAACCGCTACCTGGTAGACCATGCGGACTGCCTGGTAGCGGTATATGACGGCGATGGGAATGTGCGAAGTGGGACAGGACAGACGGTACAGTATGCGGAAAAATTGGAGAGACAGATTATTTCAATTCATCCAGATAGTGGAAAGGTGCTTCTATTGGATAAATAGCGTGGTAATTTTAGAGCATCTACCATACACTGCAACTGTATTCTGGCAAAGATTACTGATCTTTCCTTTACAGAGAAGCCAATACCTCGTCAGCTGTGGCCCGGATATTCAGCATCGCCATATTATCGAACTGGGTGCTTTTTGGATTGATCTGGACGATTTTTGTGCCTCGCCTGAGATAAGGGTAGTACACCTGCCCATAGCTTCCCTCCGCGCCGATAATAAGAGCCACATCTGCGTAAGCCGCCCAACTCCGGGCCTTTTCCACCTCACGGTCCAGCAGGCCAATGTGCTCGTATATCGGGAAGGCCGCCATCAGTCCACCGCAATCCGGGCAGCGGGGGCACTTTCCCTGATTCCAAATCTGCACATCGTCACAGTGCTTTCCACAGCTCAGGCATTTGTTTACGCCGAAGCTCCCCTGAATCTCCGCCACGTTTCTGGATCCCGCAAAGGTGTGCAGGCAGTCGATGTTGGTGGTGATGATCCCCTGGATCAGCCCCTGTTTTCCCAGCTCCGCCAGCTTTCGGTGGGCCAGCGTGGGGCCGTTTTCAAACATAGGCCCCAAAAACGCCTTGCGCGCCATTTTATAATAGTGTTCCGGCGTTCTTTTCAGCACAGTAATGGAGGTCATCTGCATCACCACCGGAAAATTCATTCCAGCGAAGCCCATGATCCCGGCAGGGACTGAAATACCCGCACCCGTTATTGCTATGGTAAAGTGGCTGGTATCCAGCAGTTTTTTCATAGTCAATATTTTTTCGTCCATATGCTTTCCTCAAAAGAACCAGTTGACACAGGCCAATACAACACCCAAAGCGCAAAGCGAGACTCCGGTCACCTGGTTTTGCTTTTTTGCGTCTACTTTATTTGCGAAAAGAGCAGAGGCCCTCGCACCGATCAGGGCAAACGCAACGCAGAGCACCAATGCGGTAATATTAGGGATACCGCCGATGGCTATGTGTGCAACCGCGCCAGTCAATGCCGTAAACGCCATAATAAATGTGCTGGTGCCAACAGCTGTTTTCAAACCATACCCAAGAACAGATGTTAAGGTTATCAGGAGCAAGATGCCGCCGCCCGCCCCAACAAACCCACAGAACAGTCCGATATGGATGCCCGACAAAAGCGACCGGATCACTCGCTGCTTTGGCTCCAGTTCTTCCATCCTCGACGTCGTTTTTGTGATAGGGGCTACCAAAAACCGTATGCCCATGATGATGGTCATGACATAAGAGGTCCCACCCAAGACCGTGTTGGGAAGGAGGGAAGAAAGCCAACTGCCTATCACGGTGAAGAACAAAACGGACGCCATCATCAAAAGGCCGTTTTTGATATCAAGATTTTTATTTTTCCCGTATGTATAGGCGGTGACTGCCGAGGCCAAAACATCGGATGCCAAGGCGATCCCAACCGCCTCATAGGCTGAAAAGCCGCAGAATGTGATCAACATGGGAGAAATGACCACGGCGGCGGACAACCCTGCCAGACCTGTCCCAATACCAGCGCCAAGTCCCGCAATGGCACAAACGATCCATAACAGCATTTTATCTCCCCCTATGACGCCTGCTCAAACTGGCTGTTGTAGAGCTGGGCGTAAAAGCCGCCCCGGTCCAGCAGCTCCCGGTGGGTTCCGCTCTCGATGATATCGCCGTCCTTCATCACCAGGATGAGGTCGGCGTTTTTGATGGTGGACAGGCGGTGGGCAATGACGAAAGAGGTCCGCCCCGCCATCAGTTTGTCCATGGCCGCTTGGATCAGCACCTCGGTGCGGGTGTCCACCGAGCTGGTGGCCTCGTCCAAGATGAGCATGGGCGCGTCCTCCACCATGGCTCGGGCAATGGTCACCAGCTGGCGCTGTCCGGCGGACAGGCTGGCGTTGTCGTCCAGAACCGTGTCATAACCCTGTGGCAGGGACAGGATGAAACGGTGCAGCCCCACCGCTTTGCAGGCGGCGGATACCTGCTCATCCGTCACCCCCTGCTTGGCGTAGACGATGTTTTCTCGGATGGTGCCCTCAAAAAGCCAGGTGTCCTGCAGCACCATGCAGAACAAATTGTGGACGTTTTCCCGGGTGAGTTCCCCGATGGGCACGCCGTCGATACGGATCTGGCCGCCCTGGGTCTCATAGAACCGCATGAGCAGATTGACCATGGTAGTCTTGCCCGCCCCGGTGGGGCCCACGATGGCAATTTTCTGCCCGGACTTCACATTTGCGGAAAAGCCGTGGATGACAGGCTTGGCAGGGTCGTATCCGAAACGGACGTGGTCAAAATCTACGCGGCCCTCCACCTGATCCAGCCGAGCAGTTTTCCCACTCTCATCCGTTAGTTCCTCCTCATCCAGGAAGGTAAAGACCCGCTCGCTGGCCGCCGCCGCGCTCTGGAGGCTGGTGGCCGCCTGGGCAAGCTGGCTCAGCGGCTGGGTGAACAGGCGCACGTACAGCATGAAGGCCACGATTACGTCGAAGCCAATAGCGCCGTTTAGCGTCAGCACCGCCCCGGTGACGCACACCGCCACATAACCCAGGTTGCCTACAAAACCCATCAGCGGCTGCATCAGGCCGGACAGGAACTGGCTTTTCCAGGCGGAATCGTACAGCCTCCGGTTCATCCGCCGGAACTGTTCCTTGGCGTCGGCCTCACCGCCGTAGGCCTTGACCACGGTGTGGCCGGAGTAGGTCTCCTCGATGTGGCCGTTCAGCGCCCCCAGCTCCATCTGCTGCTGCCGGAAGAAGCCCTGGGAGCGGGATACGATAAGCATCATCAGCCCAAAACCCGCCACAGCGGCCAGAACAGCGGCCAGGGCCATCACCCAGTTGGTGCGGAGCATCATAATAAGCGAGCCCAGGAACATGGCGCAGGCCGTCACCAAGGTGCCCACGCTCTGATTCAGAGTTTGGCCGATGGTGTCCACGTCGTTGGTCACCCGGGAGAGGATGTTGCCGGTGCTGGTGGTATCGAAGTAGTTCAGCGGCAGACGGTCAAATTTTTGGGAGATGTCCGTGCGCAGCGAGCGGGATACCCGCTGGGTCACCGCAGCCATGATCTGACCCTGGACGATGCTGAACAGCCAGCCCAGGCCGTACAGCGCCGCCAGCAGAAGGGCGATGCGGGCCACCGCCTCCACGTCGATGCCGGTCATGAGGCCCTCCGTCATGATCCGGGTCATTTCCGCTACCCGACCCGGGCCGATGAGGTTCAGGATGGAGCCGGCCATGGCCAGCACCATGGCGGCGATGACGGCGGGAAGCCAGGTTCGGCAGTAGCCCGTCAGCCGCGCCAGGGAACCCCGGAAGTCTTTAGCCTTCTCCCCGCCGCCCATCCGGCCGCCGGGGCCGTGCCGGGTGCCGGGGACGCGGGCGGGTTCTCTTTTTTCGTCAGCCATAGTTCAATTCCTCCTTGGAAAGCTGAGATTCGGCGATCTCCCGGTAGACCGGGCAGGAAACCAAAAGCTCGCGGTGCCTGCCTCTGCCCACCACCCGGCCTTCGTCCAGCACGATGATCTGATCGGCGTCCAGAATAGTACCCACCCGCTGGGCTACGATGAGGGTGGTGGCGGCGCCCGCCTCCTTTTTCAGCGCCCCGCGCAGGGCCCGATCCGTCCGATAATCCAGGGCGGAGAAGGAGTCGTCGAAGATGTAGATCTCCGGGCGGCGGTACACCGCGCGGGCAATAGACAACCGTTGGCGCTGGCCCCCGGACAGGTTGCTCCCGCCCTGGGCCATGGCGGCCCCTTCCTTTCCCTCCATTTCGCGCACAAACTCTCCAGCCTGGGCAGTGTCCAGGGCGTTCCAAAGCCGCTCGGAGCTGGCCTGCCCCCGGCCATCGTCCCCATAAGTCACGTTAGAGGTCACCGTTCCCCGGAACAACACCGCCCGCTGGGGCACATATCCCAGCTTGCGCCGCAGGGCGGCCTGGGTATAGTGCCGGACGTTGATGCCGTCCACCAGGATCTCGCCCCCGGTCACGTCATAAAACCGGGGGATGAGGTTGACCAGGGTGCTCTTACCGCTGCCGGTGGAGCCGATGAAGGCCACGGTCTCCCCCCGGTGGGCGGTGAAGCTCACGTCATGGAGCACGTCCTGGGTACTGCCTGGGTAGCGGAAGCAGACGTGCCGAAACTCCACCTCTCCCTGCTCGAACAGCTCGGAACCCGCTGCGGGGCCGTCGGTGATCCTGCTCTCTGTGTCCAGCACCTCGTTGATGCGCCGGGCGGACACCATGGCCCGGGGCAGGACGATAAAGGTCATCACCAGCATCATGAAAGCCATAATGATCTGCATGGCATAAGAGGAGAACACCACCATATCGGAGAACACGGCCAGCCGACCCGACGGGGCAGCACCATTGATGAGGTACGCCCCGATCCAGTAGATGGAGAGGGTCAGTCCGGACATGATAAGGGTCATGCCGGGGAACAGCACGGACATGGTACGACTGGTGAACAAGCTGGTGTCGGTAAGGGCCTGGTTGGCCTGCTGGAACTTGTCCTCCTGGTAGCCCTCGGCGTTGTAGGCCCGCACCACCCGAATGCCGGTGAGGTGTTCCCGAGCCACCCGGTTCAGTCTGTCGGTGAGCTTCTGCATACTTTTGAATTTGGGCAGCACCAGGGCGATCACCGTGCCCAGCATGGCGGCCAATACGGCCACCGCCGCGCCTGTGGCCGCCGTCCACTGCCAGCTTTTGCCCGAGATTTTCAGGATGGCCCACACCGCCAGGATTGGGGCCTTGAGGATTGCCTGGAGGCCCAGGGCGGCAAACATCTGGATCTGCTGCACGTCGTTGGTGGTGCGGGTAATGAGACTGGCGGTGGAGAAGCCGCCCAGTTCCTCCATGGAGAAGTCCATGGTCTTATCATACACCGCCTCCCGCAGCCGCATGGCCAGCCCCGCTGCGATCCGGGCTACGAAATAGCCCACGACGGCGGACGCCGCCAGACTGCCCAGGGCGCACAGCAGCATGGAGCTCCCCGCCTCCAGTACCGCCCCCAGTTCACTGCCGGGGGTCTGTACCAGGGCGGTGATTTCCCGCATATAGTCGGGAAGCCTCAGATCCAGCCACACCCCGCATACGATGAACCCCAGCGCACACAGCGCATAGAGCCAGTCCCTGCGATTCAAATAGTTCAGCAATTTCAGCATATGGCATCTCCTTCCGGCAGACAGAGCGGCGCGTTGTGCGCCGCTCTGCTCCGCATTATTCCGCGCGTAGCGCCGCCACAGGGTCCTTTTTTGCGGCGGCACGGGAAGGGATCAGTCCCGCGATGACTGTGATAGCCATACTGAGCGCCACCAGCAGCAACGCCGCCGTCCAGGGCAGGGACGCGGTCAGTCCGGCTGTTCCCAACAGGGTTTGAATGATGGAGTTGACCGGGATAGTGAGCAGCATGGACACGCCCACACCCAGTAACCCGGCCAGCAGGCCCACGAGGATGGTCTCCGCGTTGAACACTTGGGCGATGTTGGATTTGGACGCGCCCATGGCCCGGAGTATGCCGATCTCCTTGGTGCGCTCCATGACGGAGATATGGGTGATAATGCCGATCATAATGGAGGACACCACCAGTGACACCGCCACAAAGGCGATAAGTACGTAGGAGATCACATCAATGATGGAGCTCACCGAGCCGGTGAGCAGGGCCACATAGTCTGTGTAGGTGACCTGTTCCGCTTCGTCCCGGCCCTCGTTGTAGCTCTGGATGCAGGCGGATACCGCCTCCTTGTCCTCAAAGCTGTCGGTGTAGATGCTGATAGAGGCGGGGGCGTCATAGCTGGCCGCGCCGAAGGCGGTCATATTTTCCTCGTAGGACGCGCCCTCCACGTAGATGCGGTAGGCGGACAGCAGGATCTCCTGATCGGGTTCATTCTCAAGCCATAGATCCAGCGCATCGGCCAGGGCGGCTTCGTCCTGAAGCTCCCGGCCCTCTAGAGCGGCCTGCTGGCTGGGCGGCATAGCCGTGCCCTGGGGGTGGGTCTCGCCGCTCTGGCTTCCCCCGGCCTGCCGCTCCAGGATCATCCCATACATGGCGGCTTTATCGGAGACACCAAGGGATGACAAATAGCGCACGGCATCCTCAGCTTTTTCCCCGTCTGTCTCCGCCTCAAAGCGCAGGCCGTTCAGAATATTGACCTCCGGCGTCCGCTCTTGAGCGAGCACCACCGGGCTTTGGCTGGTGTGGTCCATCACATAGTCGGTGAGCAGATGGGTGTAAGCCACCGGCCCGTCGATGTCGGCGTTTTCCGCGCCCTCCACGGGACGGATCACCCCGACGATTTTCAGCTCTACCGCCTGTTCCAGCAGGCCCTCGATCTCCATGGCGCCGTCGGCGAGGGTAAAGGTGCCGTCCCCGTTTTCACGGTACAGGTCACAGGCGGGAAGAAGGTAAAATGTGTGGCCGCAGGCAGTTTCGTAGCCCCAAAACCGCTGATCCGCCGTCTGCCCGTCGCGGATCTGCTCCGTGATCTCCCGGTACTCGTTCCCGGTGAGGAAGCCAAGCTGGTACAACGCCCCGGCGGGGATAGAACCGTCCTCGTCCAGCACCAACACCACCTGGTCATATTGTTCCGGCCAGCCGCCCCATGCCACCTCATAGCTCTCCTGGAGAATGGGGCTCACCGGCCCGCCGTCGGGAGCGGGCATCATTTGGGAGAAGTTCTCCGCCCCGCCGCTGGAGCCGCCCATCATGGCGCTCATGCGCTCCATGTTCGCCGCCGGGCCGCCCGCCATGGAGGAACTCTCCCCGGTGAGGCTGGAGGCTCCCGCCTCGTCCACATCGGCGTCGGAGGCCACCAGTGTGCCGCCGCTGTCCCGAGAATAGACGCCGAAGCGCACATCATAGCCGTACACCACACCGTTTTCCCCCAGATACGGACGGATCTCGCTGTCCGGGTCGTCCAGGTAGCGTTTGAAAGCGGTCAGATCGTTCTCCTTGATGTTGCCGGCCATGGCCTCGCTGCGCTCCAGATCGCCGTACCCGGCATAGATCCCGGGGCCGCGCTCAATAGGGCTGCTGTCCTGCCCGCCCCGCATACCGCCCCGGGTGCCCATCACCCCGGACATATCCACCGTCTGGGTGCTGATGGTGATGGGGTAGGAGGACATGGTGCTGCGCTGGATGCCGTCGATGTAGCCGTTCACCCCGCTGGACAGGGCCAGGATCAGGGCGATCCCGATGATGCCGATAGATCCGGCAAAGGCGGTGAGGAGGGTGCGGCCCTTTTTGGTGCGAAGGTTATTGAAGCTGAGCGACAGGGAGGTGCCGAAGGACATTCTGGCCCGGCCCAGGCTGCGGGCCTCGGGCTGGGCCGCCGCTTCCTCCTGGGGACACGGGTTGCTGTCATCGACGATTTTCCCGTCCCGGAGCCGGACGATGCGGGTGGAATACCGCTGGGCCAGTTCACCGTTGTGGGTGACCATCACCACCAGCCGCTTTTCCGCCACCCGTTTCAGCAGCTCCATCACCTGCACGCTGGTTTCACTGTCCAGCGCCCCGGTGGGTTCGTCGGCCAGCAGAATATCCGGGTCGTTCACCAGGGCGCGGGCAATAGCCACCCGCTGCATCTGCCCGCCGGAGAGCTGGTTGGGCCGCTTATGGGCCTGCCCGCCCAGCCCCACCTCCTCCAGTGCCTTCTGCGCCCTGGTCCGCCGCTCCGCCTTGGGTACGCCGCCAATGGTGAGGGCCAGCTCCACGTTGGCCAGGATGGACTGGTGGGGAATGAGGTTGTAGCTTTGAAATACAAATCCGATGGTGTGATTGCGGTAGGCGTCCCAGTCCCGGTCCTTATACTCCCGGGTCGAGACGCCGTTGATGATGAGGTCGCCGCTGTCGTAGCGGTCCAGCCCGCCGATGATGTTCAGCAGGGTGGTCTTGCCCGAGCCGCTGGGGCCCAGGATGGAGACGAATTCATTGCGGCGCAGGTTCAGGCTTACGTTGTCCAGCGCCTGCTGGACCAGCTCGCCGGTCTGATAGCGTTTGGAAATGCCGCTGAGTTGAAGCATGGGTACCCGTCCTTTCTACAGCGCGGATGGCTCCGCTGTATCCTCTATTGTGGAGGGATAACCTCAAGCCAACCTCAACCGAACCTCAACTCAACCTCAATTTTCATAATTATTTTTTGTCGGGTTTGCGCTCAATCTTGAAAATCACGCCGGCAAGCCCGAATGAAAACCATTTCAGCAGCCTTTTCAACTCCTCCGCCGAAAACTCCGCTCCATAATACAAGATATCGTACAGTTCCCCGTACTCCCGCATAGAATAGCCGGAATCCCCGAAACCGTTTTTTTGATAAAATTTCTGCCTCCGTACTCGCTGCTCCAGGTTGGATACAGGTCTGCCGGATTCGACCGCTTCCGCGTCCAGGACAATCGTTTTCGTTGTGTTTGCCGTGATCCAGCGCAGAATCTCCGAACCATATCCTCTGGAGCGCAGCTCGTCGTTCGTCACAAGGTAAAATACCAGCGTGGTGCTTCCGTATCGGATCAGATAGGTCAGTCCGCAGAAAATGTCCCCGTCGTAGAACGCCCAAAAATCCACGTTCTTTCTCCGCGCCATCAGGAGCAGGACACGGATGGGCAGACGCTCCCGCCGTGGGAACGCGCCGTTGTATATTCGTGCTATTTTCGAATAGCCCTCCATCCGAGAGGTGACCGGCCTGACTTGCAGCTCCATTGACTAATCTCCCTTTGCGGTTGTGTGCCGCCGTCCATGCATCCACACATGAGCGATGACCAGCGCCAGGAAAAGCAGCGCGGACAGCCGGTGGATCAGGGTGGCGAAGCAAAGGCCGCTGACCAGCGCCGCCAGCAGATCAGCCGGCAGCAGTAAATTCACCGCTGTACAAAGCCTCCGCGGGCGGTCATACCGTCCCTTTCCCAGCGACCCCCACCAAGGCAGGTTCAGCAGATTGTGGATAAGCGCCAGCACAAGCATTCCCGCCCCCAGCAGCATATGGGCCGCGATTCCCGTCCGCTCCGCCGCCATCAGCAGAACCAGCACCGCCAGCATGGCAATGTCCACGCAGAGCTTGCCGATTTTTTTGGCACGCATTCAGATCCACCTCCACAAGAGCCTGGCTTATATGACCAGCCCGGCCCGTTTCAAAAATTCCTTCACCCCGTCCTCACTCCGGGCGGATAGGCCATCGACCACTTCCGCCCCTGGGCAGGCGGCGGCAATTTGCTCCGGCCCGGAGCCAAGCCCCAGGGCCTGGCTGGTGGCGATGGGAAGGATGGTCTTGCCGGAGAACTCGTACTCCTCCAGGAAGGACAAAACCGGCTGGGGCAGACCACTCAGCCAGTTGGGGTAGATCAGGATCACCGTGTCGTATCCTTCCACGCTGTCCAAGTGCTCCGTCAGCTCCGGGCGGTGGGACGTGCCCATCTCACTGCGGTGGCGGTCAAAAGCCCCGCCATATGTCTCCGGGTAAGGCTCGGCTGTTTTGATGGGGAACAGGTCGCCTCCTGTAGCCTCTTGGGCCGCCAGGGCGTACAGCTCCGCGTGCCCGTAACCCTTCCCCTCCCGAATGGCGAGACTGGCGGAGGCCACAGCGTCTACCTCCCCATCCGGATATGCCCGGTTGTTGGCGATGGAGAAATAGGCGATCAGCACATTGCTCTCCCCTGTGACCGACATCTCGCCCGCAGAAATGTCTACAGGGGCAATTCGTTTTGCCAGCGGATTGGGGAAAAAGGTGCAGTAAAAGGCGCCTATCCCCACCACGGCGGCGGTCACCAGGGCTGCCGCCACGCCGATGCCGATCTTTTTGCCCCTGCTCAGAGGCTTCTTTTCTTTTGCCATATTGATATCACCATCCTTGCCTTTCTGATCAAGTGGCGTCCGGCCCCTGTCGATCCATCTCCTTGAACCGGGCCTGGACATTGGCGCTGGATGTCTCCAGCCGATCCATGGCCTGTCGGATGGAGGACAACTCCTCCGCCGTCATCTTATCCGGCTTGGCCCTGTTCACCAGCTTGCGCAGGGAGCTGTAGTCCTCCTTCACACACGTTTTCTCCTCCTTGTTCAGCTGCTTTCCGGCCACGCCCAGCGCGCGGTCAACCTGGGACAGCAGCCGCTGCGCCTCGCTGCACACCGTCAGGGCGTCCCGCCGGACGGCGTCCTCGGCGGCATACTGTTCCGCATCCCGGATGGCCTGATCGATTTCCGCATCGGACATCTTCTCGTTGTTGGTGATGGTAATGGACTGCTCCTTGCCCGTGCCCAGGTCCTTGGCGGACACCTTCAGGATGCCGTTGGTGTCGATGTCGAAGGTGACCTCGATCTGAGGCACCCCGGCGGGGGCCCGTTTGATGCCGCCCAGCTTGAACTTGCCGATTGTCTTGTTGTCCTTGGCCATGGGCCGCTCTCCCTGGAGAACGTGGATCTCCACGCTGGTTTGGTAGGGGGCCGCCGTAGAGAAAATCTGGGCGTAATGGATGGGAAGGGTGGAATTGCGCTCTACCAGCCGGGTAGCCACGCCGCCCACCGTCTCAATGGAGAGGCTCAGGGGCGTCACGTCCAGCAGCAGAATGCCCGTGCCAGCCCCGGCCAGCTGCAGGTTGCCGCCGGTGAGCACGCTGCCCTGGATGGCGGCGCCCTGGGCCACGCACTCGTCCGGGTTGATGTGCCGGGAGGGCTCCTGTCCGGTGAGCCGGCGCACCTGCTCCTGAACGGCGGGGATACGGGTGGAGCCGCCCACCAGCAGCACCCGGCCCAGCTCGGAGGCGGCGATGCCCGCGTCGTTCAGAGCGTTGCGCACTGCGTCTGCCGTCCGTTCCACCAAGTGCTGGGTCAGCTCGTTGAACCTAGCCCGGGTCAGGGTGTACTCCATGTGGAGGGGGCCGTTCCGGTCTTGGGTAAGGTAAGGCAGATTAATGGAGGCGCTCTCCGAGGCGGACAGCTCCTTTTTGGCCTGCTCCGCCGCCTCCCGGACCCGCTGCATGGCCGCCGGATCCTTTTTTAGATCCATCCGGTGATCCCGCTTGAACTGCTCCGCCAGGTGCTCGGCCACACAGGCGTCAAAATCATCGCCCCCCAGATGGTTGTCGCCGCCGGTGGCCAGTACCTCTACCACGCCGTCTCCGATCTCAATGATAGATACGTCGAAGGTCCCGCCACCCAGGTCATACACCATGATCTTCTGGGGGGCGCCGTTGTCCAGGCCGTAGGCCAGGGCGGCGCTGGTGGGCTCGTTGATGATACGCAGTACGTTTAGACCGGCAATCTGTCCGGCGTCTTTGGTGGCCTGGCGTTGGATATCGTTGAAATAGGCGGGGACGGTGATTACCACGTCGGTGACCGGCTCACCCAGATAGGCTTCCGCATCCTCCCGCAGCCGGCGCAAAATCATGGCGCTGATCTGTTGGGCGTTGAAACGCTTCCCGTCCACGCTCACCTGCCAGTCCGTCCCCATGCGGCGCTTGACTGAGCTCACCGTCCGGGCGCTGTTGGCCGCCGCCTGACGGCGAGCGGCGCTGCCCACCAGTCGTTCGCCGGAGGGGGTGAATGCCACTACGCTGGGGGTGGTGCGCTCCCCGGATCCATTGGGAATGACCACGGGCTTTCCACCCTCTACCACGCACACGCAGCTGTTAGTGGTACCCAGGTCGATACCGATGGCTTTACTCATTCTGACTCATTTCCTTTCTTAACATCTGCCAAAGGGACAGCACATCTGAATGGCGCAGCAGGTCATGCACATCCGCTGCATATCCATGGCCTCCATGTTGAAGCCTTGTCCGTTTTGCCGGTAGGACTGCTCCGCCTGCCGCAGCTGCTGGAGCGCCTGGTGGTAGGCCGGTTTGTTGGGATCCATCTGCACCGCCCGCTGGAGCTGTTCTAACGCCAGCATGGTATTGCCCAGCTCCTTGTTCGCCAGTCCACTCAGGTAGTACCACCGGGCGTTCCGGCCAGTGCTGAGCACCTGGGAGAGCAGCTGGAGCGCCGCCTGATGCTCTCCCGCCTGAATGGCCTGCACAGCCCACTGAATTTGAGGGCTGTCCTCCGGTTCCACCTCTGGCCCCCGGGTCTGCTGAGAATAGGTCCCAAAGCCAAAAATATCCTCAAAATCAAAGCTGCCAAAGTCGCTGTACCAGCCGCCCGCCCCCTGAAAGCCGCTGTGCTGCTGGTTGTACTGCTGCTGAGACTGGCTGGCATAGGCGCTGCCGCCCTGCCGCTGGGCCCGGCGGGATGCGTATTTCTCCGGGTTGGTAAGCATATCGTAGGCTTCGTTGACCTCGTTCATTTTTTGTGCGGCGGCAGGGTCGTTGGGGTGGAGATCCGGGTGGAATTCCTTTGCCTTACGGCGGTAGGCTTTCTTGATCTCCTCCGGCGTGGCATTCTGGCTGATATCCAGTACCTGATAGGGATCATTGACCATGGCGTTTCCCTTCTTTCTGTTGATGGAGCATCCGATTATACCGCTGCCACACGCCGGAGTAGAGAATGTTGCGCAGAAGTCCCTCGTCCTGCACCAGGGGCAGGCGCTCGAAAGCTTGGGAGGCCCGCCCAATGAGCAGCATCAGCACCTCTCGCATTTTCTCCGGGGGGCGGTTCAGGACGGCCATGGGGTTATAACTCCCTCGCTTCAGATCTTCCTCCCAGTCGATGACCGCGTCCATCATGTAGAGGAACCGGCCCAGGCCCTGGCCAAATTCAACCAGCGTGTCCCGCCAGCGGTCCTCCCGGTAGAGGAACACCCCGCCCAGCAGCTCCCCAAAGCAGTTGGCGGCGGCGTCCGGCGCGGCCTGGGAGGCTGTCTCAATGGCGGACAGCTCCGCCATGCCCCACTCCACCGCCCCGGCCTGGTTGGGCCAGAGTTGCTTGGCCCGCTGGTAATGCTCCTCCAGCCACCTGGCGTACCGGCGCTGGAACCGTTTGTGCTCATCATTCCAGTCGTCCAGGCACTTGTGGTAGACCAGCAGGACAGTCATATCCGCAGCGTAGGCGGTAACGGGGCTAGCGGTGAACTGAGATGCTTTCCAGGGGTGTACCCCGCAGCGGAATGAGCCGGTATCTTCTTCCGGCTCATACAGGGAGGAGAGCAGCAGGGTGAGAAACGTCATATCATAGGTGAGGCTGAGGCGGGCCAGCTGTCCACAGCGTTCCCCCAGGGTACGGCACAGTCCGCAGTAGACGGCCTCGTACCGGGCCTTTTCCTCCGGGGTCAGGCTGTCCGAGGAGATTTGAACATATCCAAACATGGCAGCCCCCAGCATCAAGTCTTATGTATGTTGATCTTGCGGCAGCGGGGACAGGCAATCTTGATCTTGCCCTCCCCCCTCGGAACCCGCAGGATGGTCTTGCAGTTGGTGCACCTGAAATACCGATGAGTCTTGCGATCCCGCCACCGGAGTTTTTGCAGGGAGTACCATTCCCTCGGTTTGGCATTCAGCCGCAGATAGACCTGCCGTTCCTGCTCACGCTGTTCCAGATTTCTGGAGCAAGCCCGGAACAGGGACCAGCCCTGGAGGGCCAGCGCCAAGATCAGGAGCACGCCATTGAACAGAGAGAGCAGCATCATGACCAGAGCCAGGATCGACAGCGCCTGACACAGCTCGTCCTGACCCTGCCGCCCCTTCATCCAGTGGTGAAGCCTCCACTTCATCCGTTCCCACCAGCCGTGCATCGTCAAACGCATCCTTTCCTTAGCCTTTGGCTCGGCCTGCTCTCGCCCACGGCCTCGCCATACCGTCTAAGAAACCACTCCAACCTCAACTCAACCTCAACGAATTGTAAACTTTTTGTTTCTCCACCCTGTTTGGGGGCAAAAATAGCGTATAATTTAAGAATTTTTTAAAGATGCCCCGTTTTATTGAGGTTCAGTTGAGGTTTGCGCTATAATGTGGACGCACAGGGGGTGCAAAGGATGTTTCAAATCTTAGTGGTGGAAGATGACCGGGAGCTGCGGGAGTTGTTCTGCGCCGTTTTGGCGGACAATGGGTACACCGCCATCCCAGCCCAGGACGGCGCCGCCGCCCTGGACGTGCTGGATGGGGCCAACGTGGATCTCATCATCTCCGACGTGATGATGCCCCGGGTGGACGGCTTCGAGCTGGTCCGCTCCCTGCGGGAGACGGGGTACACCGTGCCGGTCCTTCTCATCACGGCCCGGGAGAGCGCCGCCGACAAGCGGGAGGGCTTTCGGGCGGGGACGGACGACTACATGGTAAAACCCATTGATGTGAACGAAATGGTGTGGCGGGTGGAGGCCCTGCTCCGCCGCAGCCAGATGGTGAGCCAGCGCCGGTGCCGCCTGGGCGGCGCGGAGCTGGACTGCGGCACGCTGACCGTGCGGTTTGGGACTGGAACGGCGGAACTTCCCCAGAAGGAGTTCTACCTGCTGTACAAGCTGGCGGCATCCCCCAACCGTATCTTCACCCGGCGGCAGATCTTAGACGACGTGTGGGGTCCGGACAGCGAGGCGGATCCCCACACCTTGGATGTCCACATCAGCCGCCTGCGGGAGCGGTTCAAGGACAGCCCCGACTTTGAGATCGTCACCGTCCGGGGTCTGGGCTACAAGGTGGTGGAGCGTCATGGAAAAGAGTGACCGCTCCTGGCGGCTGTCCGCCATGTTCTCCCTGCTGATCTTCCTGAGCCTCACCATCACGGTGGCCCTCACCGGGGCGCTGGCCATGCTGCTGTTTCATCTGGGTATTCTGTCGGGGCCAAACCGGGGGGTCGTGATTTTTGTGGTGGCCGCTGTTAGTGTGTTGGTCGGCACGGTGCTGTCCAAATACGCCGGGCGGCATCCACTGTCCGCGATCTCTGCCATGAGCGAAGCCACCAAGGAGGTCGCCAAGGGAAACTTTGACGTGGAACTGGACGAGGGCAGCCCCATTGAGGAGCTGCGGGACATGGCCCACAGCTTCAACCGCATGACGAAGGAGCTGGCGGGGACGGAACTGCTCCGCTCCGACTTTGTGGAGAATGTGTCCCACGAGTTCAAAACACCCCTGTCCGCCATCGAGGGCTACGCCACCCTGCTGCAAAAGCCGGGACTGAGCGAGGAAAAGAGGGCGGAGTACACCGGGAAGATCCTTTATAACACCCGGCGCCTTTCCACCCTCACCAGCAACATCCTGCTGCTGTCCCGGCTGGAGAACCAGGAGTTGGATATTCCCCGGGGGACCTTCTGCCTGGATGAGCAGCTCCGGGAGGTCATCCTCTCCCAAGAGGAGGGCTGGGCCGGGAAGGATCTGGAGCTGGAGGTAGACCTGGACAGCGCCGACTACCGGGGGAATCGGGATCTGCTGGCCCAGGTGTGGCAGAATCTGCTGGGCAACGCGGTAAAGTTTGTCCCGGAGCGGGGGCTGGTCCGCGTCCTGCTGCGGCGGGAGGAAAACCGCCTGCGGGTGAGCGTGGTGGACACCGGCCCCGGCATGAGCGGGGAAGTACAGCGGCGGGTATTCGAGAAATTCTACCAGGGCGACCCCTCCCGGGCCTCCCAGGGAAACGGCCTGGGGCTGGCCCTGGCCAAGCGAGTGGTGGATCTCCACGGGGGCGAGATCGTCGTGTCCTCCAAGGAGGGGAAAGGGACCACCTTCACCGTGTACCTGCCGCTGGATGCGGCGGGAGCTGGATGAAAAGGAGCTGTTTGCAATGATAAAAAACGAGTCCCCCGCCGGGGGAGAAACGACGGCGCGGCTCGGGCCGGGCAGGCTGTTCCATGGCTGGGCCGCGCGGAAGCAGTTGTGGATGCTGGCCTACTGGCCCGTCTACGGGGCGCTGTTCTTTGTTCTGGAGCGCCTACGCCGGCCTGTCCAATATCATGTGATGCACACCAAAGCGGATGATTGGATCCCTTTCTGCGAGGGGTTTGTGATTCCCTATGTGTTTTGGTTCCTGTTCCTCATCGGCATCCACTGTTACACGGCCAAGCATGACGCCGCCGCCTTCAAGCGGTTGATGGCGTTTGTGGCCATCTCCCACACCTGCGCGCTGGCCATCTTCTTCCTGTTCCCCACCTGCCAGCACCTGCGGCCCCTGGCCTTTGAGCGGCAGAACCTGCTGACCCAGATCACGGCCTTTTTCTACCGCATAGATACCAGCACCAACGTCTGCCCCTCTCTCCATGTGGTGGGTTCTATGGCGGTGTGGTATGCCGCCAGGGACGCGGGGCTGTTCTCCCGCAGGGGGTGCCGGATGTTTTTCTCCGCGGCGACGGTGCTGATCTGCTTGTCCACCGTGTTTCTCAAACAGCACTCCGTGCTGGATGTGGCGGCGGGGCTGCTGTTGAGCGATCTCGTCTACCGCCTGGTGTACCGCCCGGTTCGGGGCGGATATCCCAGCACCGCCGAACGGTGGAGGGAGCGGTGGCAAGAGCGGCGTGGAACATTGCGGCGGACATAACATAATAAAGAGGATCCTCCGGAAACTTGAACCGGAGGATCCTCTTTTATTATCTGTCCGCTATTATCTGTCCGCGTCCCGTGCCTGCAAAGCCTGTTCCCTCATGCGGGTCAGCTCCTCCGGCCGCTGGGGACAGCCGTCCTGGAGCCACTTGCGGATAATGGCATAGCCTCCCTGGCAGAAAAACAGCCGGGCATAATCCCGTTCGCTGTCCGTCATGGGACCGGACAGCATCTGATCCAGCACGTTTCGGATGGGCCAGAGGGACGACACCTTATCCAGCAGTTCTCCCTCTGGCACACTGGCGATGACGGTGCGGAACCGCTCCTGCTCCGATGCCAGGTAAGCCAGCGCATGGTGGGTGCCGCTGCGGTGGGTGAAGTCTTCCGCCAGCGCCTGCTCAAACTGGGCCAGCATCTCCGCAATGATCTGATCCAGCAGATCCTGGGGGCTGCCATAATACTTGTAAAAAGTGGTGCGGTTGATGCCCGCCTCCTGGCACAGCTCGTATACCGTGACCTTGTCCACCCGCTTTTCCCGCAAAAGGCGCATCAGCGCCCCCTCCAGCATGGTCTTGCTCACCCGAATGCGTTGGTTTTCCATGGAGTTCACCTCAACAAATCTGCCAAAAGTGTTGACCTTACGACAAACCAGCCCGGAAATGTCTACCTCACAACAAACTCAAAAAATCAGTCGATTGACGGTTTTGTGGAAATCTGGCTATGATTATACCAGTATCTTGTATCATCTGTCAACGAGGAGGAATTTCCATGACCTTGTACGAAGCAATATCCGCCCGCCGTCAGGTACGTTCCTTCCGGCCCGGCCCCGTAGGTGAAACGGTGTTGAATCAGCTCCGCGCCTGTCTGCGGGACGCGGAGCGCCTGTCCGGGCGCCAGGGACAGTTTGAGGTCGTCCCCGCCAAAGCGGCCGGCGGAAGCCATGGCGCGCCCTGGTGCGTGTTCAGCTATTGCGAGGAGGATCCGGCGGCCTATGCCAACGCGGGCTACGTGCTGCAAAAGGCGGATCTGCTGCTCCAGAGCCTGGGGCTGGGGTGCGGTTGGTTTATGGATCTCAAACCCGCCCAGCCCGACCCCCGGTTTTGCATCGGTCTGGCTTTCGGGCACACTGATGAGCCCTTACGAACCGAGGAAGCACAGTTCAAGCGCCGCCCGCTCAGCGACATCTGCCGGGAGGAGAATGACGTGGCCCGTGCGGTGCGCCTGGCCCCATCCTCGCTGAACTCCCAGCCCTGGACGGTAGAGTTTGAGGATCGCAAAGTAGTCCTCCGGGAAAAAGGACGGGGTCCGGCGCGGTTGATCCTCCGGGGCAAACTGAACAAGATCGACCTGGGCATCGCCGCCCGCCACGCCGCCCTGGCGCTGGAGCACCAGGGGAAGCGGGTCGTTGAGGCGCTGCCCAAAGCGGAAAACGGCAAGCTGGAGATCACCATTCGGTACGAATAAGGGGGTGAATCCATTGAAAACCGCCATTGTCTACTGCTCCCAGCACCACGGCAACACCAAAAAGCTGTTGGACGCCATCGCCGCGCAGGGGGATGTGACCCTTATTGACGCCGCTGCTGTCCAGAGCGCCGATCTGGCTCCTTACGAACTCATCGGCCTGGCTTCCGGCATTTACTACCAAAAGTACCACCAATCCGTGATGAAGTTTGCCCAGCAGAACCTACCCAGGGGCAAGAAAGTGTTCCTTGTCTACACCTACGGCATCAAGCGCCCCGGCTATGCCAACGCGATCGCCGAGATCATCAGGGGAAAAGGGGGCGATCTGCTGGGGGAGTACGGCTGCCCCGGTTTTGACACCTTCGGCCCCTTCAAGCTCATCGGAGGCATCGCCAAGGGGAGGCCCAACGAGGGGGACGTTGCCGACGGCGTCAGCTTTTTCAACGACCTGGTTCAAGGCGCACAAAAATAATTAAAATGTGGAGGAGAGAGTATGAGCCAGCAAGCAAAAGCGCAAGGTGAGTGGAAAGCACAAAAGAAAGCCTACCGAAAAGCAAAGCGGAAGTACGTCCAGCCCTGGAAACTTCTGGCTATCCTGCTCATCATCCCCGCCCTGCTGGTGCAGGCGGTAGGGATGGTGGTGAACATGGCGGACAACACCATCGCCATCGTGGCCGGGGACAATTTCTGGACGCTTAAAAACGAGGACACCAGCGCGGTCTACTACTCCGGCGACTACACCACCACCGAGGAGCGGCTGGCGGCGGGTGCGGACGTGGTGTATCAGACCGAGGCGGAGGGCGCGGTACTGCTGAAAAACGACAACGGCGCCCTGCCCCTGGCGGAAGGGGCCAGGATCAGCCTGTTCTCTAACAGCAGCGTCAATGTGGTGTACGGCGGCACCGGCTCCGCCAACGTGGATTCGTCCACCGCCGACAACTTGAAACAGGCGGCGGAAAAATCTGGCTTCGCCGTCAACGACGTGCTGTGGAACTTTTACGCCGAGGGTCCGGGCAGCAAGTATGTCCGGGTGGAGGGCGGCCTGTTCTCATCGGAAAAAACCGCTACGGTAGAGGTGCCCTGGTCCGTCTACACCGACGAGGTGAAGAACAGCTTTGCCCAGTACGGCGACGCGGCGGTGATCGTCCTGTCCCGGGTGGGCGGCGAGGATGACGATCTGGAGTACGCCTCCTATAACTATCTAGAGCTGGACCCGGTGGAGCGGGAGATGCTGGAGCAGGTGAAAAAGCTGAAGGACGAGGGCGTATTCCAGACGGTGGTGATGCTGGTGAACACCTCCAACGCCCTCCAGATGGACTTTCTCACCGACAACCCCTACGGCATCGACGCCATGCTGTGGACGGGGGGTGTGGGCCAGTCCGGGCTCAACGCCGTCTGCGACATCCTGGCAGGCAAAGTGAACCCCTCCGGCAGCCTGGTGGCCACCTACTGCTATGACAACTACTCCTCCCCGGCCATGGCCAATTTTGCGCCTATGGAGTGGGGCGGTTTTGCGGACAGCGGCTTGGGGAGCACCGCCCAGTATTACATGATCTATCAGGAAGGCATCTACGTCGGGTACAAATATTACGAGACCCGCTATGAGGACGCCGTCATGGGGACGGTAAATACTTCCGGGTATGAGTATGGCGCGGATGTGGCGTTCCCCTTTGGCTACGGCCTGAGCTACTCCACGTTTGCCCTCAGTGAGTTCAACGCCAGCTATAATGCCGGGGAGGACACCTTCCAGGTCAGTGTGAAGGTGTCCAATACCGGGGATGCTGCAGGCAAAAAGACGGTTCAGATTTATGGTCAGTCTCCCTACACCGATTACGACAAGCAAAATGGCGTAGAGAAAGCGGCGGTGCAGCTGGTGGGCTTCGCCAAGACCGGCGAGCTGGCTCCCGGCGCGTCTGAAACGCTGACCGTTACCGTGCCCCGCCGGGAGCTGGCCTCCTACGATACCAACGGAAAAGGCACCTACATCTTAGAGGATGGCACCTATTATCTTACCGCCGCCCACAATGCCCATGACGCGGTGAATCATATCCTGGCGGCCAAGGGTTTCTCCAAGGCGGACGGCATGGACGCTGACGGCGACGCCGGGCTGACGTTTGAGTACGTCAACGACACCTTCGACGCCAAGACCTATGCCGTGTCTGACAATGGAACAGAAATTGTCAACCAGGCGTCCGACGCGGATCTGAACTATTACGGCGGCGCTGGGGTGGAAGTGGCCTACCTCTCCCGGAGCGACTGGGCGGGCACCTTCCCCCAGGAGGCCATTCGGATCCAGCTCAATGACCAGCTCATCCGGGATCTGGATCCCAAGCTCTATGACCGTCAGGAGCGGGAAGCCGGGGCCATGCCTGTCCTGGGGGCGGACAACGGCCTGAAGCTGTACGACATGATGGGGCTGGACTACGACGACCCCAAGTGGGAGCAGCTTCTGGATCAACTCACCTTTGAGGAAATGGCGGAGCTCATCGGTGACGCCTTCCACTGGACTATGCCGGTGGAGTCCATCAACGCCCCCGGCACCCGCAACGAGAACGGGCCCCAGGGTCTCACCGCCCGGCTGTTCCCCATCGGACCCAAGTTTGCCACTGTGGCCCTCACCTCCGAGGACGTGATGGCGGCTACCTTTAACCGGGAACTGGCCTATGCCAACGGCAAGGTGGTAGGCAACGACTGCGTGGACAATGACGTAGCCGTCCTCTACGGCCCCGGCAACAACATCCACCGCACCCCTTACTCCGGGCGGAATTTTGAGTATTACTCTGAGGACGGTTTCCTCTCCGGCCAGATCACCCGGCAGGAGGTGCAGGGCGTCCAGGATATGGGGGCCCAGGTGACCATGAAGCATTTCGCCCTCAACGATCACGAGAACGCCCGTGTGGGCACCTCCATCTGGGCCAACGAGCAGTCCATCCGGGAGATCTATCTGAAAGCGTTCCAGCCCGCCTTTGAAGCGGAGAGCGCCAGCGGTGTCATGACTTCCTACACCCGCTGGGGCACCACCTGGGCGGGCGCCCACGAGGGGCTTATCACCGGTATCCTGCGGGGCGAATGGGGCTGCCAGGGCATGGTGCTGTCCGACAACTGCCGCAACCACATGGACGCCATCAGCGGTGTGGCGGCGGGCAGCTCCGCCTATGATGACATGATGGGCGGCAAGGAAGGTGACCTGCTGGCGTACAAAGACGACCCCACCGCCGCAGCCCTCATGCGTGAGGCTTGCCATCACAACTTGTACACCATCGTCAACTCCCTGGGAATGAACGGTGTGGGGCCAGACACCACCGTGAAGGCCAAAGATCCAGGCTTCGCCACCACAGTTCGGGTGCTTCGGGTATTGCTCCCGGTGCTGTTCCTGGTCTGCTTGGGGCTGTACATCTGGGGCAGAGTTCGTTTTTCCAAAACGGAGGCGTGCCAGACCTATCAGACGCAGAAAAAGGCCAGAAAGAATCAATAAGCACGGCAATGCCCCGCTCCGGGCGGTTGGCCTGGGGCGGGGCGCTGCTTTAGAAAGGAGTGGCGCGCGGCATGGAGCGGCGCACGATCAACATCAACCAGGCTTGGACATTTATTGGCCCACACGGTGGGTCTGCCCCGGTGGATCTGCCCCACACCTGGAACGCCACCGACGGTCAGGACGGGGGAAACGACTACTGGCGGGGGATCTGCGTCTACCAAAAGACGTTCCCCAGGCCGGGCTTCGGGCCGGACGAGCGGGTGTATTTGGAATTTCAAGGCGTAAACGCCTCCGCCAGGGTGGTACTGAACGGTCAGGAGGTGGGCGCCCACGATGGGGGCTACTCTACCTTCCGCTGGGACGTGACGGATCTGCTCAAGGAAGAAAACGCTCTCACTGTCCATGTGGACAACAGCCGCAATGACCGGGTGTACCCCCAGAAGGCGGACTTCACCTTCTACGGCGGCATCTACCGGGACGTGAGTCTCATCATCGTGAACAAGTGCCACTTCGACATGGACTATTACGGCGGCTCCGGCATCAAGGTCACCGCTAAGCCGGTGGACAACTACACCCGGGGCGAAGTCGTGGTGGAGACCTGGCGGAACAGCAAGGAGGGCGAAGTACACATTACCATTCTTGACGAGGATGGGAAAGAGATTGCCACCGCCGGCTTACCCATCGTCAAATTGAGCCTGCCGGACGTTCACCTGTGGAATGGGGTAAGCTCACCCTATCTCTACACCGCCGTAGCCACCCTTACCGTGGAGGGCCAGGAGGTAGACCGGGTGAGTACCCGCTTCGGTGTCCGGGACTTTTACGTGGATCCCAGCGAGGGGTTTTTCCTCAATGGGCGGAGCTATCCCCTCCACGGCGTCAGCCGCCACCAGGACTGGAAGGGCATCGGCAACGCTATCACCCGCGAACACCACGACACCGACATGGCGATGATCCGCGAACTGGGGGCCAACACCGTCCGGCTGGCCCACTACCAGCACGACCAGTATTTCTACGATCTCTGTGACCAATACGGCATGGTGGTGTGGGCGGAGATCCCCTATATCTCCGAGCATATGCCAAATGGCCGGGAGAACACCATCTCTCAGGCCAGGGAGCTGGTGGTGCAGAACTACAACCACCCGTCCATCGTGGTGTGGGGGGTGTCCAACGAGATCACCATCTCCACCAAGGACAAGAAGGACATGCTGGACAACCACCGGGTCCTCAATGACCTATACCATGAGCTGGACCCCACCCGTTTAACGACCCTGGCCTGCTACGCCATGTGCGGGCCCTTTAACAAGTCGGCCCATATCACCGACGTGGTGAGCTGGAACCTGTACCTGGGCTGGTACGTGCCGGGGCTATGGCTCAACGATTTATGGATGGGTTTCTTCCACCTGTTTCACCCCAAACGGCCTTTGGGCTACTCAGAATACGGCTGCGAGGCCATGCCAAACCTTCACTCCTCCAAACCACGCCGCGGCGACCACACCGAGGAGTATCAGTGCATTTACAACGAATATATGCTGAACTGCTTTGCCAAACACCCCTACCTGTGGGCAACCCACCTGTGGAATATGTTCGACTTCGCGGCAGATGCAAGGGATCAAGGCGGCGAGCCGGGGATGAACCATAAAGGTATCGTCACCTTCGACCGCAAAACGAAAAAGGACAGCTTCTATCTGTACAAGGCATGGTGGAGCGACCAGCCCTTCGTCCACATCTGCGGGCGGCGGTATGTGGACCGGACCGAGACGGTGACCACGGTGAAGGTGTACTCCAATCAGAAAAAGGTTGCGCTGTACGCCAACGGCAAGCTGGTGGAGGAGAAGCCCGGGGACAAGGTGTTTGCATTCAAGGTTCCACTGGCAGGAGATGTGGAGCTGCGGGCGGTGGCGGGAGACTGCACTGATCTGTGTGCTGTCCGGCGGGCAGACAAGCCCAATCCGGCATATAAGCTCCAGGGCAAGAGTTCTAACAGCGCCAACTGGGTATAAGAAAGGAAATTCTATATGGAGAACAATACGGCACTCAATCGGGCCAAGCCCTATCAGCTGGCCCTGTTCCCGCTGAACAACGGCGCCACCAATGTGTACTTCGTGCTGGTACTCGGCTATGTGCTGAATTTCGGCAGCGGCGTGCTGGGTATGGCGGCAGTGTTCGTGTCGGTCCTTATCACCGGGATGCGGGTGTGCGATGCCATTACCGACCCCATCATCGGGGCGCTCATCGACAAGACCAATGGCAGATTCGGCAAGTTCCGCCCCTTCATGGTGCTGGGTAACCTCATCATGGCCGGCAGCATCCTGATGCTGTACATACTCACCCCGTTTATCCCGGAAAGCATGATGTGGTTGAGATACCTGGCATTCATTGCGTTGTACTTCGTGTGGGTGATCGGCTATACCTTCCAGACATCCTGTACCCGCTCCGGCCAGACGGTACTCACCAACGATCCCAAGCAGCGGCCCATGTTCACCCTGTTCAATACGGTGGGTTCGCTGGTGGGTATGGGTGCCATGCAGGTACTGGCCCCCGTCGTGGGCAAGGCCCAGGGCGGCTACAACACCGCGGGCTTCTTCGCCACCCTGGCCCCGGTGGGCATTGTGGTGTCCCTGGCCCTTACCGCGCTGGCGGTGGTGGGCATCTGGGAAAAGGATCAACCAAAATATTTCGGCGTGGGCGGGCAGCAGGAGAAGGTGAAGGCGTCCGAGTACGTCCAGATCATCCGGGCCAACAGACCCATGCAGCGGCTGATGGTGGCGGGTGCCGGGTGCAAACTGGCCCTGGCCATCGCCACCCATACGGCGGTGCTGTGTATGCTGTACGGCTGTATGATGGGCAATTATGACGGGCTGTATCTGCCCATGATGGTGATCGGCTACGCCTGCTCCGCGCCATTCTTTGCCCTCACCATCCGTACCTCCCAAAAGAAGGGGCAGAAGGCGTCCCTGGTGCGGTACGTGTCGGTGGCGCTGATCTGCTACGTGGCGGTGTTGGCCCTGCTGCTGCTGTGGCGGCAGGGGGACCCGGCCTGGAACCTGTCTATCCTGGGGGGAAGCGGGCTGTCTCTCAACCTGTACACCATCCTGTTTATCCTGTTCTTTGGCGTGGGCTACGGGGCATATTACTCCACTGCCGATATGCCCATCCCTATGGTGGCGGACTGCGCCGACTATGAGACCTACCGTTCAGGGAAATACATTCCAGGCATCATGGGCACCCTGTTCTCCCTGGTGGATAAGCTGGTGTCCTCCTTGGCATCCCTGGTAGTGACCATCGCGGTGGGCTTCATTGGCCTGAGTTCGATCCCCGACCAGTATTCCCCCTATGTACCGGGGATGAATGTGGTTGTGATCGTGCTGTTCTGCGTGATCCCCATGTTGGCCTGGGCAGCCACACTGATTGCCATGAAGGGCTACACGCTGACGGGTGAGCGGATGAAAACCATCCAGGCGGTGAACGCCGCACGAAAACAGGCGGTGGCCCAGGGGATGAGCCTGGAGCAGGCGATGAAGGAGATCACGGATGAAAGTGTAAAAACAGCGTGAAGGAGGACAAGGCTTATGAAAATGACCTGGCGCTGGTACGGCGAGGGGAACGATCAGATCAAGCTGAGCGACATCAAGCAGATCCCCGGGGTGGAGGGCATCGTTTGGGCGCTCCACGACAAGATGCCCGGCGAGGTGTGGCAGCCCGACGAGATCGCCGCCGTCAGGAAGCAGCTGGACGAGTACGGCTTCAACATGGACGTGGTGGAGAGCGTGAACGTCCACGACGACATCAAGATCGGCCTGCCCACCCGGGACCAGTATATCGAGAACTACAAGCAGACCATCAAGAACCTGGCCCCCTTCGACGTGAAGGTCATCTGCTACAACTTCATGCCGGTGTTCGACTGGACGCGGACGAATCTGTTCCACCCGGTGGGGGATGGGTCCACGGCGCTGTACTACGAGGCGGCGAAGATCAAGCAGGACCCCCGGGAGATGGCGGACTACGTCATGTCGTTCACGGAGAAGTACAACATGACGTTCCCGGGGTGGGAGCGGTCGCGGATGGCGGAGCTGGACGAGCTGTTCGAGAAGTACCGGCCGGTGACGAAGGAGAAGCTGTGGGACAACCTGAAGTACTTCCTGGAGGCGATCATGCCCACCTGCCGGGAGTGCGATATCAAAATGGCAATCCACATGGACGATCCACCCTGGGACATCTTCGGGCTGCCCCGGCTGCTCACCAGCGGGGAGGCGGTGGACAGGTTCTTGAGCATGGTGGACGATCCGTACAACTGCCTGACGCTGTGCTCCGGTTCGCTAAACGCCGACCCCAAGAACAACGTGGCGGATATCGTGCGGAAGCACTGCGACCGGATTGCCTTCGCCCACATCCGCAATGTGAAGCATTTTGAGAACGGCGACTTCTCCGAGGCCAGCCACCGGGACTGCGACGGCGACACCGGCATTCTGGACATCCTCAAGGCATACCATGACTGCGGGTTTGACGGCTACATCCGCCCCGACCACGGCCGCCACCTGTGGGACGAGGTTCCGGGCAAGGTTCGTCCGGGCTACGGCCTCTATGACCGGGCCCTGGGCGTGATGTATATGCTGGGGGTTTGGGATTCCCTGGACAAGTTCGACCACAAATAATTGATAGGAGGACACAATGATGATGGATTTACCTTTGAAGGTTGATTTTTCCGGCAAGGTCGTGGTGGTGACCGGCGCGGGCGGCGTGCTGTGCGGCACCATGGCCAAGGCCTTCGCCCAGGCGGGGGCCAAGGTGGCGGCGTTGGACTTGAATGAAGAGGCCGTGAAGGCTCTGGCCGACGAGTGCAAGGCCGGGGGCTTTGTCTGCGAGGGCTACAAGGCCAACGTGCTGGAGCCGGAGGCCCTGGAGGCCGTCCATCAGCAGGTGTTGAAGGATCTGGGGCCCTGCGATATCCTGGTAAACGGCGCGGGGGGCAACAATCCCCGGGCCACCACCGACAACGAGTACCAGCACGAGTGGTCCGAGGGCCAGAAGGGCTTCTTCGACCTGGACGCTGGGGGCGTGGACTTCGTGTTCAAGCTGAACTTCCAGGGCACGCTGCTGCCCACCCAGGCCTTTGCCAAGGACATGGTGGCGCGCAAGAGCGGCTGCATCCTTAACGTCAGCTCCATGAACGCCTATATCCCGCTGACCAAGATCCCCGCCTACTCCGGGGCCAAGGCGGCGGTGAGCAACTTCACCCAGTGGCTGGCCACCCACTTCGCGGGCAGCGGCATCCGCTGCAACGCCATCGCCCCGGGCTTCCTGGTGTCCAACCAGAACCGGAAGCTGCTGTTCAACGAGGACGGCACTCCCACCGCCCGCTCCGCCAAGATCCTGAACGGCACCCCTATGGGCCGCTTCGTGAACAGCGAGGAACTGCTGGGCGGCGTGTTTTTTCTGTGTGACGACCGGGCTGCCTCCGCCATCACCGGCGTGGTGTTGCCTATCGACGCTGGGTTTGCGGCATATTCCGGGGTGTGAGAACAACAATTTGAACCAAGTTTTTTCATAAAAGTACAAGTATATATCTACTAACTAGGTGGTGAGGTTGGCTGCGTCTTACCGTAATATACAAGCTGCCTGCATAACGGTTCAAACTGTAAGAGGAACGTATTTCACTTTTCTTCACGAGAGGGTGACTGACTGTGATAAAGAGACGAGTCCTGATTGTGATGGACGACCCTGAAACCAGCCAGTCTATCCAGGCGCGTTTGGAGCATTCCGCTCTGGAGGTTGACTGTGCGGAAACGTTGTCCAAAGCTCTGGGGCATGTGTTCAAAATGCTCTATTGCCTGCTTATTGTTGACCTGCAAATTTTGCATATAGATAATGCAGAGCTGGTTCGGATTTTCCGAGTTGCAAAGCATACGCCTATTCTGGCCCTTACAGATACATTAGAGGTTCAAGAAAAAATTGAACTCTTTCATGCGGGCGTGGATGTTTTTCTCGAAAAGCCGGTTCATGCAGATATTTGCGCAGCACAGGCAAACACATTGATTTCATTATACCTTGAATCTCATGAGAGACTAGAAAAATCGTCGCCCATTACATTTGGAGTTTTGATTATCGCTCCATGTTACCGTCAGGTATTAGTCAATGAAAAACCATTGGAATTGACCCGCAGAGAGTTTGATTTGCTGCATTTCTTCGCCAAACATCCTGGGCAGGTGTTCAGCCGGGATCAGATCTATGATCGTGTATGGGGCAACTATTATGAATTGGGCGGTGATGAGACAGTGAAGGTGCATATCAAAACGCTCCGCAAGAAGCTATCCGTCCTGGGCGATGGTATCATAGAAAATATAAGAGGGGTGGGATATCGGTTCATCCCACCGAAATGAAACAATGGAGGTGCTGATGCCAGCGCCTCCATTGTTTTGAACAGTGGTTTTGATGTGGTCAGAAGGATACGCTCCCGTTGAATTTCTCATTGATGACGTAGTAGGCCGTACGCTCCTCCGGCTTGACATACAGCTTCAAATCGGTGATGGGCGTGCGTTTTTTTGCTTGCCGGAAGTCAGCCTTTGCCGCCTCCACCAGTGTGTCCAGATTCACGTCGGTCCCCTGGAACTGCACGATGACCGTGGGCTTGAGACTGTCCGCCTTGGCTTTGCTCTCAGCGCGGGCCTTTGCGGCCGCGGCCTTCTCCTCCGCCGTCATGGGTTTTCTGCCGCCCCTCTTTTTGGCCTCTGGCTCGGCGGCTGTGTTGACCGTACTTTCCTTGTCCATCAATATCACCCTTATTTTATAATTCGCTGGTTCAAATTACCAGTCCATTATATAGGGTGATAACCAAAAAAGCAAGATGTTATGCCTATTTATTCGCTTTCTGGAGGCACCCAGTCCACCGGCATCCCATTGACCTCCAGTCCCTCGCCGGCGGGGATCAGGAGATATTTTTTGCCGTCAATGGTTCGGGTCTCCACCAGATAGCTCTGGTCCGGAGGGACAGAGATGGTGACGTCGGCGGCCTTGACCTCGAACCGTTTGCTGTCGATGAGGTTGGCGGGGCTGAGTACCGCATCCTCGCCGAATAGCTCCCCACACTTTGCGCGGAACGCCTCGGCCTGGGCGGCTTCTGCGCCGCAGTCCAAAAGGATGGCGGCCACATCCCTGGCAGTGACGGCCAGGGGCTCCGGGTCCTTGGCTTCCCGGTGCTCCTCAATTTTAGCAGTCAGCTGTTCATGGACGGCCTGCACCACCTCCAGGCCGCAGGCCCCCTCCAGCCCCTCCCGCAGGGCGGTCTGGAATGCCTCCCGCTGTTCGACCGGGGACATGGGCGGTTCGGTGTGGAAAATGGCATCCAGGAACTCCTGGTGCAGCTCGTCCGGCTTGCGGGCATAGGCGAGGGCGTTGTAGATGTTGGCAACCCTATCGTCGAAGGCGGGGAACAGGAAGCCCAGCTCCGGCGGCGCGACGATCTGGCTGGGGGCGCTGTTGTGGAACTCGTTCTCCCCGGCGCAGTAACCCAGCTCCGGCTTGCCGTCCCTCACCGGGCAGACACAGCACGCGATGTAAGAGAATACAGTGTCGCCCTCGTCCGCCCGATCCTCGCCATCTTTGCCCCGGTGGGGCACGTCGTAGGCGTCGTGGGCCAGCAGAATGAGGTAATTGCTCTCTCCCATGTCCAGGCTGTCGATAATGGTTTGATAGAACTCCTGCCGTACCTCGCCGTCCTTCAGCTTGGAATCCCGCAGGGCCATGAGGCGGCGGTGTTCGTCGCTGTCCGTCACCTGCTGGGTGGAGAACACGATGTCGATGAGGTTCCGGCCCAGGGTGCCGGACAGTGCTTTCTTCAACAGAGTTAAGTATTTCTCCGCCTCCTCCTCGGGCATACGGTCTATCGGTTCGTTCAGGTAGGAGACGATCTCCTTTTTGCTGTTCACGTAGCAGCCGCAGATATGGCTGATGGCGTTTTTGCCCAGCCGGAAGCGGCGTTTCAGTTCGCTGATCTCTTTCTGATTCATGGTGACCTCGCAGTTTCAAATGGATTTTGCGTGACACCGGCATATGGGGCCGCGCAATTCAGTGGCTGTCCCATTATAAGGGAAAGCACCGAAAGTTACAAGCCCTGGCCCGGCGGCACTTGCGTTTCGATTTCCAAAATGTCCTCAATGGGGATAGACGACCCGTCGGCAAGGATGACCCGGCCTGCCAGCGGGTCGACTTTTTTGACCGCACCCTCGGCGGTGACGTAGGCTCCGCCGTCCTTTCGTTCGTCGGGCAAATAGTAGGTGAACACACCCTCCCCGCCTGTTTCCAAAAGCAGGCGGAGTTTTTCATCCAAAAGGGTTTTTTCATCCTCGGTCAGTTCAATTTTACGGTCGGTGAGCCGTGCCGTTTCCTCAATAGCGGCCCCGTGGCCGACAAGTGCCGCGAAGGGGCTGAATTGCGCCGCCCGGTCAATCATGGGCATACGGGGATGCCTGGCCGACGTGGGGTGGGGCAGGTGGATGATATCGTCATAGGCTCCCATGGGTATGCCCGCCTTTCTAATTGATAAACCGGTCAACTGTTTCTGCGGATCTGGATCAACCGCAGCACATCGCGGTACAGATCCCCTTCGTCCTTCAGGTCGATCATCAGCCATCGCTGGCCGTTTCCCTCCTGTGTATGGTCATATAGAAGCCGCAGCTCTGCGGTGCATTCCGGGAGAATTTCCTCAACAGCAGGCTTTTCCTTCTTTCCCACCACCACCAGGACGGTAAAAAAGCCCTCCCGGGGATACAGCGTACACAGCGTTTTCCCCGACTTTTTGAACTTGACGTTCCAGCCCTTTCCCCAGCTGCATGAGCTGTACTCAATTGCTTCGACGCAATGATAGGTCTCTTTGATCTCTGAGCAAAACCGGGCAAACAAGGGATTTTTCACGTACTCGCAGATTTCGCCCAGTTCAGGGCGGATATTTTTGTTCAGCAGATCAGTCATGAAGCCGTTCTCCTCCGTTTTTTCAGGCGCGATGCCCTCCAATTTTAGAATTTCGTTCGGCGGCGGTGGCGCCGTCGATCAGGTTTATCCCTTTCAAAATGGCGTTTTTGCCAAACTTACTCTTGATGCCCAGCATGGTCTCTTGGAGCTTCCGTTCCCGGGCCAGCTCTGCCGTTTCCGCCTCCATCTGCGCCTGGGCGGCGGCATAGTCAGTGAACAGGTCAAGCTGCTCCCCGGCGGGTTCGGAGGGAATGCTGTTTTCATCTGTCACCCGGTTGGCGGTGAGGTACATCCGCCGGATCAGCAGGTCTTTGTCCACGACGCGATCATAGAGCTCCAAAATCGCCGCCGTGATGCGCTTGGAGGAGGCGGTGTACCCCTCCAAATTGGCGGTGCCGTGGGCGTGCTTGGGGATCTGCCGCCCGTAACGGTCTGTTTTGACCTCACCGTGATACTGCTTGCGCCGCTGGGGATCCCGGAGGTTCTCAATGTCGTAACCTACAGTGAGGGTGAGCTGGTTGGTGGCCAGCCGCTGGGCCACCAGGTCAAGGGCCAGCTGATCCGCCATCTCCCAGGCCACCATCCGGGCTTTGTCGAAGGGGTAGGGAGCGGTGAGCACCTGGCCGGAGCCGATGCTTTTCGTCTCGGGTTTATACGCCTTGATGTCGGCCATGGTGACCGGCTCATACCCCCAGGCATGATCCACCAACAATTCCGCGTTTACGCCGAACAACCTGTAAAGAAGCTCCTCGTTGTAGTAGTCGGCGGGGCTGCCGATGGAACACCGGGCAATGTCCCCCATGGTGTACAGCCCCTGGGCCTCCAGCTTTTTAGCATAACCCGGCCCTACCCGCCAGAAGTCAGTGAGAGGACGGTGATCCCACAACAGTCGCCGGTAGCTCATCTCGTCCATTTCTGCGATGCGTACGCCGCTCTTGTCCGGCTTGGTGTGTTTGGCCCAGATGTCCATGGCCACCTTCGCCAGATAGAGGTTGGTGCCGATGCCCGCCGTGGCAGTGATGCCGGTGGTGTCTAACACGTCCAGCACAATTTTCCGGGCCAGTTCCCGAGGGGTGAGCTTGTAGGTGGGCAGGTAGTTGGTCACGTCCATCAGCACCTCATCGATCGAATAGACGCAGATGTCAGAGGGAGCCACATATTTCAAGTACACGTTATAGATCCTCGTGCTCCATTCGATATAGTGGGCCATCCTGGGCGGGGCCACCAGGTAGTCCAGGGCCAATTCCGGGTGAGCTTTCACATCCGGGTCGTGCCAGGAAGATCCGGTGAGCTTCCGCCCTGGGGCCTTCTGCCGCCGCTGGGTGTTCACCTCCGCCACCCGCTGAACCACTTCAAACAGGCGCGCCCGGCCAGAGATACCGTAGGCTTTCAAAGAGGGTGTGACCGCCAGACAGATGGTTTTGTCTGTGCGGCTCTTGTCCGCTACCACCAGGTTGGTGGTGAGGGGGTCGAGACCGCGCTCAACGCATTCCACGCTCCCGTAAAACGATTTCAAATCTACGGCAAGATAGATACGCTCCTTCATAACGTGATCACCCCCGATAAATAAGAACATATGTATTATATCATTGGACGATGATATATACAAGAAGAATAATTTGCTGTCAATTTATGTCGAGATAAGTCGAACTATTTCCACTGCACTTCCCGCTGTGCTCCCTGACACGACCCTCTGTGTCCCTATACTTACATATTGTGGCAGTGACAAAAAACGACCGTATTATTCCTATCTATTTAGTGATCGTTATTGCTAAATAGGCACCGGTTTGACCACCTTCGAACCCATAGGATCGACAACACTTGTGCTATAAAACATGATCGGCAAGGCGGCAGCTCACGCTGCCATGTTCCCTGACTGACCAACGGGACCGACTCTGCTGCCTGTGTGCCGGCAACGCAAACGGAAGAAGGTTTCCATGTGATGGGTGCTTTACGCCATCGCATTGAGACGGTCCGCCGTTTCCATGTGCCAGGACACACGGATTACAGGGATCTGCGGCGTAGTGCTCGACAGCATAAGACGGGAACGAAAAAGCGCCCACGGAAAGAGGATGACCCGCCTCCTGCTGAAAGATCTTGCTCTAACGGACCTCCCAATGCCCGACCAACAGCCGGTCTTGTACTTCGGTATGAGACCGGCTGTTTTATTATCCCCCGCTGTCGCGGGCCTCCTTCACGTCTGACCTCAAAAAATCAGACGAGGAGGTTGTCCTATGGGACACAAAAATGATGGGCAGGGTGAAAACAACGCCCTTCAAAATCAGTTCACAGCCTATCTTCAGACCGCATTAAAGCGGGAGAAGCGGGACTATATGGATAAACAGCTGCGAGTCAACAGCCGTGAGGTCCCTGTCGATTTTCAGGTGGCTCAATTCTCTGATGATAGCGTTAAAATCGCGGGCAGAGCTCCCACGGCAGAGGGCGATGCGCTGATGCAGGCATTATCCAGGCTGACAACACGGGAGCGTTACATTTTGTTCGAGCGCATTTTGAACGAGCGCAGCTATGAAGATTTGGCGACACCGCTAGGCTTGCGGTGCAGCGGTGTTTCAGCAGCATACCGCAGGATCATTCTAAAGCTGAGAAAGGAATTGGGGAGTGGAGAAAAGTGAATTTCAAGCAGCTACTGTTCCAAGCGCATTCAGGGGATGAACACGCAATTGAAGATTTTCTGGCGCTGTATCGTCCGTTGCTGGTCAGAGAGTCTATTGTGAACGGAGCCTTTGACGAGGATCTATACCAGGAGCTGTGCATCACGCTTGTAAACTGCATTCGCAAGTTCCGAATTTAACGCAAACAGGGCGAGCCTCAGCCGAGGTCCGCCCTGTTTCTCCATATACCTGTAAGTTTTTATTCAAGCAGCCGTTCAAACTCTCGTTTTGCATAAATCACGCGGGCCACCGTCACCAACTTTTTTCCCTCATCCACCCAATAGAACATGATGTAGTTCTGCACCAGCCGTTTCCGATACTCATGCTTTAGCGGTCTGATTGGAGTATAGGCGGGATTGGCATATGGAACCCCCGGGATACTGTCCCCCGCTTCAATTAGCTCCATGGCCAGACGTTCCGCGGCTGTTGGATTACAAAGCTCCCGGCTGATATACCGCACGATGTCCACCATGTCCTGACGGGCTGCGGGCAAATACTGCAGCTTATACAACCGGCTCCCCTCCAATGGCCTCCCGCATCGCTTGCAGGACCTCTTTTGAGGAGTACCTCTTATCCGTCAGATCCGCCTCCCGCTCTGCCGCTTGGAGCTTGGAATAGACTTCGCTCTCAAATTGCAGCGATTCAAACGCCTCCATACTCATAACGACCATGTCCCCATACCCGTTTTTCGTCAGGAACACAGGCTGCGCTGTCTCGTGAACCGTCTTTGAAATATCGGCAAAGTTGTTCCGCAGATCAGACACGGGCCGTATCAGTTTCATAGGATCGCCTCCGCTGCTAATTTTAGCATAATTACGCTAAAATATCAATCTGTTTTTGGGCTCAATAAGGATAAAACGCCGACCTCGGTCCCCAGCATGGATTCAACGGGCCGAATAGCTGTCCATCCAGGCCGTCAGCACCTCGTGCGCTTTAACGGCGTCAGATTCCAATTCCGGGAATGCCTGCTGTAAGTATGGCACAGCGCCAAACATATTGGTTGTGCCCATCATGCGCAGGAAGTCCAAATAATCAAAGTATTTCTTCAGAGCCGGATCTTTCCTGCGCAGCATTTTCTGGCATTTGTCCAAATCGTCCTTCCGAAAGGCCCCGCCGGTCGAGTAGTTCCACTCCACGGTCCCGTCCTCGCACTGATGAAGGCCGTGGGCCGTAAAGCTCCAGCCATCACCCATACGGACCATGTTTGCCTGGTGCTCTCCGAGCTCCACCGCTCTTTGCGCGGCCTCTTCATTGGGATAGGACGCGTTGGAAAGGCAGCAATACTCCCTGCCATTCTGATTTTTATAGATCTGCCCAACGACAGGCAGAATGTAATTTTCTCGCATTTTGCAGTACCTCCTAGGATTGAGTAATTTTACAGGACATCAAACATCCGCTTCCCAAGACTCCTTTTCTGAGTACCAGTCGGAGAAGGCCTGTTCTCTCCATTCTTCGCGGCGGCCTTCCTGGCTTTGGCCTCCGCCGTCTGTTTCGCTTTCAGAACACCCATAGCCATGGCCTCGCCGCCGACATCCTCATTCTGTGGCTTCCCTTTCTTCTTGCGGCATTTTTCCATGGTGGCGTCATAGTCATAGCCGATCCCCGCCTGAAACTGATCGGCAATTTTCCGCAGCTCTTGTGCGCGGAGCTCATACATCGCCTTATGGAAGCCCTCAAGCTTCCAGGTCACGCACACCATCTCCAGCATCTGGGAATAATCCCGCAGTGCGTCTACGATCTTGCGGATATTCCCATAGCAGGTTTTAAATACATGATCGCCGTAGATATCAAACGCGCTGACCGTGAATTCCGTTTCCAGCAGATCCATATCCGCGGACCGGGACAGCAGCGGTTCAAACTGCTCCTGGGGCAGGCCCAACCTCTGATCGCCCATGTTTTCGTCCATACAACATACCTCATCTTTCCGCCATGCCGGGAGCTATGGTCCCCCATAGCTCCCGGCATGGCACGTCAAATTGTTATTTTCAATTATTCTGTCGGAGAAGGAAACGGCTTCCCATCCCCGTCCACCACGTCGTGGTGCTGGTCGAACACCTTGTCGTAGTTATTGCTCCAAAAATGGTAAGCGCATCTGCTTAGTTCACTCCGCTCGGTCAACATGCCCAGGCGCGGCCTAAACCAGCAGGATATTGAAGCCTTTTGCCGCGCGCCGCACGACTTTCGCACATTCCGCTCCGGAAGTATGCAGGTATTTCTCCAGCATACCCGCCCGCCTTGCCAGTTCCTCAGCATAGGGATTAGTAATATCCTGGCAATAGGTGGTCGCGCCCGCAAGCAAGTCTGGCGTCATGGATGACGGGTCGGCCAGCTCTGCTTCGTGCTCTGCGATAAAACGCCGGGTAACTGAATCCTCATGCCAATTAACTCGATCCAAATTTATCATAGACTCCTCCTTCTACCCTCGTGACCGAAACAAGGTTTCAGGTTTACGCGGAGAATTGCCAGGAAATCGACAGGATCTCCGTGTCCGTCAGGCGGTACACATATTTCCGGGAGCGTTTCTTCCGGAAAAACAGGGCCTCTCCGTCAGTTTCGACACGACCCTCCATGTTGCCGTACACGCAGTTCCGGCCAGTGATCCTGGGAATGGCCATCCGTGCGTCCTGCTTGATTTTGGCGTCGTCCATGACCGCCTCGTACTGAACGGCAACGTGCAGGTTTTCGTCATCGGCAAAAAGCTCCAGGATATGCATGGCACGGTCAAGGATCTTTTGCCGCTGCTCCGGGCTGTGTCTGCTGTTGAAAGACAAAGTGAAGCAGCCGTAGTCTCTGCCAGATGGGAGCCCCCGCATGGTGAAATCGTTGCACCAGAAGAACAGATCCCAGTTGGAGCTGTACGGAACATTATCCTCGCCGTCATACTGGCATACCTTGAAGCTTTGCGCCATGATGGCGGCAATACGCTCCATGTGCTGGCTGCGCTGCCTGGCATTGGCGGTGATGTAGGCGCTCCAGGCGCCGCTTTCCGGACCGACCGACTCCGCGTAGACGCGGCTCTCTGCCTGCTGTGCCTCGGTGTAGAGGAAGCTGAAGCGCAGAGAGTATATGCTTTCGCAGGCGTAGCCGTGGGAAATGAACTCCCGCCCGGTGCGGCTAATGAAGCTGTGGTCGTGTATGATCTGCATGGTTCGCCACCCCCCGCTAATGATCAGGCCCCGTCTGTCCGGCTTTGGACTGGGACAGACCCGCCACGATCATCTGCACGGCGGCACGAAAGCCGGACTCATAGGCCATCTGCAAATCGACGCCCTCCCGCATGGTCAGGGTATCCTGATACTTCATCAGCTTTTCGTGGCAGCTTTCGGGCAACGCGGCCTCCAGTTCCTTATGAGCTGCGTTGACGGCCCGGGTGAACTCCGCCCCCTCCGGCGTCTGCCGGAAGGGAGCGGACTCATACTCGCCCAAATAGAGCTTGGACAGAAATTCCGGGTCGGCCTCCACAGGCAGGGCAACGGACTGCGCAGGCCTGTCCAGCGCGGCGGTGAGGGCCTGGATCGCTTTGATCAGCTGCGGGACATGGTGCTCGAAAAAAGCGTGTCCCATCGGTGTTTGGTAAAAGCTCATGGTTATATTTCCTCCATATTCTACGTATCGTTTTGCATTCTGCCGCTAAAGGCCAGCGGGCGTCATAAGATGACGCGCCATCCCGGTTTGCCGGTCTCCTCGGCCAGTGCGGCCTGACGCAGCTCTCCCTCGGTGGGCCCGCCCTCCTCTTGGATATCGGTAAGGTCCAAATCGTAGACCTCGGCGCAGATGTCGGCGTTGGCGTAAATATTCTGCACCAGACCGCCCTGAACCTCGACGGCCACCTGAACGTCCAGTTCACGTTCCTGGACACACCAGGTATAAGTGCCCGTCCCGTCGATGATGCTGGCCAGGTCCTTTCCACAGGAACAGCGGTGCCAGTCGGTTTGCAGGGATACATCGAAGGGAAGCGCCGCCAGCTTGTGCTCATAGCCAGCCCTCATGGCCGCCAGGGCCGCCTCGTGGTCCAGGAAGGGGTCCGCTGCGGAAAGATGTCCGGCATGACTATTTTCGCTGAATAATAAACAGTATATTTTCATCACGATACCCCTCAGTGTTTATAGTTGAACACGGCCCCAAAATAATAGAACTTGTCCGGTTGGGCTTTACGCAGAAATTCCTCAAAGGGGATAGGGATATCGCCATCCCATAGTACATAGTCCCCATACTTTGAGGTAAACGTCTGGCCGAGCTTGTCGATCAGCGCCTGAACCCAGTCGTGATCGTGGATAAACTGGATCTCATTCAGCTCTTGCAAGGCAGAGACAGCTTTCTGGAATGCCACAAACCGGCCCTCGAAATAACGGTCGGCGGCCTGGGCGTCGATGGCAAACCCTTCGCCGCACAACAGGCCCAGCCGGTGTTCCTCCAGCCACGCGCCAAAGCGGGCGATGACAGCCTCCCGGTCCTCCACAGTCCCGATACGATCAGCAATAGGGAAGGCGTCGGGACGCTCACTGAGATCGTACTCCGTGGCCCGTTTGTCTGCCGGGATTGGGTTCTGGAGCAGCTCATAAACATAGTTGTGCATTTGGCTTCCTCCTTTAAAATGAGAGGGGGCGGCTGCATGGTACAGCCGTCCCCTCGCGTCATCTCGCGCATGAAGGCTTCCGCCTTTATGCGCTCCCATCTGTCCCTTCCGGTTGGCTCCTGGTCTGTTCCACCAGGAAGGTGTTCTTTTTGTAACTGCCCTCCGAGGACACCTTCGCCTGACCGCCCAGGCTGTCCAGATACTGATTGCCGGCCTTGGACGCGGAGATGTAGAGGTTCAGGTAAGTCTGGGCGAAGCCTTCCTTAGTGGCCTCCCGATAATCCAGGCTGAGCACCAGCATGGCGCCCAGCGCCTCAGCCTTCTGCCGCACCAGCTTGATAAACGACGCGCTGACCTGAAGCTCTTCCTCCGGGTTCAGGCCGCTGATGTATGGACGCTCCAGGAACAGAGCCAGGGTTTCACCTTGGTGCCGCTCATCCGACGGATCGTCCGCCTCCTCCAGATCCACAAAGCTGAACTTTCCGGCGGGTTCTTTGCGGTCCTTTGGCACCCCGTTTACACAGCATTTAGTCAGGCGGATGCTGGCCCGGCCTACGATTTTGCCTCCTATTTCCGCGTACAGCACCTTTTTGTTGGAATCGAAGCAGGCCAGCAGGCAGCTGCAATAGGCGCCGCTGCGATAAGAGAGACAAGTTGCATAGGGCTGTGTGCCCAGCAGCATGGTGGAAAAGAAATCGTCCCGCTCTTGAACGTTCACGTACCCTTGTACCAGGGCGAGGTTTTCCCGCCATTTCACCTTCGCCTGGGTGCCCAGCGGGTAGTCCAGCTCTTGCTCCAGATCGCCCGCATGGTATTTCAAGTCATTGAACTGTCCCATCAGCTCCGCCTTCACCACCCGGTGGAATGCCGGGTGCAGCTTTTCAGTAAGGCAGTCCAGATACGTCCATGCGATCCCGGCCCCGTCCCGGCACAGGAACTTGACGATGTCCTCCTGGTGCCGTTCTTTGAAGTCGGGGCTCAACTCCATGGCGTCCGCCAGGTTCTTCCAGTCCCGGTCCACCTCCAGCAGCTCAGCCTTCAGGGCCTCCACGCTGTCAAAGCGGTCGAGATGCTCCAGGCTGCGCAGGACCAGCATCACGTCGGCCCTGCATTGGATACTGAGAAGCAGGGGACGCAGCTGGTCCAGATGGGCCAGCATTTGAGCGGCGTCCTCCGCCTGGATATCCCGGATGTGGCCGAACTCCTTCCGCTGCCAGTCGGCCAGCGGCTTTTGGTCCAGCCAGCCGGCCAGTGCAGCCAGGTCCTTCTCTCCGCTGATCTCATCCAAAACGTTTCGCTTCCGCAGCTGGCGCATCACTTTGATCCGGTCATCCAGCCTGGGGGTGTGCAGCATACCGTACAAAATGCAGTAGGGCTCGGGCGCGTCATACAGCAGCTTCAGCTCGGGGAAGGTATATTGACGGCAGCCTGTCAGCAGGGCTTTCGGAAGCTTGTCCCCCTCCATCCACACGCAGTCGTCCAGGTCCTTTTTGGTCAGCTCGTTCAGATTGAAATGCTCGCGGTATAGCGTCTCATGAAAGAGGATGGACCGGATGGGCAGGCCCAGGAATTGATCCGCGTTTTCGTCTATCAGCCGGATAAAGTGCTTCTTTTCATGGGTGATGGCGTAGAGCAGGAGCTTTTCCTGACAGCCGGCCAGCTTTCCGAGGGAGATGGTCTTGAACCTGTTGCCGTAGATCAGATTGACGTACCCGGTATAGCTGACCAAGGCGTCGTCCAGAGCCCCGGCGGTTGTCCGCGTCCGGCGCTCCATGCGTTGAAGCTCGAAGAGGGCACAGTTGTTTTCCCGCCAGTGGTGAAGGAATCTACTGGCAGTATCCGCGCTCAGGCGCTGGAGCACAAGGGTCAGCAGGCGGAGATATTCCGCACCGTCCTCCGCAAAGTATTGGTAATCCGTCAAAGTGAGGTGTTCCAAAATGCCTCTGCCATGGAGCAGCCGGGCAATATCCGCCAGGGCAGGACAGAACTGGAACAAGGTCCAGACCTTCTCAAATTCAGCCGAAGCGAACAGGTAACGAGTGGCCACAAAGGGCTCTATCAACAGCTCACGCTGGCTGTCGTTCAGAGTGACGGGCGCCGTCTCGCAGGCGGACAGATTCTTAACGATCTGCGCCTTGGTCCCGTCATCCGGCTTCATAGGGGCAAAATTCTCCAGATAAGCCAGCTGCGCGTCTACGGTCAGGTCGATCTGATCCAACACGAATAAAGCGTCTTCCCCTGAATAGCTGACAACAGGCTTTTCGTTGGCTTGGCAAACCTCCAGCAGGTCGTCCAGGCACCCTGCCAAGTCGTCCCAACTGGGCGGGGCATCCTCTACTCCGGCATCTGCGGCCGTTTTCCCAGTAAGAGACATCAGCCGGGCGAGCCAAGGAGCAAACTCGGGGCTGCAGATCAGCTCACGCTGGACGTTTTTGGGAAATTTGATTGTACAGTCCAGGTACTCTATCATCCTGTCGCAGCAGGAAAGGATCTGCGTCGGGGAAAATTCCGCAGCCCAGTTCAAGTCCAGCCGGACAGCCTCCATCCGCAGGATGCAGGCGATATGCTCCCGCATCATCTGACCGAGCTCATTCGTCTGGGTCGCTGTCAGGATCATCGCACTTTACCTCCTTCACCTTCAAAATATAGGACTGGAGCTCCGCCCAGTCCAATGTGCCGCTGCCGACCAGCTTCCCGCAGACATCCAGGAAGCGGCCCGCCTCTTTTGAGACCAAAGTGGCCTCATTCGTTTGCAGGAGCTGCCCCAGCCTATCACGCACCACACGGTGGGCGATCTTTTCATGGTCGCTGTAGTAGCGGTATTTGTTCAGAAATTTGATGACAGCTTCGAACGTACCATCGTTGGAATCGGCGTAACAGTCCTCAATACCCTGAACCAGCTTCAAATGTTCCTGCCGTTTTTCTTCCTCAGCTGCCGCCTCTCTGGCCGCCTGTTCCGCCTGCTGCTCCTCCGGCGTCAGATAACGCTGTTTCAGCTGGCCGGCGTCATAGTCAGACAGCTTGGATCGGGAGATCACCACATCGAATATTCCACGCTGATCCTCGGGGGAAAGCAGCGCGGCCACGTCCTCGGTTTTCAGCACGGCTATCACAAAGTTGAGGTAACTCTTGGGCTTTTTCGTAAAGAAATACTCATCCACCCAGTGGAGCAGAAGCCGCTGCCCCGTGGGATTGTCCGCCAGAAAGTCTCTTTGAAGCGTCAGGATGATTTCTCTGTTGCCGTACCCTTTTTCCTCCCACAGCTCATGCTCGAACCCATGCTGATATTGGTCAAGGTATCTTTCCTTACCTTGATATCCGTACTGGGGCAGGAACCGCCTCAAAAACTCAAAGGCTTGGGGCTTTGTGACACCACGGCAATACTCTTTGATGTGCTGCAACAGCCTGGGCTTGGATATGGCGCCATTTTCGGACAGACAGCTTTGGAACACCGTCCACAGGTCGATAATACCCGTCTTGACCAGGAGGGAGAACTTGTCTATGTGTGCGTTCTCACGGTACCAGGTCAGATAGTCCTTTTGGGTGAGGGCGCGGTAGCGGTCCAGACGTTCCTGGAGCTGCGCGGCGTTCATATCCTCACCCAGACAGTCTGTAAACAGCTTTTGGTATGCTTCCGCATCCAAACTGACCGCCAGGGTGTCCCACTTGGACTCCATGATATCAAAACTGGTGGTGGCCGGGTGCAGGGCGTCGCCGCAGCAACGGATGAACCAGGCCATGGTTTCCGGGGTTTGAATTTGGACGCCTTCCCGCAGGGTGTCGATCAGCCGATGCTCCCCATAGCATTTGACATCAAATGTGTAGTACATCTGATAAATTTGGGTGAGCTGCCCATAAACCTCAGCGGGTAGGACCTTGTCATAGGCCAGCACTGTGCGGAACAGCGCCACGATGAGCTTTTCCGCCGTGAGGGAATTGCGCCCGGGACTGTCGGGGACACACTGGCTGCACAGAGCCGCCGCGTTGGCGTATACGATCTCCATGGCCGTATAGCCATGTTCCAGCAGCCAGCCGTGGTGTTTGCTCCCCTCCTTGACGAAGGACACCGGCAGAGACAACAGGGCGCGGAGCATATCCATGCGCCGGGCCTTCATCTGCTTTTTCAATGGGTACAGCATGACAAAGGCGCAGTTGAAAATGTCTGTGTTGCCGAAAATGGGAAGGGTACGCCCCTTTCCCAGCAGATCCACCAGCTGGCCGCCAAATTGGGTAAAAGCTTGCTTCTTGTCCGGGAACAGGCTCATGGCGAAGATCAACTCCTCGGTTTGCGTGTACGCCCATTCCTTCAGATGGTTTTCGAAGACTACCGCGCTGCTTTCCCTCTCATGGATCAGATAGAGGGCGCCGGTGAGGTAGATGTCGTGTTCCGCATATCGGCGCACCGCCTGAATGAAATCGCCCCGCTGGTTTCCCACGAACATCTCCGGAGTGGCGATATTTCGGGTATAGCCCAAAGCCAGGGCGATGGCCCTGCGGTCGGCGGGGGTCATGCCAAAACGCTCCTCATACCGTTCCAGCAGTTCGCCCAAGTACAGGAAGCCGTACTCCCGTTGTATCGCCGAGGCCGCTTCTTGGCCGTCAGTCAAGGGGAATATGCACCTGGTACGCAGCTCCCCTTTCCGTATATACTTGGTCGGGGCCGCGTTGATCACAAAAATGATGATGTCGTTCAGCAGCTTCAAATTGATCTGCAACCCATAGGCGCTCATATTTGATGCATTCATTCAAAAATCACCTCCTACAAAAATAGAGATTTGTTCATCTGCTTGGGACGGTGGCAGGGCCGTATGCTGTGCCCTGCGGGCCTTCAGCTCACGGCGGTGTGCCTTGGCAGCTCGTTTTGCCGCGGCCTTAGCTTTGAGTTGGTCCATGTTGTGGACGACCTCAATGCCCTCGGCGGCGTCCCGCAGATCCTGCAAAAGGTCCCGCTGTTCGCTCCGGGCGATGCGGATGTTCTCCACCTCATAGTGGAACTCAAAGTAGTCGTACTGGTCATCATAATGCCGGTGCATATGGGAGAAAAACTCTTGGCGGCGGTCCTCCAGCGTTTTCTTTGGATGTTCGACCACAGAATAGCCGTTCAGTGGGCTTGCCTCGTGCTCCTTGATTTTCAGCCAAATTTCCGCATCCGTCCGGGCCACGGGGTGATCAAAGACCTTCAGCCCTTTGGTGACCGTTACCTTTTTCTCCTCCAGGAAGCCCCGGCGGGTGATCCAGGTGCGGCGGACATCGTAGAAAATATTGACCTTTTTCAAGTCGCGGGGCTGCTTGCGGATAACGCAGACGGCGTTTTGACAGCCGCAATGAATGCACTGCTCCACGTCGTATTTGACCTCATACCAGCCGCCCTCGTAACCGTTGCTGCCCACCACGCAGGCGCAATAGGCGCCGCCTGTGAGCTCCATGTACTGCTTATGGGATTCCCTGGCGTTCTCCGCTTCTACTTTTTCCACGCTGTGTTCATAGTCATAGGGCCTGTCCGTTTGATGGCAGGGGCACATAAGGAGCTTGAGCCCCTGTGGAATATGTTCGCACCCCCTCCGAAAGTAAGGGCAGTGTAGCAGCGGATTGTCGTTCTCCGGGCAGTACCAGACGTGCTGATAGAAGCACTGGGAAATGGCTAGGCTTCGTCCCACATTGCTTTCTCCCTGGATCAACAGGCCGCAGGGGGTCTCCCAGATGAAGCCTAGCAAGGTCTCCCACTTGTAGGAGAAGTTCTGCCAGTCGCCCCAGCAGACCGTATCCGGGTGGTTTTCCCTGGTGTATCCTTGGGCATAGAGCCGCTGGGTCAGGGCGTTCAGCTCCTCGCTCATATCCCAGGACACGGGATCAGGCCAAAATGCTCTTTCATCGTGTCTCTCAGCCCCTCCACATCTTTGTCATATTCCAGCGCGAGGCAAGCCTCGCACACGATCTGCTGATACCCCAGCGCCCGGCTGCAACGCTTGTCCCAGGAGTTCACCTCTCCGCCGCAGACGGAGCAGGAGAGATCCGGATACCAGTGCAGCTTGGCGGGGTTAGAAAATCTGCGCTCGCTCATTCACATCTGAGGCTCCTTTCAAAATGCAAAAGGACTGCCAAACTGTATGAATACAGTCTGACAGTCCTTTGAGGTCTGTCCCCACAGTCTGTGGGAACGGTCAATCTTCCCCGGTGTCCTCCTCGATTTGCGTTAAAAACGCGGAGGGAGAATACACCTGAACGGGGGCTTTTTCATAATCTCTGAGATTCCTGGTCACGATGCAGTCCATCCCGCAGCGCAGGGCGGTCTCTGCCATCATAGCGTCCTCGTAGTCTGTGAGTTCGGATGATATTGCCTTTCGGCAATCCATCCCGGCGGTATCCAGCAGTTCAAACAGGCTGAACAGCGTGCTGAGTACCTTTCGGGTGTCCTGGTCATTGTGGGTATGGCGGTGGGTGATGTAGTAGATATCCGCCGCTGATTTCGCGGTAAGGAAGCCCATGACGCGCTTATTTGCGACAGCGAGAAAAATCTGCCGGGCATCCTCCGCGAAGGGCTCCCGGGCCTGGAGCGCGTCGATCACAATGCAGGTGTCGATCAACGCCCTCATATCTGATCCAGCCTTTCCTCGCGGGCCTCCTCTACGGTCACATCGGGCGGAAGGATGCCAAACAGGGACTTGGCCATGTCCACCCGATCCTGAAACGGGTTGGACAGCTTTGCCACCACCGTCCCGTTGCGGGTAATATAGATGTCCTCCTTGCTGGACAGGGCCAGGTATTTGCCCAGGTTCTTTTTCAGCTCGGTTGCGGTAATCGACATTTGACAGCGCTCCTTTCATCCACAGATGGCTTCATCTATAGTATATGCCAATCGTGCGATTTAATCAAGCGCTTCGTGCGAAATATAGGGACGGTATAGCCACCACGCGCCAATCCTTTGGCTGCGGCTGTCCTGTCCGCACCCGGTCCAACAGAGTGCGGCTCCCGCAAACAGCGCACCGCGTCCAGCGGCGGCCTGTCCGCCGCTCCAGCGCATACATTGCTCATCCATCCCCTGTTCTTGCCCGGAGGAACTTTTCCAGCGCCGCCATGTTGCTCATATACTGCGGCAGGAAAGGTTCGTCCAGGTCGTAGTTATAGTAGCGGTTGTGGAGGATCTGGAACAGGCCGGCCTTGTCCTCGTTGAAGTTGACGCCTTGAAGCAGACGGCCCAGCTCAGGCAGCACGGCAGTCTCAGCGGTCATGATCGCTCGGCGCTCCTTGGAAAAATTCTCGTAGAGCCAGTCCTTCACCAGCACCTTGCCGCCGGTAAAGTGTGCGGCGTGGTCGTCCATGCACTGGAAAACCTCAAAGGCTTTGCCCCGCTCTCCCGGGCACGCAAAAAACGGGTAGATCCGGCACATCTGCGGCCTGCCCTCGTATGATGCCTTGTTCACGGCGGGGAAGCAGTCATCACAAAGCTGGATGACCTCCTCGCAGCGGAACGTCGAAAATTTGCCGATGTGGGCTTCCCGCTCCGGCAGGTCCAACTTGGCCTGAAGCCAGAGATAGGCCTCCTTTTTGGCCATCAGGCCGCTCTTCCACAGACGGTCAAAGGCTCGATGGGCGTCAATGCGTTTACGGCGCAGCGGCCTGTTGGCCAGAGTGCCCATAGGCAGGCGGGTGTCCCTGTGGGCTGCCACGTAGGAATCGCAGATCGGATAGCGGGCGCAGACATAGTAGGGCGCGGCAGGGTCTGTTGCTTTGGGACCGTACACCACGGAGGCGGGACGAAGAAGCGCCCGGGAGCCGCAGTAAGGACATTTGATATTCACTTGTTTCATGGGATCCACCCCTTTGAGTCGTGAGGATCAAATCGTGGGAATTTGGGCATGTCCTGAGAATACTTCCTGATTTATTACGCACCGCTCGACCCCAGTTGTAGGCCGCTAACCCTGTAAATTTTTTGTGAACAATAAAAAGCCCGCCCCGGGGTAATCCCCAGGGCGGGCAGAGTAGTGAAAAGAGGGTGTGCAAAAAGGCGGCGGATCTGGTATAATAGCGTAAGGAAGGGATCGCGTGATCATGCGTTTCCTGCTTAAGCAGAGGGAATATTGAATAGCGATACTCTGCCGCTGCTTGCATTGCGGCTGGATATCCGTTTAATAAAGCGATAGGGAGGGTATGTTATGGCTGAAATGAAGTATACGGCAAAGGACAGCGTATTTTCCTTCATATTTCGCCAGCCGGAGAACACCCGGCAGCTCTACCTGGCCCTTCATCCGGAGGACACCGGGATGACTGAGGCGGACTGCAAGCTGGTCACGCTGGAGCACGTTCTGACCAACGGGATGGCCAACGACCAGGGGTTCCAGGTGCGGGATAAGAGGTGCAGGATATTATGGTGACCTTGTTCGACCAGCAGCGCGTAACGGAGATCCATGAGTATAATGTGGCGAAGGACGCCAGACTGGAGGGCATTGAAACGGGCATCCGCGCCACAGTGCTCGCCTTGAAGGAGTTCACACAGGACAAGGCGGTCGTCGCTGAGAAGTTGGTGCGGCAGTTCGAGCTGCTCCCGCAAACGGCCCGTGAAAAGGTAGAGCAATACTGGGGTTCATGATTTGTAAAAAGGCTGAGGGCACAGACCCTCAGCCTTTCCTGTTGCAGAGACTTTCCAGCGCCTGTTCCTGAGGCGATTCCGCCTGCCAGAGCAGGAACTGAGCGAACAGGTCCTTGAAGGCCGGCTCAGTGAGCCGGCCTAGGCATTCAGTGGGATCGACCTGCTCCCCTGAGAGCTTCTGGAATTGGTCCACAGCCATAAGGACTGGTTTTCCGTCCCGGTCGAAGGCCAAAAGATGACCGGAGCTTTCCTTGCGTTTACTGTTGACATGGATAGTATTCCTCCAGTTTCCCGAACAGGCAGCCAGGAACGAATACAGATGCGTGGTTTCCAAGGCGTTGACCCGCCTCCTTTTATATTTTCTGAGCGTGTCTCCAATATCAGGCTGTGCTGCGTCATGAATTGCCATGCCCAGCGGAGGGCAGCTTTCCCGACTTGATGGCAGAGGGTGTGCTTGTGCAATGCCGTCTTTGAGGTATCTGAATCGAAGCAGATGCCGAAGTCTGCGTAGAGCCCTGTCTACGATTTGACGGCTTTGCTGGGAGGTCAGCCCGTAGTAATTACCGATCTCACGGTACGACAGACGGTGCAGATAGCGCAGGACCAGTATAAAAGATTCACGCTGATCCATCAGGTTTTCCAGTACATATTCTATGCGTTCCTCGAAATCGGGCGGGAGAGTGTCAGCCGGATCTTCTCTACCCATAATCTCACACGCCAAATTTTGAGGATATGGATGTTTCATCGCTGCCCTTGGCATTTCAGTCACTCCATGTTTTGATTTGATAGCTTCCCCCAGACAGGAGGAACGCAGCATATCCCACTATGCTGACTGTTTTCAGCTCACCCGATCAGCCAGAACGGCCCGCCCGCTCCGGCCCGGTGCCCCGCCTCATTGAGGATGATGGATAAATCCCAGGCCTTTTGACTGCGGGAGGTGCTGGCCGGGTCGGCCACCAAAATCCGCCCATCAGACGTGACACCCCGGAGTACAATGAAGTGCCCCCCGGTGGTGAAGTGGCCCGGGGACATGATGGCAACCACCAATTTGCCGCTGCTGAGCGCATCTACTATGCGCTGGGGCTCACTGGCCTTGCAGCCTTCCACATTCAGCCCCCCAGGCTTTGGCCGCGTTGGGAATCAGCGAGTGGTAGGAGCCCTGACCCTTGCACCAGCCGCCATTTTCAAAGGCCCATTTTGCCATGGCGGCGGGGTCCACGATCTCATCCGTCAGAGAGGACACCACGATGGCCATGGAGGTGGGGCCGCAGCCATAGCCGCCGATGTTGTCTGTGCCGTAGGGCTGGCTGGCATACCGCTGATCCAGCTGGTTGAAGTATACCACCTCCGTGGCCCCGTCCGTGAAGCGGACGTCGCCCAGGGAGGCAATGGTGCCGCTGCTGTATTCGGTGTATTGGATGGAGCCGTCGCTGAGAAACAGGCTGAGGTTCTGGGCGTAATCCCCAGCCAGTTCCTTTTGATCGTCCGTCAGGTGAAAAACCTGGTCGGCGAAATACGATTCCCCGTTGTAGACCAGAGTATAGATGTACCATGTCTCGTGTTTGACTTCCACCACATCCGGGGTGTCCGGATCGTCTGCCGCCACCATCCGCGTCTCGCTGGTACGGGTGAACGAATAAAGGTGGCTATTCCCCGCCCGAAGAAGCTGCTTCAAATCCTCCAGGGAGATCTCGGCCCAGCTCTCCTCCTTGGCGGCGCAGTATTGTCCGATAAAAGAATTGGTGTTGCTGGACACGGTGAAGGGCTGGACGACTTCATAATTGTCCCCGCCCGTGGAGGCAAAGTCTTGGGCGGCCCGAGCCTGTGCGTCAGCGACGCCCTCGGCCAGAATTTCGTCGATGGCAGAGGCGATGCTGTCCATGTGCGCGGTGATGGCGTCGCCGTCGTTGAGGACAGGCTGGCCGGGTGTGCCGCTGCTGGTCAGCCCGCCAAAAATAAGCCCAGGGAGCATAAGGATGAACAGTATCGGAAGTATCAGAAGTACAGCCACCGCTGCCAACAGTTTTTTCCCGTGCTGCCCCGCCGCCAGCGCCAGGCCAGCCGCCGCGCCGTAGGGTCCGCCTACGGCGGCGCCCTTGGCGGCGGAGGCAATGGCCCTGCCGGCTTTAGCGGCACTGTGTACGGTTTGAGCTGCGCTCGCGGCCTGCTCCAAGCCGCCTTTTTCATTGTCATTCAAATGAGACACCTCGACTTAGACAGAGTTTTATGGTAATATCATCGAAAGAACGAACCCGGGGAGGAATGGGCAATGAAGGAGAACAAATACGATGACCCGCGTTTCTTTGAAAAGTACAGCCAGATGACCCGTTCCCAGCAGGGGCTGGCCGGGGCCGGGGAATGGCGCGAGCTGGAAAAGCTGCTCCCCGATTTCCACGGCAGGCGGGTGCTGGATTTGGGCTGCGGCTACGGCTGGCACTGCCAGTACGCCGCTGAACACGGCGCGGCCTGTGTGCTGGGGACGGATATCTCCCAAAAAATGCTGGAGGCGGCGCGGGCGCGCAACCCGGGGCCATCTATTGAGTACCGGCAAGCCGCTATGGAGGATCTGTGCTTCCCGGACGGCTCCTTCGACGTGGTGCTCAGCTCACTGGCCTTCCATTATGTGAAGGACTTCGGGCCGCTGGTGGGGAACATCAGCCGCTGGCTGACGCCGGGTGGCAGCTTTGTCTTTTCCGTGGAGCACCCGGTCTTTACCGCCTACGGCTCCCAGGACTGGTACTATGGCCCGGACGGCGAGATCCTCCACTTCCCGGTGGACAACTACTATTTGGAGGGCCCCAGAGAGGCTGTTTTCCTGGGCGAGCGGGTGACCAAGTATCACCGTACCCTCACCACCTACCTGGATACGCTGTTGGAAAACGGCTTCCGGCTGACGCGTGTGGTGGAGCCCCAGCCGCCGGAGAACATGATGGAGCTGCCAGGGATGCGGGACGAGCTGCGCCGCCCCATGATGCTGCTGGTGTCGGCAGTAAAAGCGGAAACGGGGTGCTGACATGGCACAGCTTTCCCAGCGGGAGCGTATGGCGATTTACATCCAAAACCGATACGGGGCTGAGCCGGAGCATCTTTGGGCACGGTATCCCAATTACGCCGTGTTTCGCCAGCCCGCCAGCCGGAAATGGTTCGCCGCCATCATGGACGTGGCCCGAAAGAGTCTTGACCTGGAGGGTGAGGGGACCGCAGACGTGATGGACGTAAAATGCGGGCCGGTTATGGTGGGGTCTCTGCTGGCCCAGGACGGGTTCCGTCCGGCGTACCACATGAGCAAAAGCTCCTGGATCTCCGTGCTGCTGGATGAGACGGTCCCAGATGAACAGATCTTCCCGCTGATAGAACTCAGCTACGACAGCGTGGCTCCAAAGCAGAAAAAGCCTTAGCGCCTGTCGGCATCCTCGCCGTGTTCCTGCGGGCTGCTTTTCTGACCGGCCGCCTCCAGCATAGCCAGCAGCTGGGCAGTCTCGGCGCAAAAGGTTGGATAATACCTGGGCACACAGGCGCGCTCGATGAGGAACGCGGCACGGTCCAGGGCGGGGTAAGCTGGTTCCATGGAAATCACATCCTTGTAAAAGCGCACCGCCCCTGCTATAATGAGGAGCGGTGATTCAAAATGATATTTACCTGTGACAACTGCGGCTTTATTTTCAGCCGCAGTGAGGAAGCAGAACAGTGCCCGGACTGCGGAAAATATGAAGTCCGTCCCGCCAACGAGGCGGAGCAGGAGGAATTTGCCCAGCGTATGGCGGAGCTGAGCCGGAGCGAGCACTCCGAGGCCCCTCGCATCCCCGACATTGAGGACGCTGAGATCTCCATGCTCAGCTCTTTTTCGTTTCGCCTGCCCGCCACTGCTCTACATATCAGCAGTGCAATGATCGTGGATGTCGTGGTGGAGTACGGTGAAAATCCCGCCGACAGGAGCGAACTGGCTGGAAATGTGTGGGCCCGCCAGGAGGGCGGGACGACCAGCAGCTTTCTTATGGCGGTTCACCTGCCCATAAAGCAGGGAGAAACACCAAAGGAACAGGTGGACCGTATTTTTGCGGCCTTAAATGACAGCGATCCCTTCAAAAGAAAGCTGTCTGATTTTGTTACAAGGCAAATGGAACGCGGCGCTGATTAGATTTGTCCGAAGGGGCATGATAAAGTCACAAAGGATACGGAGGTGCGCTATGTATAAAAACATCCAAAAGCAGGCCAGCTTGAAGCTGAAAGAGCTGGTGGATTACCAGGAGGGCCAGGTAGTCAGCAAAACACTGGTTCAGAACGACTATGTGAGCATGACCATCTTTTCCTTCGATCAGGGCGAGGAGATCTCCACCCACGCGGCGGGCGGGGACGCCATGGTCACCGTGCTGGAGGGCACCGGCCGCTTTAC